>Ga0210396_10001751_pt1 | contig 22873 bp, 12 predicted proteins | sample IncBWH17OmetaG_FD_155466 | JGI IMG/M metagenome (GOLD analysis project Ga0210396, IMG submission 155466) | Forest soil microbial communities from Barre Woods Harvard Forest LTER site, Petersham, Massachusetts, United States - Inc-BW-H-17-O ... | reverse complement strand
CCCTTGCGGACGGCTTCCGCGAGATCGCCCTTGAAATCGCAGAAGAACGGAAACGGCGCCTTCGAGCCCCATTCTTCGCCCATGAACAGCATCGGTATGGCGGGTGCCAACAGGGTGATCGCAAGCGCCGCCTCGATCGCTTCCGGACCCACAATGCTTTCGAGGCGGTCGCCGAAGGCGCGGTTTCCGATCTGGTCGTGGTTCTGCAAAAAATTGATGAAGGCGGTAGGGGCGAGTTCGCCGCTGGGTTCGCCGCGCAATTGCCCGTCGCGATGCGCTGATGCTTCGCCCTGATAGACAAAACCGGAGCCCAGGGCGCGCGCGATGTCGTGCAGCGGTGAACGCTGATAGTCGCCGTAATAGCCCTGCGTCTCGCCGGTCAACAGCACGTGCCAGGCGTGATGATAGTCGTCGTTCCACTGCGCGCGATATTTGCCGCGCGGTGGGTCTTGCTCGGCATCCAGTACGCTGACGCGGTTGTCGTCATTTTCGAGCACCAGATGGATATGACGGCCGGTTTCCGCGGCAAGACCACCCACCACGGTGCTGAGATCGTGCAGCATCGAGATTTCGCCGAGTTCGGCGATGGTATGCACCGCATCGAGCCGCAGCCCGTCGAACCGGTACTCGCGCAACCAATACAGGGCATTCTCGATGGCGAAGGCGCGAACCTGCGGCACCCGGTAATCGATCGCACTGCCCCACGGGGTCTGCGCCTTGGTAAAGAAGCCCGGCGCGTAACGGCCAAGGTAATTTCCTTCGGGGCCGAAGTGATTATAGACCACGTCGAGAAACACCATCAGTCCGCGCAGATGCGCTTCATCGATCAGCGCCTTGAGATCGTCCGGACGCCCATAGACGCTGTCGGGCGCATACCACAACACGCCGTCATAACCCCAATTGCGCGCGCCCGCGAAATCCGCCAGCGGCAGCAATTCCAGCGCGGTGATGCCGGTCGCCACCAGATGATCCAGCCGATCGATCATGGCCCGGTAGGTGCCTTGCTGCGTGAAGGTGCCGACATGGCTTTCGATCACGACGGTTTCCTGCCAGGGACGCCCACGCCAGTTCGCCGCGCGCCACCGGTAACTCGCGTGATCGATCACCTCACTGGGACCGGAGACGTCGTCAGGCTGAAACGCCGAGGCCGGATCGGGGACATCGATGTCGTCGTCGATCCGGAACTTGTAGCGTGCGCCAGCCTTGATGCCCAAGATGTCGGCGGAAAACCAGCCGTCTTCACCGCGCTGCAATGGATGAGGTTTGTCCAGCAGCAGATCGACACGTTTTGCCGCCGGCGCCCACAATCGAAATGATGCGCCGTCTGCAGTCAGGGTTGCGCCGAAATGCCGTTCATTCATGTCGATCCCGAAAAGGCAAGCACCGAGCGGGGAGGCGCTGTTGTCTCACTACCCGATGCGAAATCCGCGACGATCTGTTTAACGTCGGCGGTGTTCAATAGTTGCTGCCAGCTCTTGTATTCCGGCATCTTCGGCAGCTTGAAATTGATCGCTTCCGGGGCGGCGTTCAGGACGATGAAGATCGGCGGCTGTCTATGCTCGAGCGGTCCCAGCACATAGGCCAGGAACCGGCCTTCCGGGAATTTCCAATCCTCTTCCGTCATCTCGTCGGCGGACGGCGTCAGCCACAGCACGCCGTAAGATCCGTCCGCGCGCCGTCCGTCGAGCCAGCGGCGGGCACGGATTTGCGGAAAGCGCTGGCGCAGGGCGGTCATGTGGCCGATGAAATCGGTGAGATCATCGCCTTCGTGGTTGAGACCCCCCCAGCCGACCCAGCCAATTTCATTGTCCTGGCAATAGGCGTTGTTGTTGCCGCTCTGGGAATTACCAACTTCGTCGCCGGCCAGAATCAACGGGAGACCCTGCGCCAGCAGCAGGCACGCCAGCTGGTTTTTCCGCAGCTGGCGGCGAAGCGCTATGATTGCCGGGTCGTCCGTCGGGCCTTCATGGCCGCAATTGTTGCTGTGGTTATCGTTGCCGCCGTCGCGGTTGTCTTCGCCATTGGCCTCGTTGTGCTTGGTGTTGTAGCTGAACAAATCCGCCAGCGTGAAGCCGTCATGCACGGTGATGTGATTGACGCCGGCGCGCGGCGCGCGGCCGTCATGGTTGAACAAGTCGGACGAGCCGGTCATGCGGCTGGACACCTCGCCGATCAAACTGCCTTCGCCGCTCCAGTAGCGCCGCAATGCGCCGCGATAACGGTCGTTCCACTCCGACCATTGCGATGGAAAGGCGCCGACCTGATAACCGCCCAAGCCGAGATCCCACGGCTCAGCGACCAGCTTGACCGATGCCAGCACCGGGTCTTGCCGGACCGCAGTCAGAAATGCGGTATTGCGGTCGAAGCCGTTTGGTCCGCGCGCCAGTGTTGTTGCCAGATCGAACCGGAAGCCGTCGATGTGGCAGACCTCGACCCAGTAGCGCAGTGAATCCATCACCATCTGCAGGACGCGCGGATGGCCGAGATTGACCGAGCTGCCGCAGCCGGTGAAATCGTCATAGTATCGCGGATTGTCCGGCTTCAGCCAGTAGTAGGAGGCGTTGTCGATGCCGCGGAACGACAGCGTCGGGCCCATATGGTTGCCCTCGGCGGTATGATTGTAGACGACGTCGAGCATCACCTCGATGCCGGCATCGTGCAGCCGCGCCACCGTGGTGCGGAAGGCATCGAGCGGGTTGTCCTGTGCGTAGCGCGGCTCCGGGGCGAAGAATGACAGCGTGTTGTAGCCCCAATAGTTCGATAGCTTCTTTTCGACCAGCGTGCGGTCGTCGACGAGGCCGTGGATCGGCAACAGCTCGATGGTGGTTACGCCGAGACGCTTGAGATGTTCGACCATCGCCGGCGAACACAGGCCGCCATAGGTGCCGCGCAGGCCGGGCGGCACGTCTTCGCGCTTCAGGGTCAGGCCCTTGACGTGGGCTTCATAGATGATGGTGTCTTCCCAGGGAATGTTGGGACGCATTTCGCGGCGTCCCCAGTTGAAGGTTTCGTCGACGACGACGGCCTTCGGCATGCCGCGGGCATTGTCGCGCCGGTCGAACGACAGATCCTCGCGCGCGCTGCCGGTGCGATAGCCGAAATGGGCATCGCTCCATACCAGACGGCCGGCAAGCCGCCTGGCATAGGGATCGAGCAGGAGCTTGTTGGCGTTGAAGCGGTGGCCATGTTCGGGTTCATAGGGCCCGTGCACGCGATAGCCATAGAGCTGTCCAGGTGAAACGTCGTTCAGATAGCCGTGCCAGACATCTTCGGTACGTTCGGGCAGTGCGATGCGTTCGAGTTCGCGGCGGCCCTGGCCGTCGAACAGGCAGAGTTCGACCTTTTGCGCATTGGCGGAAAACAGCGCGAAATTGGTACCCCGGCCGTCCCAGCTTGCACCGAGGCGTGAGGACGATCCGGCAGACAATCGCATGCTCAACCTTCCGGTACGAGAAACATCGCCGCCAAAGGCGGGATGGTGAGATTGAGCTCCGGCACCAATCCATCCAGGGTCTGGACTTCGCCGACGTTCCCGACATTGCTGCCGCCGTAGTACGCGGAGTCCGAATTGAGAACCTCGCGCCATTTGCCGGGAAATGGCGTTCTGACAAGGTAATTTCGATAGACGTTCGGCGAGAAATTGACCACGACGAGACAACGCGCGCGGGCATCGTTGCCCTTGCGGATCCAGGCGAAAACATTGCTGCCGGCATCGTCCGTCACGATCCATTCAAAACCGGCTGGATCGCAATCGAGTTCGTGCAGCGCCGGCAGTGCACGATAGAGATTGTTGAGATCGCGGATCAGCGCCTGGATGCCGGTGTGTCTCTTCTGGTCGAGCAGGTGCCAGTCGAGCGAGCTATCATGATTCCATTCGCGCACCTGTCCGAACTCGCAGCCCATGAACATCAGCTTCTTGCCGGGATGACCGAACATGAAGGCGTAATAGGCGCGCAAGTTCGCAAAGCGTTGCCAGTCGTCGCCGGGCATGCGTCCCAGGATCGAGCGTTTGCCGTGGACTACCTCATCATGCGACAGCGGCAGGATGAAATTCTCTGAAAACGCGTAATGCAGCCCGAACAGGATGTCGCCGTGATGATATTTGCGGTGGATCGGATCCTTGCTGATGTAATTCAGCGTGTCGTGCATCCAGCCCATATTCCATTTGTAACCAAAGCCAAGCCCGCCAAATTCGACCGGGCGCGACACCTGCGGCCACGCGGTCGACTCTTCCGCGGCCGTGGTGGCCTGTGGAAAGCGCGCGAACACTTCGGTGTTGAAGCGGCGCAGGAAATCGATGGCCTCGAGATTTTCCCGGCCGCCATATTTGTTCGGGACCCAGCCCCCGGGGGGCCGGCTATAGTCGAGGTAGAGCATCGAGGCGACGGCATCGACGCGCAGCCCGTCGATGCCGTAGCGCTCCAGCCAGAACAGCGCGTTCGACACCAGGAAATTGACCACTTCGGTGCGGCCGTAATTATAGATCAGCGTGCCCCAGTCGAGGTGCCGGCCCTGCAGCGGGTTGGCGTGTTCGTAAAGTGCGGTACCATCGAAATTGCTGAGGCCATGCGGATCGTCGGGAAAATGTCCGGGTACCCAGTCTATCAGCACGCCGAGACCTTCGCGGTGGCAGGTGTCAACCAGCGCGGAAAAATCCTGCGGCGATCCGAACCGGCTGGTGGGCGCGTACAGGCCGGTCGGCTGATAGCCCCATGAGCCGTCAAATGGATGTTCGTTGACCGGCAGAAACTCCACGTGGGTAAAGCCGAGATCCCGGACATAACGCGGCAACTGCTCGGCGAGATCGAGATAGGTCAGCCATTGGTTGTTGCCCTTGCGCCGCCACGAGCCGAGATGCACTTCGTAGATCGACATCGGCGCGCCCAGCGCATTGACGTTAGCGGGGGCGGGGCGTGGATGGGGCAGTTTTGTTTCGTCGAAAACAATGGACGCGGTGCTCGGGCGGATCTCCGCGGCGAAGGCAAGCGGATCGGATTTCAGCGGCAAATGCTGGCCCTGCGGTCCGATAATATCGAACTTATAATGATCGCCTGCCGCGGCATGGGGGATGAACAGTTCCCAGTAGCCGACGCCGCGCACGCGCATCGGATGTCGCCTTGCATTCCAGAAGTTGAAATCGCCGACCACGCTGACCCGCCGCGCGTTGGGAGCGAGCACGACGAATGCCACCCCATCGACGCCCTCCAGCGTCATTGGATGCGTGCCGAGCTTGTCATAAAGCCGTTGGTGGGTGCCTTCGCCCAGCAGATAGAGATCGAAGTCGGTCAGTACCGGCGGAAAGCGGTAGGGATCGTCGAGATTGACCACGGTCTCGCCGAAGCGGGCACGCAACTGGTAACGTCGGGAGCCGTTGGGCAGCACGCCGGCGAACAGCCCGTCGTCGTGAATGCGCGCCAGCGCCGCCGCTTCGCCATGCTCATCGATGGCGTCGACCTTCGAGGCCTCCGGCAGGAACACGCGGACCACGGTTTTGTCGCCTTCGGTGTGAAGGCCGAGATAATGAAAGGGGTCGGAGTGGCGGCCTTCCACAATCGCGCAGGCCTCCGCGGAAAGTTTGGTCATGAGGCCTCATCGGTATTCTGAGACAATATTCGAATCATCCCCGTCAAGGGCACGCGCAGCCAGTCGGGCCTGTGGGCCAATTCGTATCCGATCTCGTACAGCACTTTTTCAAGCAGAAAGAAGTTCAGCATCCGTTCAGCCGCTTGCGGATCTGCCGGCCAGATAAGCGCATTCGTCAGGGTTTCGCGATAGGCAGCAAGAAACGCGGCGGTCGAGTTATCACGCCATTCCGCAAGCGCCGCGGCAAGCTTGCCGGTCTCATCGGGGATCAGCTTCAGCGCACGCTCCAGGGCGGCCGTGGCCGAGTAATCGATCGAGCGTATCAGACCTGCGACATCGCGCGCCGCGGGCGCCTTGCGTCGCCGCTCGTCCAGCGATCGGCGCGGTTCACCTTCGAAATCGATGATGAAGATATCGTCCTTGACGATCAGCATCTGGCCGAGATGGAAGTCGCCGTGGTGACGGATCTTGAGGCCGTCGATGTCAGGTGGGAGCAGCGCACGCAGGCGTTCGTGCAAGGTCGCCCGGTACGCCAATGTTTGATCAACCAGCACACGATCGGCGTCCTTGAGGGTATCGCGCTGCTTTTTCAATGCATCGAAGACACGCTCCGCGCGGGCCGTCACGTCCTCGATCCATCGCTCCACGTCCGCGGGCTGGACCGGCTCAGGCACAAAATCGGCAATCTCGTTGGCACCGGCAAGCGCGAGGTGCATTTCGGCGACGCGTCTTCCGGTTTGCGACATGTAGCGTAGATAGGGGATCTGCTCCTCGCTTTTGCCGCGATGCTCGCTTGATGCCAATAGACGCTGTTCTTCGACAAAGCGGTCGAGATAGGCCGAGGTGACGGTCCAGGCATCACCCTGATTTTCGACAAAGGCATGCACGACTGCGACTGCGTTTCTGGTGTCGCCTTCGACCACCGTGACGCTGCCAAGCAGTGCCGGCGTATTTGCAAAGCCCGCGACCTCGGTCAGGAACTGGCCGACCTCGATCTCGGGATTGATGCCGGATTCCAGCTTTCGGTAAACCTTGACCACATAGGTGTTATCTACCAGCGCCGTGCTGTTGGACTGTTCGGTCTCGACGGCGCGGATGTGCTGGGGCGGCTTGATCGGCCTGTCCGAGAACTTGCTGGTCGGTTTGAATTCAAGGCGCAAGCCGTTTTCTTCAACGATCAGGAACTCCCGGAGATTTCGCAGCAGAAGCGCGATGAAGATCGGGTCGGTCGCCACGTCCAGCAGCGTTCCTTCCCGCGCGCCTTGACGCACCGCCGCAAGGGCACGCGGATTATAGCGCTCGCGATCGAAGCGCATCCATTCGATCTGCATCGGCAACAGGTAGCGTGTCTTGGCGCCACCCTGGGCCGTTTCAAAGAAGGCGAGCCAGGGCCGGTTGTCGCCGATGTCGCAAAACGGAATGGCCGAGATCAGGGTCGGTTGAATGACCTTCGGCGATCGCTCCGGATACCAGCGGGTTCGTGCCAGATGTCCCGGCAGCACGTCGCGTTCGAACACGCTGCGGGTGCGGGCCAGCGACACCCAGGTCGCGCCGAGGGGCACAACGAGCGTTTCGAATTCGGGAACCACCGACGGCGCGACATGCTCCGATTTGTCGCGCTCCTGAAGATGAAACCAGTAGAAGCCATAGGGCGCCAGCGTGATCATATAGGGCAGTTCGCCGATCGCCGGGAACAGGGTGCGGCCGAGCATTTCCAGGGGAATGCGGTCCTTCCAGGCCGACAGATCGAGTTCGGTGGCTTGTGCGGAGCGTGACAGGTTGGCGACGCAGAGAATGACCTCGTCACCGAACTGCCTGACATAGGCGAGCACCGCGCGATTGACCGGGCGGATGAATGTCAAGCTGCCGCGGCCGAACGCCAATGTCGACTTGCGCACCGCAATCAGCCGCTTGGTCGCGCTCAGCAGTGAAGACAGGCTGCGCGACTGCGCCTCGACATTGACCGACTCGTAGCCGTAGACCGGATCCATGATGGTGGGGGCATAAAGCCGTGCGGGATCGGCGCGGGAGAACCCGCCATTGCGATCCGGCGTCCATTGCATCGGCGTGCGCACGCCGTTACGGTCGCCGAGATAGATATTGTCGCCCATGCCGATTTCGTCGCCGTAATAGATGATCGGCGTGCCCGGAAACGACAGCAGCAGCGAATTCATCAACTCGATCTTGCGCCGGTCGTTGTCCATCAGCGGCGCCAGCCGGCGGCGGATACCGACATTGATGCGCGCGCGGGGATCGTTGGCGTAGGTCGACCACAGATAGTCACGCTCGACGTCGGTGACCATTTCCAGCGTCAATTCGTCGTGGTTGCGCAGAAACAGCGCCCACTGGCAATTATTGGGGATATCCGGCGTCTGGCGCAGGATGTCGGTAATGGGAAAGCGATCCTCCTGGGCAATGGCCATGTAGATCCGCGGCATCAGCGGGAAATGATAGGCCATATGGCATTCATCGCCGCGGCCGAAATATTCCTGCACATCCTCCGGCCATTGATTGGCTTCCGCCAGCAGCACCTTGCCCTTGGCGTAAGAGTCGAGTTCGGCGCGCAGTCTTTTGATGACGGCGTGGGTCTCGGGCAGGTTCTCGTTATTGGTGCCGTCGCGCTCGCACAGATAGGGGATGGCATCGAGCCGGAAACCATCGACGCCGGTATCGAGCCAGCGCTTCATGACCTGGACCAGCGCTCTGACCACGCGCGGATTATCGAAATTCAGGTCCGGCTGGTGCGAGAAGAAGCGATGCCAGTAGAAGGCGCCGGCCTCGGGATCCCAGGTCCAGTTGGATTTCTCGGTATCGGTGAAGATAATCCGCGTGCCGGCATATTTCTGGTCGGTGTCGCTCCAGACATACCAGTTGCGTGCGCTCGACTTCGGATCGCTGCGGCGGGCGCGCTTGAACCAGTTGTGCTGGTCGGATGTGTGATTGATGACAAGCTCGGTGATAACCCGCAAGCCGCGGCGCTTGGCCTCGACGATGAAGCGGCGAAAATCCTTCATGGTCCCGAAATCGGGATTGATATCGCCGTAGTCGGCGATGTCGTAGCCGTCGTCCCGGCCGGGCGAGGGATAGAACGGCAGCAGCCACAGGGTGGTGACGCCGAGGTCCTGCAGATAACCAAGCTTTTCGGTCAACCCGGCGAAATCGCCGATGCCGTCATTGTTGCTGTCGGCGAAGGCTTTGACGTGAAGCTGATAGATGATGGCGTCCTTATACCATAGCTCGTCGCTGTCGAGCGTGGTGGCCGGCAGTTCCTTGGCATCGATGGACGACTGCAGGTTCATAGCGCCCCTCACGCCAGACAGCGAAATAGCAATGCGGGATCGCGCACAGGATCAATCCGCAGGCGGATGCCGCCCCAATCGAGCGGATAGCGTTCGCCGGTGATCAGGTTTTCTACCGCGGTGACCTGACGGCGCTCGCCGGCGACGCTGATCTGAATATCGCCGAGCGGAAACCACAATTCATGCGGATCGCGCGATATCGCGATAGCAACGGCGACGCTGTTGGTCTGATCGACCGATTCCTTGACGAAGCCGATGACGTTGCCGTCCTCGATTGGAATGAAGCGCAGTTGGCTGGTCTGCTGCAACGCCGCGTTGGCCCTGCGGATGTTGTTGAGATCTCGGATATAAGGCTTGATGTTACCGGCCTTGTCCCAATCCCGCACCTTGATCTCGTATTTTTCCGAATCGAGATATTCCTCGCGGCCGGGAATAGGTTCATGTTCGAGCAATTCGAACCCGTTGTAGATGCCGTAGGTGCTGGACAACGTCGCGGCAAGCGCGACGCGGGATTTGAACATCCAGGTCTCCCCGCTTTGGAGATGATAGGGCAGAATGTCGGGCGTATTGACGAAGAAATTCGGGCGATAGAAGTCGCGCTCCGGATAGGCCGTCAATTCGTTCAGATATTGCTCAAACTCCCACTTTTGCGTCCGCCAGGTGAAATAGGTGTAGGATTGCGTAAAGCCGAGTTTGGCAAGACCCTTCATCAGTTTCGGCCGGGTGAAGGCTTCCGCAAGGAAGATCACGTCGGGATGGCGAAGCTGAATTTCATGGATCAGCCACTCCCAGAACCGGAACGGCTTGGTGTGCGGATTATCGACCCGGAAAATCTTGACGCCTTCTTCGATCCAGAACAGCACCACATCGCGTAACGCGTTCCACAGCGCGCCGGCGTCCTCGGAGGCGAAATCGGGATTGACGATGTCCTCGTATTTCTTGGGCGGGTTTTCCGCATACCGCATCGATCCGTCCGGCCGTCGCCTGAACCATTGCGGATGCTGTTTGAGCCAGGGATGATCGGGCGAGCACTGAACCGCGAAATCGAGTGCGACTTCCATATCGAGCGATTTGCACGCCGCAACGAAGCCGCGGAAATCCTCTAGCGTGCCCAATTCCGGATGCACCGCGTCATGGCCGCCCTGCGCTGACCCAATGGCATACGGGCTTCCGGGATCGCCGTCGGCTGCGGTCACCGCGTTGTTGCGGCCCTTGCGGTTGGTGTGTCCGATGGGGTGGATAGGCGTGACATAGACCACGTCAAACCCCATCGCTGCGATATCCGGCAAGCGCGCGATGCTATCCTGGAAGGTGCCGTGCCGGCCGGGTGTCTTGCCCTGGCTTCGCGGCACCATTTCGTACCATGCGCCGGCCCGCGCCCTCGGCCGGTCCGCGACAAAAGGAAACAGTTGAGACCGTGTCAGGTCCGGCCGCAATTGGCTCTCGGTCATGGCCTCCTTCAACTCGGCGGTGAGAAGCGGCGCGATCTCACCGGTTTGAAGATAATCCTCACATTGCCTGAGGATCACGGCAGTCGCGGCCTCTCCGCCGGCCTGCGCCTTCGTCAGCATCCCCGCGCCCTCGATGGCGTCGAGGGCAACATCGACGCCGGCTTTTTGCTTGAGCTCGATGCCGTGCCGCCAGGTCGCGAACTCGTCGGTCCACGCCTCGATGGCATAGACATAGCGTCCGGGTTGATCCGGGACGAAAGATCCGCCCCAGCGGTCGTTGCTGTCATGAGTCATCGGCGCGCGGCACCATTCGCGGTCGCGTTCGAGGCGCCAGAGCAGCGCCGCGTTCGTGACGTCATGCCCGTCGCGATAGATGTCGGCCCAGACCTCGACGCGCTCTCCGACGATGCGCTTGACGGGGAAACGGCCGCCGTCGATCTGCGGATAGACATCTTCGATATGGAAAGCGCCGCCAGCCGCGGCGCTCTCGACAGTTTGAGTTGTTTTGTTCACGGTGATGCCATTGACATGAAAATAACGTCCCGTTTCGATTGCCGGAAAGGAGACGCTCCGAACGTATATAGAAAGCCGCTCGCCGGGCATTGGTTCCCGGGGAACGTGGGGGTAGCCATAGAGTTAAACACGGCTATCTTCTTCCTGTATCTAAAGAATTCGCGACGGTTCCCCTCCGTCGTCTGCAAACGGCGTGCCGAATGAATCTTTTCACCAAAGCCAAAGACTTGGGAATCCAGACCGAATTCGTGGACGGCCAGGGTCACCGCCATGTGACAGATGCGGTGGCGCTGAAAATTATCCTCGACGCCCTGCCGGTAAAAGGGCCGTACCGGTTTCTCAACGAGGCAGTGGTGCTCAGGTCCGGCCGTCCGTCGCGGACCGAACTCAACGAGGCTGCCACGTTCCCGCTGCGCTGGAAAATCGCTTCGGGGGTTAAGGTTATTGCCGAGGGAAAGACAGGTGATCGCAACGGCGACACCGGCGATCGCACCATCGTCTGGCCGACGAATTTGCCTGAGGGCACGTACCGCCTGCATCTGACCGACGCCTCCTCCGCCACGGAGGAAGCGCCTTTGATTGTCTCGCCGCCGAAGGCTTTCGGTGGCGATTTTGAGCGGAGCTGGCTGGTTGCGGTGCAGCTTTACGGTGTCCGCTCGGCCCGCAATTGGGGGATCGGAGACTTCACCGATCTCGAAGCGCTGATCCGGCTTGCGGGCCAGTTGGGAGCCGATGGCGTCGGTCTCAATCCGCTGCATGTCTTATTCGATGATCGGCCTGCCGATTGCAGCCCTTATTCGCCCAACAGCCGACTGTTCCTGAATGCTCTCTATATCGACGTCGAAACAATCCCTGAATTCCATCCCGGTATTCTTGACGGAACAGGCGACGCCATCGCGCGGCTGAGAGCGGGCAATATCGTCGATTATACCGGCGTCGCCGAATTGAAACGGCGCGCGCTGCGCGCTGTTTTCGAAACCTTCAGGACGCACGCATCGGCCGGCCGCAAGCGGGATTTCGAGGAATTTCGCGCCGAACGCGCGCCGCTGTTGTCGCGGTTCGCCTGTTTTGAGGTGCTGCGGCACAAATTCAACAAGCCGTGGTGGGAATGGCCGGAGGAATGGCAACAGCCTGACGAGGCCAAATGCGCGGCCCTGCGTCGCGGGCCGGATGCCGCCGAGATCGAATTCGTCGAATTCGTGCAGTGGACGGCCGACCGCCAGTTGCAGGCCTGCGCGGAGCTTGCGGCTGGGCTGGGCATGAAGGTCGGCCTTTATCTCGACGTCGCCGTCGGGGTGCAATCCGATGGATTCGATGCCTGGAACGAGCAGCTGGCGATTTCCCGTCAGCTCGCCGTCGGCGCGCCACCGGATGCGTTGAATACAGCCGGCCAGAACTGGGGTCTCGCCGGCTTCAACGCCGCCGGTCTGGAGCTCAAGTCCTTCGAGCCGTATCGGGAGATGCTGCGGGCTTCAATGCGCCACGCCGGCGCGATCCGGCTCGATCATGTGCTGGGCTTGAAGCGGCTCTATCTGGTGCCGCATGGCTTTGCCGCCAACAACGGCGTTTATGTGCAAATGCCGTTCGAGGCCCTGTTGGCGGCGACCGCGCAGGAGAGCGTGGCGCATCGATGCGTGGTGATCGGTGAGGATCTCGGCACCGTGCCGGAAGGCTTTCGCGAGAAAATGGCGGATTGGGGCATCTGGTCCTATCAGGTGATGATGTTCGAGCGCGACGATCGCGGCGCATTCCGCGACGTCAATCATTATACGTCGAATGCGCTCGTCGCCTTCAATACCCATGATCTGTCGACCTATGCGGGCTGGCGCTCGTTCAGCGATCTGAAGTTGAAGCGCTCGCTCGGGATCGATCCCGGCGAGAGTGATGATGCCCGGTGGCACGCGCTGTCGATGTTGAGCGAGGCGTTGCGTCATCAGGCCATCGACGGCTATGGTCTCTACGCGGTGATGACTTTTCTGGCGCGGACCAAGTCGCGCCTGCTGGCGATCTCGCTGGAGGATCTGCTTGAAGTGATCGACCAACCCAATATTCCCGGCACCGTGAACGAGCATCCGAACTGGCGGCAACGGCTGCCGCTGGCGCTCGACAAGATCGCTTCCGCGATCGACATGGCCGCCCTCAAGGCCGCAACGGCGGAACGGACACGCGCGGCGAGCTGACGCGCCGGCATTTTCAGCGGGGTAGAGATTTGTCCTGCAAAATCGAAGACTATGGATTGATCGGCGATTGCGAGACCGCGGCATTGGTCGGCCGCGACGGCTCGATCGACTGGCTGTGCTGGCCGGCGTTCGATTCGGAAGCCTGCTTCGCCGCATTGCTCGGTACCCCCAGGAATGGCCGATGGCTGATCGCCCCCGGCGAACAGATCACCAAAACCTCACGGCGCTACTGGGACCATACACTGATCCTGGAAACACGCTTTGAGACCCCGAATGGCATCGTTGCCGTGATCGATTTCATGCCGCCGCGCGGCCACGCCTCCGACATTGTCCGACTGGTGCGCGGTGTGCGCGGCCGGGTCGGGCTGCGGATGGAACTCGTGATCCGCTTCGGGTTCGGCACCGATATTCCCTGGGTCAAACGCACCGAGGACGGCGCGCTGCTTGCGATTTGCGGACAGGACATGACGGTGCTGCGGACGCCGGTCGAAATCCGCGGCGAGGATATGACCACGGTGGCGGAGTTCGAAGTCAACGAAGAAGAGACCATCCCGTTCGTGCTCACCTATGGGCCCTCGCATCTGCCGGTGCCCAGGCCGATCAATCCTGCGCAGGCCTTGCAGGACACCGAGGATTTCTGGACCGAATGGTGCAGCCATTGCACCTATGAGGGCGACAATACCGAACTGGTGATGCGATCGCTGATCACGCTGAAGGCGCTGACCTATGCGCCGACCGGCGGCATTGTCGCGGCACCCACGACTTCGCTGCCGGAGAAGCTGGGAGGTGCCCGCAACTGGGATTACCGGTTTTGCTGGCTGCGCGATGCCACCTTCACGCTGCTGGCACTGATGAACTCCGGCTACACCGAAGAGGCCTCCGCCTGGCACAACTGGCTGTTGCGCGCGGTGGCGGGATCACCGGAAAATATGCAGATCATGTATGGCATCATGGGCCAGCGGCGCCTGCTGGAATGGGAAGCGGGCTGGCTGCCCGGCTATGAAGGCGCGCTGCCGGTGCGGGTCGGCAACGCCGCGCATGCTCAATTGCAGCTCGATGTCTATGGCGAGTTGATCGATGCGTTTCACCAGTCGCGCGTCGCCGAGTTGAAACTCGATGCCGGATCCTGGGACCTCGAATGCATCGTGCTCGATCACCTGGCCGAAGTATGGAACCGGCCGGATCACGGCATCTGGGAACGGCGCGGCGCCGGCGCGCATTATGTCTCGTCGAAAGTGATGACATGGCTTGCATTCGACCGCGGCATCAAGAGCGCCGAAAAATTCGGTTTCAAGGCACCGCTCGACCGGTGGCGAAGCTTGCGCGGTGAAATCCATCGCGAGGTCTGCGAAAAGGGTTTTGACGTCGCGCAGAATACCTTCGTCGAATCCTACGGATCGCAATTGCTCGATGCCAGCATCCTGCTGCTGCCGTCGGTGGGTTTTCTTCCGGCATCGGACCCGCGCGTCCGTGGCACGCTGGCGGCGATCGAAAAATACATGATGCGGGACGGATTCGTGCTGCGCCACGATCCCCGCGAAATCTCGGACGAAAAGCAGCCGATCGAAGGCGCCTTCCTCGCCTGCACGCTTTGGCTGGCAGACGCCTTTGTGCTCGCCGGCGAGATCGCCAAGGCGCAAGTCCTGTTCGACCGCGTCGTCGCGGTCGCGAACGATCTCGGTTTGCTGGCGGAGGAATTCGATTCCGGCGTCGGCCGTCAGACCGGCAATTTCCCGCAGGCGCTGACGCATATCGCGCTGATCAATACCGCGCATAACCTTAGCGATGCGAAGAAGCCGGTGGAAAAGCCGGCGATGCAGCGATCGAAGTAACTACCTCTCGTCGTCCCTGCGTTCGCCGGGATGACGTTTGGAGAGAGGGAGTGCACCAGCGTCACTTACCCCGCTTCGTTACCCTTCAAAATCATCTCCATCGCGCCGGCAAAACCTTCGTTTTCGTTTGACGTGGTGACATGCGTGGCGACTTTCTTGACGTCGTCGGTGGCATTCCCCATCGCAAAGGAGAGGCCGCTCTGGCGAAACATCGCCAGGTCGTTCTGCATGTCGCCGATGGTGGCGACGGTGTCGGTTGCAACGCCGAGGCGCTTGGCGATCGCCTGCACGAAGGTGCCCTTGTCGCTGCCGGGCGGGGTGATATCGAGGTAATAGCTTTGCGAGCGGACCGCGTTCGCCTCCGCGCCCAGCGCCTTTTGCATCGCGGCTTCGCAGCGTTGCAGCAAGGCCGGATCGGGGCTGGAGCCGACGATCTTGCAGGCGGCTGAAAGATAGGGCGTAAAATCCGCGACAATGGTCGGGTCGGCCCGGATGGTGTGTTGTTCGTGCGCGACGTATTCGCCGTTGCCGTTGCGGGTCAGCCAGAGATCATTGGTGAATAACCAGATATCGACCCCGAACTCATTCAGCACCTCAAGGCAGCGTTGCACGGCGGGCAAGGGGATCAAATTCTGTTCGACCGGCCCTAGCTGTGGATCGACGATCGAACTGCCGTTGAAAGCGCCGATCGGCAGCTTGATTTGAAGCGGCTCGATCAGAAACCGCATGCCGATCGTGGGCCGGCTGGAGGTGATGGTAAAGCCAATGTCGGCTTCGTGCAGCCGTCGCACCGCGGCTTTCGCTGCCTCGGTCAGGACCTTGTCTTTGGTCAAGAGCGTGCCGTCGACATCGGAGACAACGAGGGCGATGCGGGTCATGAGCGTTTCCTGCGTGGCGTACGACTGGCACTTAGCCCCAACTGGCTGGCGATGTCATCGACGATTTCCTCGACCGATGCGTCAATCGACACGGTCAGGGGATTTTCGTCCGGGTCCGGTGGCTCCAGGGTTTTGAACTGGCTGGCGAGCAGTTCCGGCGGCATGAAATGACCCTTTCGCTGGGCGAGGCGGTCCGCGATCAATTCCTGCGTGCCCCTGAGATAGACGATGCGGACGTCATCGCGTCCATGCACGAGAATATCGCGATAGCTATGCTTCAGCGCCGAACAGGCGATGACGACATCCTCACCGGCCTTGCAGGCTCGGTCGATCTCATCGGCAATCGCCTTCAGCCAGGGCCAGCGGTCTTCGTCGGTCAGGGGGTGGCCGGCACTCATCTTGGCGACGTTGCTGGCGGGATGAAACTTGTCGCCATCCTCATAACGCCAGCCCATGCGCTCCGCCAGCTTTTCGGCGATGGTGCTCTTGCCCGAGCCGGCGACACCCATCACGATCAACGCGCATGGTGCTTGCGCGCTATCACCGCTCACGAAAATTCTCCGGAAGCGCAGCTTTGTCCACGAGCCAGACGGTCTCGCCGGCGGATCGCGCGCGGTTCGCGGGCAGGTTCTCGTCCTCAAGCACCCGCGCCAGAATTGCGCGCTTCTCTGAGCCCGCGATCTCGAACAGCATTTCGCGGCAGGAGCCGAGCGCCGGGAAGGTCAGCGTGACCCGCGGCACGAATGGCTCGACATGCGCCTGCGGCACGCCAACCACCCAGCGCCGGGTCTCGTCGACGGCTGGATAGTCCGGAAACAGCGACGCCGTATGGCCGTCGGGTCCGACCCCCATCAGCACCACGTCGAACAGGGGCTTGGCGGACGAGAGTTCGTCAGCGCCATAAAACGATTGCAGCTCGCGCTCGTAACGGCGTGCGGCCTCGTCGGGATTGGCCGTGTCGGTCGGGATCGGATGGATGCTGGCGGCCGGCGCGCATTGATCCAGAAACGCTGCGCGCGCCATGCTCATATTGTTGCGGCTGTCGCTCGTCGGGACAAAGCGCTCGTCACCGATGAACCAGTGCACACGATCCCACGGTATTCTGCTTCGGTAGGTTTCCGTCGCGAGCAACTGATAAAGTTTTTTCGGGCTCGATCCGCCGGTCAGGCAAATCGCTATGCGGCCACTATTCGCCGATATCCTTGCCAGTACTCGGTCCGCAGCAGCTTTTGCCAGCGCCGCCGGATCGGCACCCATGATGATCTTGCGCTGATCTCCGGCGGCCATCGTCAGGTCAGCTTCCGCCAGCTTCGGCCATCGCGTTCCAGCAGATCGTTGGCCTCTTCGGGACCTTCGCTGCCGGGATCGTAGATCTTTAGCCTCTTGGCGCCGGCCTTCTTCCAGGCATCGAGGAACGGTTGCACCGCCTGCCAGCCGGCTTCCACGCTGTCGGCGCGCTGAAACAGGATGTTGTCGCCGATCATGCAGTCGTAGATCAGCGTCTCATAGCCGGTGCTCGGCTCCGCCTGAAAGTAATCCTTGTAGCGGAATTTCATCTCGACGCCGTCGATATTGATGGCCGGTCCCGGCACCTTGGTATTGAACTGCAGCGCGATGCCTTCGGTCGGCTCGGTAGAGATGATCATGAAGTTTTGCGAAAGGCGGTCCACTGGCGTGTCGCGGAACATCGCAAACGGCGCCCGCTTGAACTTGATCGCGATCTCGGTGCGCTTGATGCCAAGGGCTTTGCCGGTGCGCAGGTAAAATGGCACGCCGGCCCATCGCCAATTGTCGATCGTCAGCTTCAGCGCGACGTAGGTCTCCGTGGTGCTGCCGGGATCGACGTCTTCGGTCTTGCGATAGTCCTCGATCTCGGTGTCGCCGACCCTGCCGGCCCGATATTGCCCGCGTACCGAATTATGCAGCGCATCTTCCTCGCTTTGGGTCTGGATCGCCGACAGTACCTCGGCCTTCTCCGTGCGGACCCCATGGGCGTCGAATTTTGCCGGTGGCTCCATCGCGACCAGCGACAGCAACTGGAACAGATGGTTCGGCACCATGTCGCGCAAGGCGCCGGTCGCGTCGTAGAAACTGCCGCGATGGCCGACGCCGAGCTTCTCGTCGACGGTAATCTGAATATGGTCGATGTTGTTGCGATTCCAGATCGGCTCGAACATGCCGTTGGCGAAGCGCAGCACCAGGATGTTCTGGACTGTCTCCTTGCCGAGGTAATGATCGATCCGGTAAATCTGGTGCTCATCGACGAGCTTCAGCAGTTCGCTGTTCAAAGCCTTTGCCGAGGCGAGATCGGTCCCAAATGGTTTTTCCACCACCAGCCGCCGCCACACGCCATTTTCCTCCAGCATGCCGGTGCGGCCAAGCTCCTTGCTGATCGGGAGGAAGGCATTGGGCGGGGTCGCCAGATAGAACAGCCGGTTGCCGGCGGTTTTCCGCTCGGTCTCCAGCTTGTCGAGCTTCTCACGCATCGCATCGAACGAGGCCGAATCCGTCGGATCGGCCTCGATGCAGGTGATGCATCCAAGCAGGCGCTTGGCGATCGCGTCGTCAACCTTGCGGGTGGCATACTTGTGAAGGCCTTCGGTCAGGCTGAAGGTCAATTCCTCGCTCGACATGCCCTGGCGGGCGATGCCGACGATGCAGAAATTGTCCGGCAACAGATCGTTGGCGGCGAGGTTATAGAGCGCGGGGATCACCAGCCGGTGAGCGAGATCGCCGGTCACGCCGAAGATCACGATGCTGCAGGGATCGGGCTTTTTCTGTTCTGCTTGAGTGACCGTCATCTGTGTCAGGCCTTTGTACCGGGCTTCGGTTCCCTGTGGCCGCCGAAACCGGCACGCATCGCCGAGAGAATCTTTTCCGCGAAGGTATGCTCCTTGCGCGAGCGGAAGCGCGCAAACAGCGCCGCAGTCAGCACTTCGGCTGGCACCGCTTCGTCTATGGCGGCGTTCACGGTCCAGCGGCCTTCGCCGGAATCCTCCACAAACCCGGAATAATTATCCAGCGTGTGATTTTCCGCGAGCGCCGACGCGGTGAGATCGAGCAGCCATGACGGGATTACGCTGCCGCGCCGCCACACCTCGGCAATGTCAGCAATATCGAGATCGAAGCGATGCTCCGCCGGCAGTGCATCGATATTGGCATTCTTCAGGATATCGAAACCCTCGGCATAGGCCTGCATCAGGCCATATTCGACGCCGTTGTGAACCATCTTGACGAAGTGTCCGGCGCCGACCGGGCCGGCGTGAATATAGCCTTGCTCAATCCGGCCATCACGGCCCTCGCGCCCCGCGGTGCGAGGGATATCGCCGATACCCGGCGCCAGTGCGGCGAAGATCGGATCCAGGCGATCGACCACCGCCTTGTCACCGCCGATCATCATGCAATAGCCGCGCTCGATGCCCCAGACGCCGCCGGAAGTGCCGACGTCGACATAATGGATACCGCGTTTTTTCAGGGCCTTGCCGCGGCGCACATCGTCCTGCCAGAACGTATTGCCGCCATCGATGATGACGTCACCACTCTCCATCAGTTTCGACAGCGCCTCGATGGTTGCTTCGGTGATCTTGCCGGCCGGCAGCATCACCCAGGCGGTTCGCGGCTTCTCGAGCTTCTTGACAAAATCCTCCAGGGCGCCTGCGCCAACCGCGCCATCGGCCGCGAGGGCCCCGACGGCCTTGGCATCCTTGTCGTAGACCACGCTGGAGTGTCCGTGCTTCATCAGCCGGCGGACGATATTGCCGCCCATCCGCCCCAAACCGATCATGCCGAGCTGCATTTTGTTGTTCCCTTGAATTCGATTTAGGCCAGTTCGAAGTTACGTCAATGTCTCGGCGACGCGATAGACTAGTTCAATGCATTGTGAATGGCGGTATCGAGCATCTTCAAGCCCGACTCGAGATCGCCCTTGAGATGCACGCGCAGCGCGCGGCGACCGCGCTCGGTGAGTACATCGAAATCGCCGCGCGCCTGTGCGGCCTTGATGATTCCAAAGCTCGCCTTCTGGCCCGGCACGGCAAGATCCTTGGCATCGTCTGATGTGATCTGCAGGAATACGCCGCTGTCGGGGCCGCCCTTGTAGGCCTGGCCGGTCGAATGCAGGAAGCGCGGGCCGAATTCGGCACAGGTCGCGACATGACGCTTGTCGCGCACCGCCAGTCTCATGTTCTGCAGGCTGTCGATATGCGCGGCATTGCGTTCGATGTAGGCGAGCAGCGCGACATAGTCGCCCGTGTGAGAACGGCCGAGATGCGCTTTCAGCCAGGAGCCGAGATCGCCATCGGCGCCGGCCTTGCGCAAATCGGCGGCATTCCTGCCATCGGTGTAGATGTCAGCCTGGGCTGACGACATCACGGGTGTTTCCGCGGGCAGCGTGCCGGATTTTTCGAACGCCGCGGTCAATTCGCGGGTCTTGATCTTGGCGGCCTCGACGTCGGGCTGGTTGAACGGATTGATCCCCAGCACTGAGCCCGCGACCGCGGTCGCCAGCTCAAACCGGAAGAACTCCTGGCCGATATGCTCGACCGACTTCAAGACAATGCGGACCACGGGATGTCCGGCCTTTTCCAGCGCGGCCAGCTTTTCGTCATGCGCCGCGTCGCTCTCGCTTTCGGTGCGCAAATCGATAAAGAACCGGTCGTTGCCATAAAGCGCGGGATCGCCAAGCGTCTCGCCAGCGATCGGGACCAGGCCCTTGCCGTCCTTGCCGGTGGATTCCGCGATCAGTTGTTCGGCCCATGCGCCGAAATCGGCGATCTTCTTTGATGAGAGGATGGTCACCTTGTCGCGGCCTTCAAGACCGGCGAGGCCCATGGCGAGGCCGAGTTGCACGCCGGGATTTTCGTGCGGCGGAACATCGGGCCCGCAGGAGCGCACCATGGAGAGCGTGTGCTTCAAGACAGCGCGGAGATCGATCCCTGCGGCCGCGGCCGGCACCAGCCCGAACGGGGAGACCACGGAGTAACGTCCACCAATCGTGGGATCGCCGTGGAAAATGCGGGCAAAGCCTTGCTTGGTGGCGACCTTTTCCAGCGACGAGCCGGGATCGGTTACCGCAATGAATCGATGCCCGGCCTTGGCGGCACCGATGGCCTTGGAGACGCGGGCGAAGAAATAATCCTTCATCACGTTCGGCTCGGTGGTGCCGCCGGACTTGCTGGAGACGATGAACAGGGTCCTTGCGACATCGACCGCCTTTTCCATGGCGCGCACCTGTGCGGGATCGGTCGAGTCCAGCACGTGCAGTTTGGGGAAGCCGGATTTCCTGGCAAATGTTTCCGCCAGCACTTCCGGCCCCAGGCTTGATCCGCCCATGCCCAGCACGACGGCATCGGTGAAATTCTGCCCCTTCACACGCTGCGCAAAGTCTTCGTAATCGGCGATGTCGGCTGAGGCGGGGCTGTTGAGCCAGCCCAGCCATTTGTCTTCGTCGGTCCCGGTCCAGACAGATTTATCGTGCTGCCAGAGCCGGCGGATGGTGGCCGACGCACGCCAGTCCTCAGTAGCCTTCTCGACGGCCTTGCTGATGCCGGCGCCCAGCGCCAGCTCCTGATGGTCGATACCGTGACCGAGCACCACCGCGCGCTTATGAGCGACAGCGCCGTACAGCTTGTCGGCGGCATCCGCGAAAAGTCTGACGCCATCCTTGACCAGCTCGGCCGTGATCGCATCGAGCGAGATGCCGGATTTCTCGAGCTCTGCCAGCACACGCCCGGCATCCTCGACATTTTCTTCGAGACTGTCGCGCGGCACGCCATGGTCGCGGAAGGCATCGAGCGTCGCCGGCGGCACGGTGTTGACCGTGTTGGGGCCGATCAGTTCCTCGACGTAGAGCACGTCGCGATAGTCTTTGTTTTTGGTGCCGGTCGATGCCCACAGCAGGCGCTGCGGCCTGGCGCCTTTGGCCTTGAGCTTCTCCCACCGTTCGCCCGAAAACAGATGCTTGTATTCCTGATAGGCGAGCCTGGCGTTGGCGATCGCGACCTTGCCCTTCAGCGCGGCAAGACGCTCTTTCTCGCTTGGATCATTCGCTCTTGCGATCTTTTCATCGAGCTGTTTGTCGACCGCGCTGTCGATGCGGCTGACGAAAAAGCTGGCGACGCTGGCGACGTGGGAGGGATCGCCGCCGCCGGCGACATATTTTTCGAGGCCGGCGAGATAGGCCTCGGCGACCTCGACATAGGTCTTTTGCGAGAACAACAGCGTGATGTTGATGCTGATGCCTTCGCCGATCAGATGCTGGATCGCGGGCAGGCCCTCCGGCGTCGCCGGCACCTTGACCATCAGGTTTTTGCGATGGACGTGCTTCCAAAGCCGCTCGGCCTCGGTGATGGTGCCCTTGGTGTCCATCGCCAGATAGGGCGAGACTTCGAGGCTGACGAAGCCGTCTTGGCCCTCGAGCCGATCGTAGACCGGGCGCAGCACATCGGCCGCGTGCTGGATGTCTTCGATCGCAAGATGCTCGAACAGTTCGGCAACCGGGCGATCGCCTTTTTTCAAGGCGCTGCCGATCGCGCCGTCATATTCGTCCGAACTGCCGATCGCTTTCTCGAAGATCGACGGATTCGACGTGACGCCCTTGACGCCGTCGGTATCGATCAGTTTTTTCAGGTCGCCGTTGGCGACGAAGCCGCGGGCCAGGAAATCCAGCCAGACCGCCTGGCCGTGCTTTTCGAGTTCTTTGACGGGATTCATGATGCCTGTTTTTCTGTTTGAGCGGGTTCATTCTCGGCCGATGGCAACCTTCTCTGGCGGGAAGCCGGATTGTCAACAGATCCGTGAGGGGATGAAATACCCGTGTCCCCCGCGGATAACGCGGATCACGCCATATCGATCCCCGGGAATTGTCTGTTATGGCCGCAGTCTTGACGCAATTTCTTCTCGATGGTGATTGGGGGTGGGGGACCGATTGCCTCAGCTAAAGGCATCTGTGGAGACCGCCTTGCGGGCATCAGTTCATCGTCTTGTCGTGCGCCCGTCAAAAAGTGAACAGAATGGCGGCGTACCAGGAATATTGATCGGTCTCGTTGGTATTCTCGATGGCGCGCCTGACATAGCCCAGCAGGTGATAGTTGTCGTTCAGGTCATAACGCACACCCACACCAATACTCGATGACGCCG
>Ga0210396_10001750_pt1 | contig 22881 bp, 29 predicted proteins | sample IncBWH17OmetaG_FD_155466 | JGI IMG/M metagenome (GOLD analysis project Ga0210396, IMG submission 155466) | Forest soil microbial communities from Barre Woods Harvard Forest LTER site, Petersham, Massachusetts, United States - Inc-BW-H-17-O ... | reverse complement strand
CACAAGGCTTCTCACTTCTTAACCCGTCCGAAGAATCTATTCCTTTCCGAGCGGGTCGGGACATACGGTTCAGTCTGTATGCCTGGGATAGTTTCGCAAGGAATGGTCGCGAACGGGAGCGCTTTTCTGGCACCCACGAAGCTTTAGTCCCTCCGCGTTGAAAGGTAAGAACTCTCTACAGCGAAGCGGATGCGATACATACACCCTGTTGTCGATGGCATTTCACGGGCCTCTGCACTATTGTCGATTACGGCCTCCTTATCATTTCTGCTTTGGGCAGGAATCGACACCGACGTCGGTTGGCGATCTGCAACTCTCCAATCCAAAGAAAAGTAACCGGGGCACTGAGCTTAGCCCCATTTGCTTCAGAATCGCGCGGATTCGCGCAGAGGGATGTGTTTGATGAGATTCAAAGTAGGAATACTAGCGGTGCTGGCAGCGACCATTTTGGCCAGCACGATGGCAATCGCGGCGGAAGAACCATCGGAGCAAGTTAAACGAATGGACGCCGCTGCAACAGTCTTGGACGAAATCATGGGGACGCCGGACAAAGGAATTCCCGAAGAACTGCTCGATTCTGCGAAGTGCGTAGCAGTCATACCCTCGATGATCAAAATCGGTTTTGTCTTCGGAGGAAGGCACGGGAGAGGAATCGCTACCTGCCGCACCAGTTCTGGATGGAGCGCTCCAGCTCCTTTCTCCGTCACCGGAGGTAGTTGGGGCTTGCAGATCGGCGGCGAAGCGATCGATGTTGTCATGCTAGTTATGAACAACAACGGAATGGAAAAAATGCTTTCCAGCAAGTTCAAGATTGGTGCCGACGCTTCGGCAGCGGCGGGTCCGGTCGGGCGCCATGTGGAAGGCGAAACCGATTGGAAGATGCGTGCCGAAGTGCTTACGTATTCCCGTGCTCGGGGCGCTTTTGCCGGCATTACTGTGAACGGCGCATCCATCACGCAAGACAAAGATGGAACCCGCATTCTGTACGGGCGGATGATCCCGTCCGCTCAAATCCTGAAGGAGCAAGTGAAAGCTCCCGAAGGGTCGTATGCATTCATGGCGGCAGTGAAAAAGTATGGTACTCAGGCAAACGTTGCTGAAGCATCGGCTCGCCGCATTCCGGCAGAGAAAACCGGTGCACAGAATGAAGCCTTGAGTTCAAGGGAAGCAAAGAGCTCAATTGAGGAAAAGCTCAAGAGCGAGCCCGGTCTGGAGAGCAAGGACATCCAAGTGACTCTGTCGGCCGATGCGGTGAAACTATCCGGGTCTGTGGTCAGCGCCGATGACCGTGACAAGGTGGTTCGGATCGCCAGATCGTATGCCGGTGATCGGGAAGTCCAGGACCATTTGACCATTCAGACTCCCTAAACAATTTAGCTATCCGGTGCGTTCGGTAGCACTCGAACGCCCGGATCTCTCTTCAGGAGGAAATGACGATGAAAGCTGTTTATAGAAACGTTGTTCGCAGTCTCTTGTGTGCCGGTTTGCTACTCGGTATCGGAGCACTTGCATCAGCGCAAGAACCATCTACCCAGCAGGCCTCTCCGCCGGCTGACAATACCAAAGTCAACCAACGCGACCGGAGCCAGAACGAGCCGACCGCAGATCAACAAAAAGACAATCGTTCTGATCGCGACATTACCCAGCAGATTCGACAGTCCATCGTCAAAGACAAGTCGCTTTCCACCTATGCACACAACGTCAAGATCGTTACGCAGGGTGGTCAGGTAACGCTTAAAGGGCCAGTGCGATCGGAAGACGAGAAGAAAGCGATTGAAGCCAAGGCTACCGAAGTTGCCGGCGACGGCAAGGTCACCAGCGAACTGAACATCAAACCACAGCAATAAAACTTGGAAGACAAAAGGAGAATCAACAATGGCAGGTAAGAATACAGCGGTATTTGGCATTTATCCGGATCGCGCTAGTGTCGACAGCGCGGTTGATGCTTTGAAGGCAGCGGAGTTTCGAAACACGGATATTTCGGTACTTTTTCCCGAGAACAGCGGCACAAAGGATTTTGCTCACGAGAAAGACACCAAGGCACCAGAAGGCGCCACAACCGGTGCCGGGACGGGAGCGTTGCTGGGCGGCGGGCTAGGCTGGCTGGCTGGCATTGGTGCACTAGCAATTCCTGGCCTAGGGCCATTCATTGCTGCAGGTCCAATCATGGCGGCTCTCGCCGGAGCAGGTGTGGGCGGCGCGGTCGGCGGGTTCACGGGTGCCCTAATTGGCTTGGGAATCCCGGAGTACGTAGCAAAGCGCTACGAAGGCCGTGTTAAAGATGGAGGAATCCTTCTGTCAGTTCATTCCGACGATTCCGCGTGGACCAAGAGAGCAAAGGAAATCTTGGAGCGCACTGGCGCCCAGGATGTGTCCTCCACCGGCGAAGCCACGGCCGACAAAAGCGATAAGGCTCGTGTTCGCGAAGTAGCCTGACATTCGGGGGTGCAGCGAACTGATTTCATGATGGCGGGATTTTAGTTTGCTGCCCCGCATTTTTAAAAGACTGGCGGGGTTGCCGCGCGGCCTTGCCCATTGAGGGGGATACATTTCCTGGAGGAAAAATGCAAAACGACAATTTGAAAAAACTGTATGTGGACGAATTGAAGGACCTGTTTAGTGCAGAGAATCAACTGCTCAAGGCGCTGCCAAAGATGGCCAAGGCTGCGTCTTCAGACGAACTCCGAACTGGTTTCGAAGAGCATCTGGAACAAACCAAGGGCCACGTTCAACGTCTCGAAGAGATCTTCGAATCGCTAGACGAGAGCCCGAAGGGCAAAAAGTGCGTCGGCATGGAAGGTCTGGTCAAAGAAGGTTCCGAGGTGATGGAAGACGGCTTTGAAGACGCCGTATTGGACGCGGGATTGATCGGCGCGGCCCGGCGCGTGGAACACTACGAGATGGCGGCGTACGGAACGGCCAGCGAGATCGCTAGAGTACTGGGGCAGGCAAAACACGCGTTGCTGCTCGAAAAGACTCTAGCGGAAGAAAAGCAAACCGACGAAAAACTTGCCGAGCTTGCAAAAGAAATCAACTCCCAAGCCAATGAAGAAGGTTCTGAAGGACAACAGCACTCATCCGGGTCGGGTAATAAGAAGGCGCCGAAGCGCGCTGCCTAGTCAGCGCGGCTACAGCGTGATCCATTCTCGAAGGGCAAAGATTATCTAAGCCACTAGGAGAAAATACGGATGTACCACCACATAAAGAAACTGATGTACACGGTGAACGTCGGAAATCCCGACCTCGCTTTCTCGCGGTCCCTGGAACACGGGCGGAAAATGGAAAATCGTAGAGTCTCCTGAACTAGAACAGGGAGTCGAGGGGCACAGCGGAAAGACGATTGGCAAGAACCACAAGCCCGCGGGCGAAGAGACGGGAAAGACCAGAATGAAGAAGTCGGCCTAAAATTCACGATCAGCTAATTGAGAGAAGGAGTTCGCATGCAAGACAAAGTTCGCAGTGGCGTTTCAGAGGATCGTTTCACGGGTGCCATTGAGTCGCAAACGTCCAAGATCCCAAGTTCCGGCTACTTGGGGGCAGCATTTGGTGCCATCACCGCTTCCGCAATTCTGAAGATTGTGGGCAAGGACGATTGGGCGCTGTTTGTCGGACAGTGGCCGGCGGCATTTCTGTTGATGGGCGTTTATAACAAAATGGTAAAGCAGCACGGCTCAGACGCATACAGCAAAGCTGCTTGAGAATCTGGTCGGACCGGGTGGCGCCTCCCGAAACCTGGGGGCGCCTCGGGTCCGCGCCGAATTTTGAAAAATTGCCTTCGATAGAACAGAACGAGCGCCAATAACTAAAGGATAGATAGAACAGATTGGCCTGATAAGAAGTCGATGCTCCCATCAAGGATGCTTCTCCATGCTCCTTGGGGAGAAAGGCACATCTCTCTGGTCTGTTGTCCGATGAGAGAGATCTGCCTGACCACGGTCTACCCCTCGCCGCGAGCTAGTCCAGTTCCTCGGCCATTCAACCAAGATACAGGCTAGCGCTAGCGCTCCGTGGGGTTCTGGTCTGAGCAGGACTGCTCATCCGCAGGAGGCACAGAACTCAGCCCCGATATCTTTTCCGGGGCCTCAAGCGTCGGCGGTCGCTCGCTGTCAGTTTACAACTAGCCAAAGCTACGCCCCGTCTGACGCGTATAGAATCAGCTCTTGGCGATCGTTCAGCTTTAAGAAATGAAGGACCCAGGCAATGCAGTTCTGCACGTTCACTTCACTGATACCTAGTTTCATTGCAATTTCGCTATCATTCAGCCCTTGGCCCAACGAGCGATAGATCGGACCAAGGACACCGGTTTGCTCCCAATAGCAGCGCATATCGTTTCCTTCTGCCGTAGACCACAGCAATAGCGAGAGAGCGCGCGCTCGTCTCTGAAGCTTATGCTGGCCCACATAGACAGGAATAGCTGGTCTAAACTGCTCACCTTATTCGCCATCATAAGCAGATTGAGCCACTAGGCACGAGGGGGATCGGTTGGTCCATTGCATGGCCTGCCGGCTCTCAGCGCGACGTTCATGAAAGACTTTTAGCTGTCGTCGACGCGGCCTTCCTAGTCACACCGGGCCGGCTCACGGGGGCTCCAGGGGTGCCACCTTCATCGTCCATGCGCGACACGGCTTCTTCGTCTAATTGCCGCTGAGTGGATGAAAACGATTCTGAGGCATCGCTCTTCTGCCCTCGCCAAGAGATGGTGAGCAATAAAGCACTCTCTTCGAGCGCTTCGACGTCGTGCAATACTCCGCAGTCCAGCACTAACAAATCACCGGCCGAGACAGTCGCCGTTCGATCGACCAAGTATAAACAGACTCGCCCTTTCAATTGCTGGATGGAGACCCTTCCTTCCGCTTTGTGCTGGCTCATCCGAGTGCCGCCCTTCATTAGAATCAGAACAATTCGGAAATCAGGGTATTTCGCAAGCGTTTTTGAGCTGCGGCCAGTTTCCCGCTGCCACGAGTCTTCTTGGCGGAGTTGCTGCAATTCTCGTTCTAAGTCGATTTGCAACACAGGTTCGGCTAACCCAGGCAATCGATTTAATGCTTCTATGCCAACGCCGGGTCGGCAACTGCTAAGATTCGTAGCCATCATGAATTCTCCTTCCCGTACATCTGAATCGTGGCGTCGTGCTGGCCATTGACCGTGTATTACGCTGCCAGCAGCCCATGTTTGAAACCTCATGAGCGCCAACACAACGATGATCGAGGATCTATTGCTTCAATACTGGTCTACATTGAACAGTCGCTGGCTAGATAAAACGTCTGAGAGTCGAAAACTCGTGGAATTTGCGATCTGCCGTGGTCCGGGGGTAAACGCAGGCAAAGACTTAGGAGTTTGTTGGTTCGTAGAACGACTTCGCGTTCGTTCGTGCACGAGAGTGTAGCTTCGTAGCCGGCAAACGCGACTAGACCGACATGAAAGTACCATAGAACCCGCAATCATTATTGCCCGACCGCCTGGCCCCTTACTTTTCAGAAGCCCTAAGCGTCGATCTCTATGCGGCTCTGTGCGAGGTAGCCCGGTACTTAATTCACACTTCTCTCCTGGCTTAGCGCCACAGGTGGGGCAACGAACCTTCAAGGCTGGTACCTTCTTGGTTTTCATGGGCGACATGATGAGCTGGGTGCTCGAAAACAAGATGTTCAATTCTGACCACTATGTGCTCGTGAAAACCAGCATTCTCGCGGATCTTGTTCAAAAGTTGTTTTGCAACTCTTTTAGAAAAGGCCCCTCGGATAGATTCGTGACGTGATGCCATGCTCACTTGGCCGGCCTGGCGTTGTTGAGGCACAGCCCGACCAGTTCCGAGACATTTGCTTCGCCCATACACATGACCGTGTCTGCTCCCCCCCAGTAGATTTTTACGGTTCCATCGGGCTCCGGAACAGCGCCACACGTGAAGACTACGTTGTGGACATACCCGGTTATTTCCCAGGGATCCTCGGGTTGCAAAATCCAAGAGTCGCCCACCCCTACGATCTTTGCAGGGTCCCCAAGGTCATGAAGAGCAACCCCCAAACGATAGATTGATCCATCCATGGTTTGGAAAACTCCGTGATAGATGGAAAGCCATCCCTGGTCCGTTTTTATCGGCGGTGCGCCGGGTCCGATCTTCATTTCATCCCAGTGATATTGCACAGGCCTCATGATCAGCTGTGATTGTCCCCAATAGGACAGATCCGGGGAATAGGAAATCCAGATTGACCAGGGGGCGATTTCCGAATGGGGACGGTCAAGCCGGGCGTAGAGTCCATCAAACTTCTCGGGAAAGATCACCACATTGCGATAATCCGCCTCAGTGATCAGGGAGACTCTTTCCACCTCACTGAAGTCCTTTGTCTTGGCCAGGGCGATCCGGACTCCATTTCGCGAGTAAGCGCTGTAGGTGATGATGTATTCCCCTTCCAGCAGGGTCACGCGTGGGTCCTCCACTCCGAATTCTTCATAGACGGCAAAAGGGCCGCCCCGGTCAGGAGTCAGAAAGGGCTGTGGATCGGCGGTGAAGCGGAATCCGTCGGCACTGCGTGCCAGACCAATGATGGACCGTCCGGTGCGCAGATGGGAGCGGAAAAGCATGATGTATTCGTTCCCGTGCTTCACGACTGCCGCGTTGTGAACGGTTTCCACGGGATAAGGGATCTCGGCCTTGGTGAGGATGGGGTTGTGCCTGTACCTCCTGACAATGTTCGGCTTCATGCTGGTCTCTCCGCCTTCAGATCGAAAATCGTCGAGTAAACCCGCTCGTATTTCTCCACCATGGTGTCGATCGAGAAGTGTTGTCGGACACGGTTGCGGCAGGCCCGACGGTCGATTTCAGGAATTCGCGCGAGGACTCGAACAGCTTCAGCAACGTTGTCAACCAGAAAACCGGTCTCCCCATCCTTGATCACCTCGCGGCAAGAGCCCAGGTCCATTGCGATGACGGGCACGCCGGCAGCATTGGCTTCGACCAGGACAAGTCCGAATCGCTCCGGAATGGTGTTCAGGTGCAGTAGAGCCCGGGCTCGAGCAAAAAGTTCGTTCTTACCTTTCACGTCCACCGGTCCGATATAGAGGATGCTTTGATCGTCGAGATGAGGTGTGATTTGCTCCCGGAAATAGGCCTCATCCTGCACGATACCTGCGATGATCAAACGCATTCCACTCTGACGAGCAACCTCGATGGCTAGATGAACACCTTTATCTGGGTGGATCCGGCCCAGGAAGATCAAGTCTTCGCCGCCCGGTTCCTGAAGTGGATACAACGAGAGATCAATACCGTTGTAGACGGTAGCTAGGTAGTTGAGTCCTGTGGCTCGATCGGAGTCGCTGACTGAAACGAAGTATCCATCGCGATACTTCTGATAGATGGGCATGATTTTGGGTGACGAGAATCCGTGAATGGTAGTCAGGACCGGTGTTCTAATCAGCCGAGTGTAGGTCAAAGCCATGAAGTCGTAGTGGCTGTGGATGAGATCAAACTCAGCAGCGCGTTCGAAGGCTTCCGAGATGTGAAGGTATTCGGCAACTTTGGGATCGATGGAGGCATCCTCTTCATATCCCTTGTCCACCACGCCATGTAGGTGAGCGCGGGTTACAGAGTCCCTGCTGGCAAATAGCGTCACGTCCCAGCCACGAGCGACGAGCCCTTCGGTTATGTTGCTGGCCACTGTTTCCCAGGCGCCGTATTGGCGAGGAGGGGTTCGCCAGGCTATCGGCGACAGGACAGCCACTCGTTTGTTGGGCTCTCTCATGCTGCTCGACGACATTTCCTACTGCATGGCCGACAGCACTTGATCGAGCGGAACTGTTGCAAAACCAGTGGCGTGATCGGCCATGCCATAGGGGATGATCAGTTCGCCGTTGTGGACCAGGGCGCCACACGTATAGACGACGTTCGGCACGTAGCCTTTGCGCTCCATTTGGTCAGGTTTGAGCAACGGCTCGCGGAGGCGGCCGATCACTTTGCCAGGGTTGTCGTGATCCAGAAGGAACGCGCCGATGCAGTACGTTCGGAGGGGGCCGACCCCGTGACTGAGGACGAGCCAGCCTGCTTCGGTCTCAATGGGCGACCCACAGTTCCCAAGCTGAACCAACTCCCACGGGAACATCGGTTTGAGGAGAGCCTTGCTTTCATACCAGAAGTGGACATTGTCAGAAAGCATGAAGTAGAGGTTCTCATTATCATGGCGGGAGAGCATCGCGTAGAGGCCATTGATTTTCCGGGGGAAGAGAGCCATGCCTTTGTTTTTGGCTGCCGGACCATTCAAAGTGATGAACCGAAACAGGAGGAAGTCAGAAGTCTCCACCAGTTCCGGAAAGATCACCTTGCCATCGAAGGCTGTGAACGTGGCGTAATAGACATAGCTGCCGTCATCGTTCTGAAAACGGACGAATCGGGCGTCTTCGATGCCATTGCGTTGCGACGGCGTGGCGGGGAAAAGAATGCGCTCAGACAAAGGTTGCTGGGGTTGAAACTGAACCTCGTAATTGGACTGGGCCAGCGTCAAAATTCCCCGGATAGCGTCCTGATCCGAGAAGCGCGACTGCGTCATTTCGAGTTCGAGATTGGCGCGGAGTTCTTCCAACGAAAACCGTTCCCCATACTTGTCCATGATGCGGCGCGTGAATCCGCTAGTCAGACCCAGTTCAAAGAGTTTTCGCTCGAACAGTGCCTTTTCGTAGTGGGGATTAGGTATTTGACGCGGCTCGGTGAGGAAGCCGGTTGGGGGTTGGACCTCGATCCGGTTGTCGGAGTGGATCATACCCGTCCGAAAAGTGATGGAGGAGATGTGTCCCTCCCCGGTCGCGCGCAAGCTGAGGATGAAGCGCAATGCGCCGGGAGGAAGCTCGGATTGGTCAGGGTGCGGGACGATGGACGGATTGAACAGGGCTGCAGACTCTAACGAAAATTCACACACGAAATAAGCACCGATCAACAGCTGTCTCTGTTCGGAGATTTCCTCATCGGTCAAGACGAGGTCGCGGACCTGTTCGAACCGTTCCAGAAAGGATCTGTGGATTTGCTGGTGTCGCCGCGAGAATTCAGCGGATACTTCGTCCAGCAGTGGCCCGACCTGGCTTTCCGGTAGCGACATGATCCTGGCGATTATCCTGCTAGCGCGCTCGGGAGTCTCTGGTCTGAATGGGCGCAGAAGAACGCGGGACTGGTCGGGGCGGAGGATCGTGTTCGTACGCCGGACGTTTGTCGAAGCAGTGATCATGGATTGGCGATTTCTGTGAAACACGACCGCAGCCGCCATTACTGTAAAGTGCGATTGGTTTCATTGCTGCTAAGCCCCGAGCCGCGATATTCAAGGATGCGGCAGGCCAGCTCGTGTCGGGATAGGCTCGTCACTGGGCGGGAAGCTCCTGCCTCTCTCACGTTCCCATGCTCCTTTCATCTTGGTCTGGAATGGCACGGGCAGACGCAACCCGGCAGACTGCAATCGCCATGTCTCGTTTCGTACGTCGCATTTTCCTTGCAGAAGGAGGAGATGATTGGAGGCCAGATCCCGAGCGGGTATCCTGGGAAAGAACTCTCTGTTGGGTCTGGTGATGTTTCCGGGTAATGGCGCACTATTGCCATACCATTGAGCATACTGACCCCGGAGCACGGCAGACTGTTCAATAATGCTCAGCAAAGCAGGGTTCTTTTCCGCTCCGTCCGCATCACCATGCGGGAGAAGAGCGACGACAAAGCGAAGTGCACACTCACGAGCATTGGGTTTCCTGTTACCAGTCAGTCCCGATGCTCGTGGTGTGAACTTCACTAGCACCATTGAGAAACAAAACGACCAGGGAACGAATGGTCGCTAGCTCCTCCATATCAAAATGCCGGCTGTGGCCGCGGTATCCCCCCCGCCGCCTCGGTCGGTAGCTTTGATCCGAACCAGCCTACCAACAGCGGCTAGTCCGTAACTGTGCACAATTGACCAGGTTCACGTCGCCCAGATCTGGATCACAGTGCCGCGGTTGGCGTACGCATGTGCCTCACGGAGCTGATCCGCGGGTGGACTGGAATAGCGCTCGAGCAGGAGCGGTTGGTCTCTCACCACTCCGGAGCGGATCGACGATTTCCTCGTGCGCCAAAAACGGCGTATCCGGACAAAGGGTCGCCGACAAGAAGGATGATCGCCGTCGCACGGGCCAAAGCCGACGCCAACGCTGGTTCACGTTGTTCAAAGGCGACCAATGAGCAGAAGCACGATGACCACGAGCAGAGCCATCCCGATTCTTCCAGTCGGGTAGTAGGTCCATTGTCTATGGCCCCATTGCGGCAGTAGCGCAAGGAATGCCAGAACCAAGACGACGGCCAACGCGATTCCGAGCATATGCGACTCCCTTTCCTGCCCGCTTTGCCAACGATTCAATGGTCACGGGCAAATGACCCTGGAATGCTGACAGGGCCGCTTTCTTTAGTCTGAGCAACAACGCCCACTGACGGAAAAAATGCATTCGCGGAGGTCGCCATCACAGAATTGCTCGTGAGAGCCACCAAAGACGAACGCCGATGGCCAACCATTTGCATTTCTGTGGTATGGCGAATCTCCTGTGACTCTTCCCGAGCACGTCTCTCAAACTGCGGATCGACGCCCACTCACAACGTTGAAGATCAGGACCACCAGGGCTGCGATGAGTAGCAGATGAATTAGCCCTCCGCCCACGTGCAGAGTGAAACCCAGAAGCCACAGGATTGCCAAAACTACGAATATGGTCCAAAGCATTTTGTTCTCCTTTTGGCGCTCAAGATGAGACGCCGACATCGAACTGTGCCACTGTCTCGACTCCGGACACTCCTGAAAGCGAAACAGCGGCTCTCCTTAAGTCTTAAAGACTTGAGGTTGTTGCACGCTACATCGAGATGCTGACCGCAATCCCGACGTTCGGATAACGGCTGTTAAACAAGTAGTAGCCGTTGTTGACGTACGTGACGTAGACATCATCGGTGTCGTACCAGTTGTTCGCCCAGTCTTCCGGCCACGGATCAACGGTAGTAAACCAATAGCCCTCATACTGGAAGCGGGGATATCCGCCAACAACCATGAATGGCAATCCATAGATCCGGAAGCCGTGGTCCGGTCCGAAGTATCCGCGGTATCTGTCATCAGGAATGCGGTATCCGTGATAGCCGCCACGTTGTTGCCAGTCGCGGTGGTCTGACTGCCAGCTTTGTGCGCGATGCTCCTGCCACGCACTCTGCTCGACACGCTGCTGTTGCTGCGTGGGCTGGTGTTGTTGAGCGTACTGGTTGTTCTGCGTCTGCTGCTGCCGCTGCTGAGCCTGCCGTTGCTGCTTAGTCTGGTTCTGCTGTTCTTGTTGCTGGGCATGCTGATTGTTCTGGTTCTGCTGTTCCTGTTGCTGAGCATGCTGCCTGTTCTGGTTCTGCTGTTCCTGTTGCTGGGCATGCTGCCTGTTCTGGTTCTGCGATTCTTGTTGCTGAGCATGCTGCTTGTTCTGGTTCTGCTGTTCCTGTTGCTGAGCATGCTGCTTGTTCTGGTTCTGCTGTTCCTGTTGCTGAGCGTGCTGTTGGTTCTGGTTCTGCTGTTCCTGTTGCTGAGCGTGCTGTTGCTGCTTGTTCTGGTTCTGCTGTTCCTGTTGCTGAGCGTGCTGTTGGTTCTGGTTCTGCTGTTCCTGTTGCTGAGCGTGCTGTTGGTTCTGGTTCTGCTGTTCCTGTTGCTGAGCGTGCTGTTGCTGCTTATTCTGGTTCTGCTGCTGTTGTTGTTCAGCGTGCTGTTGGTTCTGGTTCCGCTGCTGTTGTTCCTGAGCATGCTGAGGCTCGGGCTTAGTTTTTTGTTCGGGTTTGCTCTGTTGCTGTCCGGGATGGTCTTGTTTTTCGTTTTGCTGTTCCTGCCACGAATAGGCGGGGATTGCAATCCCCAAGAGCAAAGACACGATCGCAGTGCTGGTGATTCCATTGATCTTCATAAGTGCTGTCTCCATTTCTCTGTTACGGGCGGGCTTTCCTTTTACCGCTTACCGCAGGCTTCCCGTGGTCGCATTGACTGGCTTGCCGATGGCTTCGCCCGATACGAGGAGCTCCACTCTCCGGTTCTGCTGCCGGCCAGCCGAATTGTCGTTGGAGGCAACAGGCAGGGTGTTTCCGAAACCCTTTGCGCTTACCGAATTGGTGGTGACGCCCTGTTGTACCAAGTAGTCTCGTACCGATCCCGCTCGGTTTTCCGACAGCTTTTGATTCATCTCGTTGCCGCCCACATTGTCCGTGTAGCCGCCGACTTCAATGTTGAGTCCGGGGTAAGCGAGCAGAATGCCGGCGATCTTTGCCAGCTTCTCGCGGGCTCCGGGCTTCAGTGAGTATTTCCCGGTGTCAAACAGAACATCGGACATGTTCACAATCAGACCGCGCGCGCTCTCACGAGTCTGCAGGATTTGATTCAACTGCTCCGACAAGCGGGTGCGCATGGCCGCTTTATCCGTTTCCGATTGCTGCGCGCTCAACTGGGCCTGTTGCGCAGCCATACGAGACTGATCCGCATCGGCTTGCGCAATGGACAGTTCATTTGCCGATATAGCTTGGTTGCTGGCCATATCCGACTGGGCCTGTACGGTTTCCGATCGTGCGTCAGCGGCGTCGTTTCGGGCCTTGGCCGTGTCGGACTCTGCTTGAGACCTGGCAAACTCGGCTCTGGCTCGGTCGGACTGGGCCTGCTCTTTTTGCCGAATCGCGTCTTCCGCTTGCGCTCGGGTTCGTGTCTGCGAGTCAGCAGCAGTTTGGCGTTCGTTCTCCAGACGCTCCTCATCGATTTTCTTCACCGTGATTGCGCGAGCATCTTCCGCCGTCTGTACCGCTTCACGGGCGACGGCAATCATCGGCTTTTTGTCGATGTGACTGCTCGTGGCATATTGGTCGGTTCTGTCCATCAGCCGGACTGCATGCTGATAGCTGTCGTGGGCATAGGTCTCGGCGCCCTCGGATTGCGCAATGCGCAGGGCATTTCGCGCTTCAAAGAACTCCAGGGGCAACTTGGTATTCAGGACAACCGGATCGAACTTGTAGCCGGTTGGGATATACCCGCCACGCTCCAGGAGTTCATACTTCGTGTCCATCGCCTCAGTGGTCCCCTTCGTATCCTCGCGGATTACGTTTTCGAGGACGACCAAGTTGCTGGGCTGTCGAACCGCATAATAAGGTTCTGCCGTAACTACCAGCGCGAAAGCCTGGAGGTCGGTGGTCACGTCCAGTTTGCTGCGATGATTGCCACCCACCAGGACTTCGCCGAGATTGACGGAGCGGCCCTCGGGTGAGATCGCCCACAGGATGTACGTCAGATACTCATTGCCGAAGGTCGTCGGCTTTTGCAGATTTCCGAATTCAACTTCGATTTCGATGTAGCCCTTTTTGCTCTCCACCTTGGCTTGACCGTTGGCTCCGGGCATCAGATCGGTGCCGGCGAAATCTACTTTGGTCGCCCCGCTGCGATGTTTGTAGTTCACTGCCCGCACGCTGCGGCTGGTCACCGTGACCTGGAACGTCGGGGTGTGTGCCATCGGTTCGACCGCGATGGGTGCTTGAGAATTGGTCTGCGCAAATGCGCTCAAACATAGAGTTATTCCGATGGCTAACAAAAGATGTGTTTTCAAACTTTCTCCTAAAGGCAGTTTCCTGCGGGTTCCGTTGAACAGCTTTTATGTTCTCGCCTGTTGTTCTTGACTGGCTTCGAGCCTTCTATCCGTCACGTTCCGATGTGGACACGGGAAAGGGAATGAAACAAGCCGAAGACGTTCAGCAGCCAGAGAACCACAGCAATCACGACGACCCCATTCAGAATCGACTTGATGGAACCCTGCATAGGAATGAAGCGATTCACCAGCCACAGCAGAACACCCACCACGATGAGAACTTCCAGCAGTTGAATTAAAGGCATGATCGTTAACCCTCCTTTGTTCCGCGGGCGAACCCCTCCGTGCCGTCCGGAAGTGCTGCCCGGATTTCATTGTTGAGGAACTTATGGTCGCCACCTGGGCTGCCGTCAGGTTCTACGGAACCCACGGGCGAAGAATGCCGCTTTTCTGGATGTGGCTGACTTGCGACAACTTGATCACACCCCGAAGCAGCACACGAAGTTAGAACTGCGAATCGGCGGATCGCGGCCCCGTCTACACATTCAGACAGCTAACAGAATGACAGGTGGGAGCGTGAGCGTCTGAGCAAGATAGCTCACATGATCGCGGGATTTTGGCTCGCCAACGGCTGTGGTGTGACTGTGACGGCCGCTGTTATCGTCGGATCCTCTGGCATCGATTTCAAATCACTTGAAATGTTTTCCGTGATGTGGCGTGAGGATCTTTCACTTCGCCCTACAGGAAAGCCTCCACGCGAACGCGGGTTGAACCGAATACTCAGCGGCACCTCGTCGGCCATACGCTACTTCTGGCGAAGAACCGAACTTAGGGAGAAAACACACACGTGAGCATGAACGCTACTGCCAGCGAAGGCGACACCTCAGATCTTGGTCTTGTACGAAGAGCTCTCGATGGCGACGGGGATGCATTCGCTCTTCTGTTTCGCCTCCACAAACATCGGGTATATGCGGTGATCCTTCGCATGACCAAAAACTCGACGGACGCGGACGACCTGACACAGGATGTGTTCATTCAAGCATTCCGAAAGCTCTCCACATTTCGTGGAGAGTCTGCTTTGTCCACTTGGCTGCATCGTATCGCTGTGACGACGGCCCTTATGCATTTTCGGAGACAGGTACCAAATCACGTCTCCTTGGACGATCCACGTGACCAGGTTGGCGTTACGCATAAGAAGCGTGAGCACGGCCGGCACGATGATCGGCTCAGGGGTTCGCTCGATCGCATTACGCTCACGCGCGCATTGCAAACCCTACCCAACGGTTACAGGACCGTTTTTGAGCTGCACGAAATCAAAGGCTACGGCCATCGAGAGATTGCCAGGCTTCTCAACTGTTCGATCGGAAATTCGAAATCGCAGTTGCACAAGGCCAAGGAGCGAATGCGCGAATGCCTCACTCTGAAACACCGGCCAACCCAGCATTTGAGAAACTCGCGCAGAAGGCTCGGTGCAATGAAAGGGAAAAGGCTGTCTATGGCGACTGCCGCTTCCCTATACTCGCCCAAGTTTTGTCGTGAGACGTGCTGTGACAGGCTCGGTTTCGCAGGCGACTCTAAGGATGACTCTGGCGTCTTCGAACCAAACGGTGGCTGAGACAGCCGCGTTATAGGGAGATTCACGTGGAAATGGGCGCACTACTAGTTACAGCAGGCCGTGAAGCAGACGGCGCTGTGCCTGACTCCGGCATGTGGTCCCCGGCATGGCCGATTCTGGGCAAGACCGTTCTGCAGAGATGGATCGAAAGAGTGCATGGTCTCGGTGTCGGGCTCGTGTCGGTCGTGGATCGAAATCCCCAGGAATCGCACCGAGTTCAGACCATGGTCGATTGGGCAAAAGAAGGGGTTGAGCAGATCCTGCTCATCGTTCTCGGCGCGTACGCGGAAATCGATCTTCCGGATTTGATTCGTTTTCATTCTCAGGGGCAGCGCCAAGTGACCAAGGTGTTTGACCAGCGAGGCCCCATCGGGATTAGCCTGCTGGATCGTGGTTGCCTTCTGAAGGCCGACCAGACGAGCCAGGATCGGGACATGCCCTCGTCTCGTTACGATTTTCTGGGGTATGTCGTCCGCCTTTCGTCGACTGCCAACTATCGACAACTGGTAGAGGATGCGTTGTTGGCACGGTGTGGGATCAAGCCCACAGGCTCGCAAATTCGGCCGAGTGTATGGATCGACGATACCGCTCACGTGGATCCTTCCGCGCGGATCGAAGCTCCGTGTTACATCGGCCCAGGAACCAGGATCAAAGCCGGCGTTGCGATCACAGGCTGCTCATCCGTAGAGCGCAACTCAGAGATTGATCTCGGAACGAGGCTGGTTCACACGAGCATCCAGGCGAACACTTACGTTGCTCCGGGACTTTATTTTCGCGAATCGGTCGTTGACGGTACGAAGGTGGAACATTTGGCTCGAGGTGTGACCGTGGACCTTGGCACCGCGGGCCTGGCAGCGCGGATTGGCACGCACGCCCGACACGGCCATCGATCTCCGAAACTCACTCTCGTCTCTGACTTGGCTCGGCGTACGCCAAGGCAGCGCGAACCTGACGTTGCGGTTTTGCAGCGGGACCAGGAACCACAGAAGGACAGAAGGGAAAGACTGCGATGACGAAAACCTCAGCCATGATAGTCAAGCGCCTCCCCAGCCCCCGTGACCAAGTCGCCCGCAGGTTGTTTCTTCGCGAGATTAAGAGATTTGTCGTTAACTCATACCGGCCTCGCCTCATCGTGGATCTCTCGGCAGTTGAACAGATAAGTCCAGAGTCCGTCGATCTCCTCTTGGAATGCGTCTGCCACACAGAACGCGGTGACGGCGAGGTTTCCGTTGCGGCGGCCTCTCCCCAAACAGACGTGATCCTGGAAATAACGCAGGCCTCGTCGGTCCTCAACATCTTCTCCTCGGTTTTGGAAGCTGTAAATGGGAGACAACTTCGTGACAAAGAGCCTTGGACGCCCGCCTGCCCGGGGGATCGCGCTGCTTAGACAGAGGGGAAGACACGTGTGGTTATGAACAAGAACATTCAACGACACCTCAATATGATTCTGGTCGGGCTGCTGACATCAGCGATGAATCTTTCTGCGGAGCCTGTTCCACGGAACTCACAAGACGCTGCGCAGACTCAAGCGTCGCAGGCACCGCATGATGCGGAGAAGCCACCGCCGATCGCTGCGGGCTCGAACAGTAGTGAGCTGCCGGACGCTCCAATGCCTGCACAGCCAGCTCCGCGAGAACCGAGCGATACCTCACAGACCCAGAACCCGGGATCGGTCCCCTCAGGGGCCGCTGGTGCGAAAGTAACGCATCCAAAGGGCGCGCCGGCCGCACGGCCAATCGGTGCCGCAATCGCGCCCGTCAAGCAACGGACAAAGCGTTCCCTGCTTATCAAAGTCGGACTCGTCGCGGGGGCGTGTGTTGCCGTAGGGTCTGTCGTTGCATTGTCAAGAGCAAGTCCATCGAAACCAGCCGGTGCTCCGTAGACCAGCACCGGAAGACACGGCACTCCAGGCCTTCGAAGGCAGTGCGGACTATTTGAAAATCATGACTCGCCGTCCACCACAAATCGTGACTTTCTCGGGGATTGACGGGGCGGGTAAGACTACGCAGATCGACTCCATGGCTGCGTACCTCGTCGGTCAAAGGCAATGCGTCGCTCGCATCGGCTTCTGGGATGATGTCACCTTTACAGCACAAAAACTACAAAGGTTTTCCGCGAGAGCACAACTAATGTGTCGACCGGGGACATCTCAGACGCACCTTTGGAAACCGAAACATGAGAACTGATCCGGTTTTACGCTATCTCGACTCTAACGCTCCCCATGCATTCCTGGGGCACATCGAGGCCAAACCGCGGCTCGATCTCGGCGGATCGGAAAGTGCATTGAACGACAGTGCACCAATCCAAGCAGTGGACACTGTTGGCGGACCGCTCGATGGCCAGGGTGAATCAGCAAATGAGGCCAGTCACATGGACGATACCGGGCGGGATACAAAGCGGGCGTCGCGTTCGGGCCATAAACAACCGCGATTTTGCATTCAGGCGTTTCTCTCGAAGGCCGGCGTCGGTAAGACGATTGTGTATGCACCCGGGAAGCAAATCCTCTTTGAGCAAGGCAAGCCTGGCAACGCCGTCTTTTATATTTTGTCGGGTACAGTGAAGCTCACCGTCGTCTCTCAGGGCAAGGAGACGACCATTGGGCTGCTCGGACCAGGAAACTTCGCAGGTAAGGAGTGCATCGCGACCCTCCGTCCTCGGCGCTCTACGTCAGCCCGGGCACTCACAAGTTGCACCATAGTAAAGATTGCGCGAAAAGAGATGTTGCGTGTGATCCGGCATGAAAAAACTTTTACAGCATTTTTCCTCGATTACCTGCTTGCGTGCATCGGACGCAACCAGGAAGTCATCGTGGACCAACTTATAAACTCGAGCGAAAAACGGCTGGCCCGGGCTCTCCTGTCCATTGCGAACTTTCGTCCCGGCGGCAAACCGGAGGAGGTCGTTCCACAGATTCATCAGGAAGAACTGGCGGAAATGGTTGGCACCACCCGATCGCGAATCAGTTTCTTCCTGAATCGCTTCCGAAAACTGGGCTTCATTACCTACAAGGGGCAAAGCTCCATCACGATCAGTACCACCAAACTAGCAAGGTTCGTAATGGCCTGAATCATCGAGTACACGACGAATGTGCTTTCGAACACCTCAGGGGATGGCGTTGAGAAGCATCGTCCGCCCCGCTAGCTCCAGGTTAGGGGATCTAACCATGTCGGGAAGCGGAACGTGAACGATTTCGTTCCTCACCGCGTACAATACCAGTTCGGCGATCGAATGCAACCTAAGTTTGAGCAAGATATTACTTCGGTGGGTGTCGGCAGTTTTCACCGCCACATTGAGGATTACGGCGACTTCCTTGGAGGACTTCCCCTCGGCTACCAACTGTATGACCTCGCGCTCCCGAGGTGATAATGTGGCATCCCGGTTTGCCCTTGAGCCCCTTCGTTGCCGTTGAAGGTAACAATCCATAATCAGATCCGACACTTGCGGGCTGAAGCTCGACCTATTCCGTTGTAGGTCGTCCACGGCTGTGGTGAGGTCTTCGGTAGCGTCGCACTTGAAAACCCACCCGCGAACCCCAGCATCCAAGCAGTCCCGGACCACCTGCTCGGAGTGGACGTCGGTAACGACAAGTATTTTTTGCTCCGGATTGTCTTTGAGAATTTGCCGCGCCGCATCCACTCCATTCAGTTTTGGCATGCAAATGTCCAAAATAAGAAGGTCTGGTTTCAACAGTCGGCATTTCTCTACCGCATCCCGCCCGTCTGCTACCTGTCCACAGATCTCCCAACCTTGGTGAGACTCAAGCAGCGAGCACACACCAAACCGGAATATCGGATGATCGTCAGCCACCAGAATACGAAACCCATTCATAGATCCCCCTACATTGAAAGGAGAACTTATCAGTGCACATGAGAGCCGTCTGAGCAAAATTGATCACACAATAGTTTGCAGTACACCAAGCTCTTGGCTGGGGATCGTCTTGCACATTGGTTGATACTCATGATCTACGTTGCAATCAGCGTGTTATAAACACCCAGAACATACCCGCATGCAGCTGAATCTGTTTTCACAGTGTTCAAAAGTGACCATAATGGCGGAGCGGTTAGCCGAGATAATATCAACCATGCCGAACACAACTGAAAGGCGAGAGATAGCCGGGCGCGCAAACGCGAAAGAGGCGGAAACCGTTCGGCAGTCCGACAAACTAGCAGCGGCCACAAAACAATGCATCGAGATTGCCAGCTCGAAGAGCTCGGCCCGGCGCGGCCAAAAACGAAATGGCCCATCTCGAGAGCGTAAGAATACCCCGTGAGGAAGGCCGGCGGAGGTTGAGCAAACACGAACTACGAGATATTACAAGTCTCTGATCCCGGTCAGGCCTCAAAAATCATCGTAGCGACCAGATTTGCTTTCAGGTTTGAATCCTCATTTTGCGATTTTTGGGAGTCTCGGTCGTGACGACTTACTTTTCGTTAAGCCCTGCCGGCCTCCATATTTCGGAAAACCAAGAATTGCGCGGATCCCACAACCTGAGCCATTCTGCACAGCATTGTTCTCGTAAATGAGCGAAGCTGGGAATGCTTCAAGAGAGTTGGTCGCCCGTCAAACCTGGCGGCCGATTGTCTCTCTTGAGGCGGCCCTCCCCGGCCGGGGTATTCCCAGACCGCTGCGGGTCAACTTCATCAGCCATTTCCGATGCAGCCCCTTCACAAAGGACACAACCTGGCCGCATCGGCGATTCCCTCTAGTGGAGGAACATCTCGCAAGCCTTGGATCACTGTGGTGCGAAGGAGAAGAAATGTTGTTAACTGGAAAAATCGTTTGGAGTGGAATTGCCTTCTTACTGGTGGCCACGGGCTTCTCCGGACTACGCGCAGCGGCACCTCGTGCGGCAGCCAACCTTATTCAAGAAGCACCCACGTTCCAGCATCAGAACGATGCCAGGAGCGCACAGCAAGCTCTGCACGATAGGGGACATTACTCGGGCAAAGTCGATGGCGCGTTTGGTCTACGAACCCGAGCCAGCATCCGCGCTTATCAGAAGGCTGAGAATTTGCCGATCACCGGTCAGGTTGATGCCCAAACAGCAGCCGGACTTGGAGTCAGACCCGAATCAACCCGGGGCACGTTTCAAAGTGTTGGTGGAGAAGTTGGACACCGGGACAAACCCTCAGCTGGCATCAAGCTGGCGAAGAGAAGAACAAGCAAAGCGCAAAGCAAGCAAATCGCTCAAGAACGCAATGCGATCGACGCGGACGGCGACAACGGCGACAACAAATAGATGCTCCGAACCAAGTCCGTGCCTGATGCAGCCCACCAACTCACAGACAACTCCCACCGGGTGCTTGCAGAAGGGCGATGAACCCGCGAGGTCTCTATCATCGCCGAAGACGGCAGCACCTTGGGATCTGCAGAGCACCGCCGTTAAGCTGAACGAGCACATCGGCCATGAGGTAAGCGCCACGGGCACAATCGCCAGCGAATCGAAAAGGTGGCAGCTAATGAAATACACATTGTTTTTTGGATAAGCGAAGAAGGTGGCGGACGAGGTTGCAGATGTCCGGTACGCCATTCCGGCACATCGCAATGAGGGCTTACCGTAGCGGAGACAGAGGACTTTGTCGCCAAGCAGTTAAGGGAATTAAGTGCGTTCGACCTAGTCCAGGGGACAGATGTTCAACGCATGCTGCGATTCTTTCGCCAAGACAACGCGCTCGTGGCTGACAACCGGATGTTCGTTCGCGTGCCGGAGCCAACGGTCGCTACGGCCCGGACCCGGATGCATGATCTCGCGCCGGCAACCTGAACGGCGCATCAAAACACAAGTCGCTGATCTACCTTCGTTTCATTGCCCATCCGATCAAGGTTCCGGCTACAAAACCGGCTGCGAACGTCGTGGCCACGGTTAGGACGGGATGCCTCTGGATCCGTTGGGTGGTATCAGTCAAAATTTCTTCAGCAGCATCTCCGCCTTGCTGGGCGGCACGCCTGACTACTCCTATTCCGTCCTGGATTGCCTCGGCAATCGCCCCGGTTGCGCGTGAAGGCTGCGTGGCTGATTCAGCGATGAACTCCGATGTTCTTCCCACTGCACTTTCTGACATAGCTAACACTCCTTCGGGCGTTGGAACGCCGATGTCGCAAATCCTCTATTCCCCGGCGGTCTTTTCAACCTGGCCGATCAATTCCGCGAGACGCGGTGTGTTCTACGATTTGCTCCGCTGAAGACTCAGTAGGGGTGGCCTCCTCGCACGATCTTCGTCAGGCGGCTCACCGGGCTCAGATGGTGGTTCGGGTCCTTTGTGGCCGCGTTCGATTGAGGTTTTATTGCCACTGCTCACGACTGCTCCGTCATCATCGTGAAGAACAACATTCAGAAGTGAACTGTGAACGTGCAAATTGTCCCCAACGTCGAAGTTGATAAAGCCGAGCTTCCGGAATCGGTTCATGAAGAAGCTAACCCGCGAGCGCGTCGTCCCGACCATCTCGGCCAAGGTCTCTTGACTCAGTCTGGGAACCGACATTTCGGACACTCCTTCTTTTCCGAATTGCGCCATGAGCAGAAGCACTCGTGCCAACCGCTTTTCACTAGAATTGAAAAGTTGATCAACGAGGTCATCCTGATATCGGATATTTCGCTTCAGCAGATACTTCAGGAACATGGCCGAGAGCTTCGGCTCCAGGTTCATTGCCTGCATCATCGCTTTTTTCTCGATGTGGAGAAGAACACAATCGGTCATAGTAATTGCCGACGACATGCGCTGCGGTTGACCGGCCAGGCCGCCTTCTCCAAAGAAATCGCCTTCGCTCAAGATGCCGAGAGTCGCTTCCTTTCCTGCTTCTGATACCACGCTAAGCCGCACCTTACCCTTTTGGATAAAGAACAGTCCGTCTGTAGCGTCGCCTTGCGCGAAAATTGAATTCTTCTTTTGAAAGCACAGCATGTCCCTGCCCTTCCCGATCGTAGAGAGAAAGGCGTGCGGATTAAATTCGGACTTTTTCTTCGCGATTGAGGTTCGCTTTGCCACGGAGCCGTTTCCGGAGACGTGCAGCTGCTACCGACGGCTAGTATGCGGGAACGGGATACCCGTCTGCTGATCAGTAATGCTCACAATGGCGGGATCCGGCAAACAGTCCGCGGCGCACAACCACTCTCAAGCTGTCTGTATCATAGGAAGATCGAAAATAGGTAATGGGCATAGGCGGGACGTTGACATGCTGGATAGTCCTCAACATTGACTAAACAACACTGGTGCGGGAGCTACTAGTGATGCGGACGTCGCGGACATTCAATGGAACCGATGATCTTGCGATTAGGGTACGACATCAAATTCGACATTCCGTACCCGGTGGCCATGGTGGCGCTACTGAACGTTCATCCTTCCCGGGCTGCGGACCTGCGGGCTCCCGACCGAGTGATCGCGGATCCCGCGGCGCCGATGGAGAGCTATCTCGACAGCTTCGGGAATCGCTGCACCCGGTTCGTTGCCCAGCCGGGTGCACTCCGTTTGAGCAACTCCACTCTTATCTATGACTCGGGTGTCGCCGATCTAGTGTGCCCTGAGGCGCGCGAACTTCCAGTTCAGGAATTACCTCACGACGTCCTGTGTTATCTGTACAACAGCCGCTACTGCGAGGTCGACCGCTTCTCAACGATCGCTCTGGAATTGTTTGGCGCGCTATCACCTGGATGGTCGCGGGTACAGGCGGTTTGTGACTGGGTGCACACGCGAGTCACTTTCGGA
>Ga0210396_10001747_pt1 | contig 22909 bp, 18 predicted proteins | sample IncBWH17OmetaG_FD_155466 | JGI IMG/M metagenome (GOLD analysis project Ga0210396, IMG submission 155466) | Forest soil microbial communities from Barre Woods Harvard Forest LTER site, Petersham, Massachusetts, United States - Inc-BW-H-17-O ... | reverse complement strand
GCTGGTGCCGCTGGGCATCACGTCGCTCGAGCAACCCGTGCCGCACGGCGAAGTCGAGGGACTGGCCGCAGTCCGCTCGCGCTTAGGCGTGCCGGTGATGCTCGACGAGTCCCTCTGCAGTCAGTCGGACGCCCAGCGGGCGATCGAGCACGGCACCTGCGACCTGTTCAACATCCGCCTCTCGAAGTGCGGCGGTTTTGTTCCGTCCTTACGCATTGCCGCGGCGGCGGCCCGCGCCGGCCTCGGCTATCAACTCGGCTGCCAGGTCGGCGAGACGGGAATTCTGTCCGCGGCCGGCCGCCACTTCGCAACCTCGGTCGCCGGCATTCGCTACCGCGAAGGCAGTTTTGACCGCCTGCTCGTCGCCGAACGTCTGACGACCGAAGATCTAACCTTCGGCTTCGGCGGCTGGGCCCCCGCCCTCCGCGACCCCGGCCTGGGCGTGACGATCGATCGCGACGGACTCGAACGCGTGACGATCGCTCGCGAAAATCGGCGGGTGGCGGCGTAAGGCTCGGTTGGTGTGCCTGCGTCCGCCTGCGGCGGACTTGTCACACCATGCAAGAACTAACCGGGTCCGCTGAGGGCGGCTCGTATCTTTGCCACCAGCGCCCGCTGCTCCGCCCGACTGTTCACCGGTATTCGCTGCCAGTCCGAGTCAGTCCGCACGTCGGCAAACATTCCAGCGGGATCTTCGTGGAAGTGCAGAAACGCGGAGGATCCGCGGTAGAAAACGCCTCGCTTGCGCTCCTTCAAGCCGGCGAGTTCGCGGATTCGCACCAGCAGTTCCTCCAGGCCGTCGAGTGCCTCGTCACCTGCGTGCTTCATCCGCGCTCCCCACATCCTCCGCAATCCGACGGTAATGGCACATCCCGATGCCGTCCGACGCCGCCAAGCGTACAAAAGCTTCTCACTTCCGCGCCGGTTGGTTCGCCGATTTGTTCGTCCCTCGAACTGCCGTCATCTTCGGCTCAAACCGGGTACGGTTGGACTGAACCGGTGCATGACGTACCTTGTCCTTCCCCTAGGCCAGCACTAGAATTCGGAGCGCGTTGGAGCTAGTTCAACGCGTCCGACCGTAGTGATTGTATCGGTCGGCGCTGATGGATCGGCTTGAGGATTTTGTCGGTTGCTGCGGCTCTACCAAAAGCAACTTGCTGAGAACCGACATCGCTGCGACGGGGGCTTGCCGAGCGCTTTACACTTTTACAATCAGCCCGCGGCCGCTGCGATAACGACGTATTGTTGATCGGCCGCCCGTCAATGCGGTCGCCCGTTTCGGGCGAAAACGCCCGACGGCGACTAATACGAGCCGTGTCATACCGTCCCAGGGTGGCACGGCTTTGCGACGTGTGGAGTGTGCAGCGGGGAAAAAACCCTGCGGTCCAAATAGCTTGGACGGGACGGGAGAAAACCGGATGTACGAACGATTTACCGATCGAGCCCGAAAAGTGATGCAGCTCGCCAACCAAGAGGCGCAGCGCTTCAACCACGAATACATCGGCACCGAGCACATCCTGCTCGGACTGGTGAAGGAAGGCTCCGGCGTCGCGGCGAATGTGCTCAAGAACCTCGACGTCGATCTGCGGAAGATCCGTCTGGAAGTCGAAAAGATCGTCCAGTCGGGTCCCGACATGGTGACGATGGGCAAGCTGCCCCAGACACCGCGAGCCAAAAAAGTCATCGAATACGCGATGGAAGAGGCCCGCAACCTCAACCATAACTACGTTGGCACCGAACACTTATTGCTTGGCCTGCTCCGCGAACAAGAAGGAGTGGCCGCCCAGGTTCTCATGAACTTGGGAATGAAGCTCGAAGACGTTCGCGAGGAAGTGCTGAACCTGCTCGGCCACGGGCTCGAAGCCTCCGAAACCGGCGAACGCGGCACGGCCGCCCAGCAGAAGGCGGGCAAGAGCAAGACCCCGGCCCTCGACAGTTTTGGTCGCGACCTGACCGATCTGGCCCGCCAGGGCAAGCTCGACCCGGTCATCGGTCGCGAGCGCGAGATCGAGCGAGTGATTCAGATCCTCTGCCGCCGCCAGAAGAACAACCCCGTCCTGTTGGGCGAGGCGGGCGTCGGCAAGACGGCCATCGTCGAGGGCTTTGCCCAGATGGTGGTCGATGCCAACGTTCCCGAGCTGCTCCGCGATAAGCGCGTGGTCGTGCTCGACCTGGCGATGATGGTCGCCGGCACCAAGTATCGCGGCCAGTTCGAGGAGCGGATCAAGGCGGTGATGAACGAAGTTCGCCGCGCGAAGAACACGATCCTGTTTATCGACGAGTTGCACACGCTGGTCGGCGCGGGCGGGGCCGAAGGGGCCATCGACGCGTCGAACGTGCTCAAGCCGGCCCTGAGCCGGGGCGAGCTGCAGTGCATCGGCGCCACGACTCTCGACGAGTACCGCAAGTACATCGAGAAGGACGGGGCGCTCGAACGCCGCTTCCAGACCGTGATGGTCGAACCGCCCAGCCAGGAACAGACCGTTCTGATCCTGAAGGGGCTCCGCGACCGGTACGAGTCGCACCATCGCGTGCAGTACACCGACGACGCATTGGCCAAGGCCGTCGAGCTGTCGTCCCGCTATATCACGGGCCGCTGCCTGCCGGACAAGGCGATCGACGTCATCGACGAGGCGGGTGCCCGCATCCGACTGAAGTCGATGGTCCGCCCGCCGGACTTGAAGGAACTGGAAGAAGAGATCGAGCGGCTCAACGTCGCCAAGGAAGAAGCGGTCGCTAACCAGGACTTCGAGAAGGCGGCCGGCCTTCGCGATCAGGCCGACAAGCTCAAGAAGAAGAAGGAATCGCTCACCCGCGAGTGGCGCGACAAGGCCCGCGAGACCGACGGCGTCGTCGATGCCGACGTGATCGCCGACGTGGTCGCCCGCATGACGGGTGTGCCGCTGACGCGGCTGTCGAGCGAGGACGCGGTGCGGTTGCTCGCGATGGAAGACGAGCTGCACAAGCGGATCGTCAGCCAGGACGAAGCGATCAAGCAGATCGCCAAGGCGGTCCGCCGCAGCCGTAGCGGCCTGAAAGATCCGAAGCGGCCCACGGGCGTGTTCTTGCTCTCCGGTCCCACGGGCGTCGGTAAGACGCTGCTGGCCAAAACGCTCGCCGAATTCATGTTCGGCGACGAAGAGGCCCTCGTGCAGATCGACATGAGCGAGTACATGGAGAAGCACAACGTCAGCCGGCTGATCGGCGCACCGCCGGGCTATGTCGGCTACGAAGAGGGTGGTCAGCTCACCGAGAAGATTCGCCGTCGGCCCTACTCGGTCGTCCTCTTGGATGAAATCGAGAAGGCCCACCCCGACGTCTTCAACATGCTGCTGCAGATCATGGAAGAAGGCCACCTCACGGACAGCTTCGGCCGCAAGGTCGACTTCCGCAACGTGGTGCTGATCATGACGACCAACGCAGGAGCCGACGTCATCAATCAGGGCGACGTCTTCGGCTTCGGCAAGCGGGACGAGGACAGCAACTACGACAAGATGCGTGAACGGCTGAAGCACGTGATCGAACGCGAGTTCAAGCCGGAGTTCATCGGCCGTATCGACGAGATCGTCGTCTTCCGCAAGCTGACGCGCGACAACCTGAAGAAAATCGTCGACATCGAGCTGGGGAAGGTCTACAACCGGCTGGCCGAGCGCGGCCTGAAGCTGGAGCTGACCGACGAAGCTCGCGAGTTCATCATCGACAGGGGTGGGGACACCGATTACGGCGCCCGGCCGCTGCGTCGCAGCGTGTCGACTTACATCGAAGACCCGCTCTCCGAAGAACTCTTGCGAGGCGCCTTCGAAGGCAAGACCCGCATTCTGGTGACGGTCAAGGAAGTGGGCGACCAGAAGCAGCTCGACTTCGTCGGCACCGGCGCAAGCGAAGGCGAACTGGTGGGAGCCGGCTCAGGCGACAAGGAGTCAGCGCCGCCGAGCGCTTCGTAAACTTGTCCGATTGGATTACCGGAAAAGCCCAGGCCCAACAGCCTGGGTTTTTCTTTTCGAACCCTCGCCCGCACGAAACGAGCGGTCACCGATCGCAGCAGGGAATCTTCGTGCAAAGACCCCTGGGACTGGGTTAACGTAGTCACAACCGGCCGCGCCGTGGGCTGCCGTTAAAGCGTTTGGCCAACCGTCCTTCGGTCCGCGCGTCAGAACCCGCTGTGATCCAAACGCCCCTCGCCGACGTTTCCAGGGGCGAACACACAAACGAAGTCAAAAGCAAAAGTCGCTGACCGAGAATCTCCCGCGAAGACCTCTTTTGGAGTCCGCTGATGGCGACCGAGAAAAATTACCCCAGCTCCTCCGGTTGGACGATGTTGTTCGTCTGCATCGCCGGCGCTCTGCTGGCGATCGCTCTGTTTATCACGGGGGCCGTGCAGCAATCGCCGGTCGTCATCGTGCCCGCCCTCTTGTTGGGGGTCGGCGTCCTCATTTCCTCGATCGGGCTCTTCGCCCAGCAGCCGAATATGGCGCGGGTGATGCTGCTCTTCGGCGAATATCGGGGCACCGTGCGAGACACGGGCTTCTTCTGGGCCAATCCGTTCGTCATTCGCAAGCCGATTTCGCTGCGGCTGCGGAATCTCGAGGGAAGCCTGCTCAAGGTGAACGACAAGCAGGGCAACCCGATCGAGATCGCGGCCGTCGTCGTGTGGCGGGTGGAGGACACGGCCCGCGCCAGCTTCAACGTCGCCGATTACACGACCTATGTCCGCGTGCAGAGCGAATCGGCCGTGCGGCATCTTGCCAATTCGTACGCCTACGATCACGGCGAAGAGCACGAGATCACGCTGCGCAGCGGCGTCGATGAGGTCTCGACCTTCCTCAAGGCCGAACTGCAGACGCGGCTGGCCGAGGCGGGAGTCGCGGTCGAAGAGGCGCGGCTCACGCACCTGGCCTACGCTCCGGAAATCGCCGGAGCCATGCTCAGGCGCCAACAGGCCGACGCCATCATCGCCGCCCGCCAGAAGATCGTGCACGGCGCCGTGAGCATCGTCGAAATGGCCCTCTCAGACCTGGCACAGCGCAACGTCCTCACGCTCAACGACGAACGCCGCGCGGCGATGGTCAGCAATCTGCTGGTCGTCCTCTGCAGCGAGCAGAACGCCCAGCCGGTGGTGAGCACGGGGACGTCCAGTCCGTAATCGTCGGGTGCTGGGCAGCCGCCCGCTCTGCTTGCGTCGCGCCGGGCCAATGCGTAGAAGTGGCACGATGCCCCTGGTGCTCCGTTTGGAACAGCCGAGCTCGATTCCGCTCGAGGTCGATGCGGTGCGTCTGGAGACCGTTCGCGAACAATCGGTCGAAGACGTGCGGCGGACCGTCATTCAGCACGGCAATGCCCGCGTTTCCCTCGGCGAGTTCTTCCGCGTCTCCGGCAGCGCGGCCGATAACGAACTCGTCTGGGAGGGAGACTGCGCGCAGGTCAAACTCATCGGCGCGGGCATGACGGACGGGAAGATCCGCGTCGAGGGGAACGCGGGCATGCATCTGGGCGCCCAGATGCGCGGCGGCACGATCGACGTCAGCGGGAACGCGGCCGACTGGGTCGGGGCCGAAATGCACGGCGGCCGCATTCACATTCGCGGCTCGGCCGGCAACCTGGTCGGGGCCGTCTATCGAGGCGGTCGCCGGGGAATGACGGGGGGCGAAATCCTGATCGACGGCGATGCCGGCGACGAGATCGGCCACACGATGCGTCGCGGGCTGATCGCCGTCGGCGGCCGCGCGGGACTCGCTCCCGGCTTTAACCTGATCGCCGGTTCGATCCTGCTCTTCGGCGAGGTGGGCATTCGACCCGGGGCCGGCATGAAGCGCGGGACGATCGGCCTCTTGGGCGCGCATAGCCCGCCCGCCCTGCTGCCAACCTTCCGACCGGCGGAGATTTCGCGACCCGTATTCCTGCGCTATTCTCTGCTGCGCGTGCGGGAAATGGGCTTTTTTGTGCCGGACGAGTGCTTCGCGGCCCAGTATCGGAGATACTGCGGAGACTTTCTGGAGCTGGGCAAAGGCGAAATCCTGATCCGTGCCTCGAATTGAGAGCGGTGCCGTCGCGTGTCCCCGTCGATGAACATTGCGCTGCGACTCACCGCCACGGCCGAGCAGTCGCCCGATGCCGTGGCCGTCGTTGCCGCCGCGGGACGCGATTCGCTCGACCGCGCCGCCTATTCGCACGTCACCTTCCGACAGCTCGACCGGGAGAGCGACCTGTTGGCCCGCGGCCTCCGCGAGCGTGGCGTTGGTCCGGGGACGCGGCTCGTGCTGATGGTCCGCTTCGGCATCGAGTTTGTCGCGCTGGTCTTTGCGGCGTTCAAGGCCGGGGCCGTGATCGTGCTGATCGATCCAGGCATGGGCTTGCCCTCGCTGCTCGATTGCCTGGAGGACGTCGAGCCCGAGGGTTTCCTCGCCCTGCCGCTCGTGCACGTGGTGCGGATTGCCAACCGGCGACGATTTCGCCGGGCGCGGCTGAATCTCACGGTTGGCCGTCGCTGGTTTTGGGGAGGCCCGACTTATCGAGAGTTGGCGCGGGCTCGTTGGGAACCGTTTGAAACCGTCGCCGCCAAAGCCACCGATCCGGCCGCGGTGATCTTCACCAGCGGCAGCACCGGACCAGCCAAGGGCGTGATCTACGAGCACGGGATGTTCAACGCGCAAGTCGACCTGATTCGCGACCGCTTCGGCATCCAGCCCGGCGGCGTCGACCTGTCGGGCTTTCCGCTCTTTGGCCTGTTTAACGCCGCGATGGGCACCACGACCGTCGTGCCGCAAATGAATCCCTCCAAACCGGCCAAGGCGAACCCAGCCCGCATCATCGAGGCGATCGAAGACCACACCGTCACGCAGTCGTTCGGCTCCCCCGCACTTTGGCAACGGGTGGTGACCTACTGCGAAGAGCATCAGCTCCGCCTCCGCTCGCTGCGGCGGGCGTTCTCGGCCGGCGCGCCCGTGCCCGTCAGCCTGCTCGAGCGGCTCACCGATCTGCTCGATGCCGAACCGAAATCTGATGAGGCGCCGCGCCAACTGCCGGCCGTGGTCCGTTTGCCAGAAACGACGCGCAACTGTTCCTGCGCGGAGGTATATACGCCGTACGGCGCGACCGAGGCCCTGCCCGTTGCGTCGATCTCGAGCCGCGAAGTGCTCGATGACACGGCCGAGCGGACGCGCACCGGAGCCGGCACCTGCGTCGGCCGCGCGTTTCCCGGAGTGACGATCAAGATCATCGAAATCACGCACGGGCCGATTGCTACCCTGTCGATGGCCCGCGAGCTGCCGGCCGGCCAGATCGGCGAAATTATCGTCCAGGGCCCCAGCGTCACCCGCAGCTACCTCCGCAAACCGCTAGCCGAGGCCGAAGCCAAAATCGCCGACCCGCACGAAGATCACGACGCGACGGCGCCGGTTCCGTTTTGGCATCGCATGGGCGACGTCGGCTATCTGGACCATCAGGGACGGCTCTGGTACTGCGGCCGCAAGTCGCACATCGTGACGACGGCAAAGGGGCTCCTCTTCACCGAGCCGTGCGAGGCCATCTTCAACGAGCATCCGCGCGTCGCCCGCAGCGCGCTTGTCGGCGTGATCCGCAAGCCGGGCCAGGCCGCCGATCAAACGCCCGTGATCATCGTCGAGCCCCGGTCGAAGCAGTTCCCCCTGCGGAATGCCGATCGGCAAAAGTTCGCGGCCGAGCTCCGCGACCTGGCGGCCGCCAATCCACTCACGCTCGACATCCACACCGTCCTCTTTCACCGCTCGCTACCGGTCGACTTCCGCCACAATTCCAAGATCAATCGCGAGCGGCTCTCCCTCTGGGCGGCCAACGCGCTGCACGGCCAGCCATGAATGCCCTGGTCACCGGCGGCGCAGGCTTCCTCGGCCTCTATCTCACTGAGCAGCTTGCGGCCCGCGGCGATCGCGTTCGTGTGCTGGCGCGACGTACCCATCGGCGACTCGCCGAACTGGGCGTCGAATTCCAAGAGGGCGACATCCGCAATCCCCACGACGTCGACCGCGCCTGCCGCAACATGGACACCGTGTTCCACGTCGCGGCCGTCCCGGGAATTTGGGGTTCCTGGAAGCACTACTACGAGACCAACACGCTCGGCACGCGGCACGTTCTCGAGGCGTGTCGCCGGGACCGCGTCGCCCGCCTCGTCTACACCAGCTCGCCCAGCGTCATCTATGACGGGGCCGATCACATCAACGTCGACGAGAGCCATCCCTACCCGTCGCATTACCTGTGTTACTACCCGCACACCAAAGCGCTGGCCGAGCGCGAGGTGCTCGCCGCCAACGGAAGCGACGGGCTGGCGACGGTGGCGCTGCGACCGCACTTGATCTGGGGCCCGCGGGACAATCACCTGGTGCCGCGCCTGATCGCCCGCGCGCGCTCAGGACGGTTGCGACGCGTCGGCGGCGGCAACAACGTGATCGCAATGTCCTACGTCGAAAACGTGGCCGCCGCCCACCTGCAGGCCGCCGACGCCCTCCACCCCGGCGCGCCCCCCGCCGGCAATGCCTACTTCATCAACGAGGCGCAGCCGGTGAACCTCTGGCGCTGGATCGACGAGCTCCTGGCCCTCGCCGGACTGCCGCCAGTCCACAAATCGATTTCGAGCCGAGCCGCCTACGCCGTCGGGGCAACCTTGGAAGCGATCTACAAAGCTCTGCACATTTCTGCCGAGCCGCCGATGACGCGGTTCCTGGCCCAACAGCTCAGCGGCTCGCACTCTTACCAGATCGGCCGTGCCCAGCGGGACTTCGGCTACAAGCCCCTCGTGACCGTCGAGGAAGGCATGCGCCGCCTGGCGCCTGAGCTAAAACGGCTGGGCGAAGGCCGAGCCCCCTAAAGCACTTCCGAACGCCGACCGTCTGCTGTAAAATTCGGCCAGACTGGTCGTGTAGCGCAGTTGGTTAGCGCACATCGCTCACATCGATGGGGTCGCAGGTTCGAATCCTGCCACGACCACTTGATTGGCCTGCACTCAGGCACCTCGGCCACTTGTTTCCGAACAATGTGGCCTTTTCATTTGGTAACGACTGCTCGCGTCGCTGCACGTTGCCCTGGGTCCGCGGACCGCGCCGCATTCGTGATCACCCGCTATCGCTCCACCGAAGTCAATTTGCGGACAGACCACCGGATCATCCGGCTTGCGGGGCTCGAGGCATCCGGAAGGAGACTCGTCCGAATGCGACGGTATCCCGTGATACATTCGACACCACTGATCGCGGACGGGGCTCGATCAGACCTGCGAATGCGTGAGTTGACAAGCGTTCCGCGCGCGTTAGGATGACCCGCGACGTGGGTGTCGTCTCGGGCTTGTGGCCCGGACGAAGAATAGGGAAGACGGTGCGAATCCGTCGCGGTCCCGCCGCTGTAACCGGGGACGAAAGCCGCAAATACCACTGTCCTGCGAAGGTCGCGACCACATCGCGAGCGAGCCGGGCGGGAAGGTGCGGTGAGTAGGCCGATCCGGAAGCCAGAAGACCTGCCCATTCGTCGGTTCGCATTCGGGTCTTTCGGGGAACGAAGACACGCGTTCTTGCGCTGCCGCGCGCCTCGTTGATGGCGCGACATCGCGGCGATTCTCATCCACCGTCCGTCGGTTGGCGTGCGCCGCGCGCAGCGTGCGAATCGCCGAACGCCCGCGGCCTGGATTGGGAAAGCATGCGCCTCTTCGCGACGCGAGGCCCCGTTTGCCGCGCGGGTTGCCGGATCAACCATCCGGACGGGCCCCAGACAACGAGGACTTGTCATGTTGAAAAGAAAACGATTGGATCAGGCGCCGCCCGGGTTCACGCTGATCGAGCTGTTGGTGGTGATCGCCATCATCGCCGTGCTCATCGCGCTTTTGCTGCCGGCCGTGCAAGCGGCGCGCGAGGCGGCGCGACGCACTCAATGTCGCAACAACCTCAAGCAGATCGCGCTGGCAGCCCACAATTATCACGACGTCAACAACCAATTCCCGCCGGCGACAACAGTGATCTACAACGCCGACACATTCTGCGGCCCACCCCCCTTCGTGTGCACGTGCGGCGTGGCGACCGGTTACTTGCAGGATTGCTTCTGCGGGACGTTGTTCACAGTTGGCGTGCCCGGGAGCGTTGGCCGCAACGACTATAATTTGCACACATGGCCGGAACGGCTGTTGCCGTTCGTGGAAGCCAACACGGTTTACAGCCGAATTTGCATGAACGCGCCGATCTTCTCCCCGGTCTGCCTGTCGGGCGTTCCGTGCCCGACTAAGTACACCTTTGCAAATTCTGGCTGTCCGTGCCTCGATCCCTGTGCCTACACCCGCCCAGCGGCCGCCGTCATACCGTCCTACGTCTGCCCCTCGTCGCCGCGAACGCAAAATCCATTTGTCGAGGGAAACGCGATCTACGAATTCTGTCTCACATTCTGTCGCACCTGCTTTGCCTTCAAACGCCTTCACGGTGCTTTGGATTACGAAGGCCTGTGCGATCTGGATTCGTCTGCCCACGCGTTTTACACACACGCACTCGGCATTCCCGGCGCCGGAGGCAGCGGGTTCATTGGGCCCACCGGCCTGTTTCACAGCTTTCTCTCGAATTCCTGCGGCTTATCGATTGATCAGATCACCGACGGGACGTCCACGACGCTTTTCTGCACTGAGATGGCGGGCCGGCCGGATTGCTGGACAAGAGCCGGCAAGACGACTTTGCCCACGCCCCTCGCCGCTCACGCTTTCAACTCAGGCGGCGCTTGGGCCTCGACGAACGCGGTCGCCTATGTGCTCGGGTCCGACTTCACCGGCCTCAGTCATCCGAGTTGCTTTTCGAGCACAAACTGCCCGATGCCGGTCTGTTTCATCAACTGCACGAACGAGATCGGCTACAACGCCATTTTCAGCTTCCACCCGGGCTCGGGTGGGGTGGCCATGTGCGACGGATCCGCTCGCATGGTGAGCGAGAATATTTCGATCGTCACATTCGTCGCGCTGATGACGCCGCGCGGACACGAAGCCGTGCCTGACCAGTTCTAACATGGCCGTCGCCTGCGAACTCCGGTCGACCGCTCTGGACGTGTCCAGGGCGGCCGACTTTCTTCTAGACGGAATCTCTCCGCGTCTTTGAGAGAGTGGAGTCGATGGAATGGCACTCGTCCTTGTGAGTCGCGGCGCGCACCAGCGCAAAATCGCGTGGGGGATCGCAGCGACGTTTATCTTCCTCGTGCCCGTCGGGTGTGGCGGACGCGAGTCCAGTGCTCAACGTCTCGAGAAAGCCTATGAAAGCGCCGGAATGAATCCGGTGACGGCTTATCCGTTGGGCGGAAAGATCACCGTTGACGATGAGCTTCCCGCTGCGAAATCCGAGACCGCGCGCCTCGTGGCGATCGCCTACGACGCCGCGAAGCCCGAAGCCAAGGCAAACAGCAGTGCAACTGCCATCGTCAAGCCGGATGGGTCGTTCGAATTCCCACTGCTGCCGCCTGGCAAATATGTAATGCTCTTTGCCCAGCTGGGCTACAATCCGAGGATGGGCTTCCTGGGAGCGGACTCGCTCAAGAATCTCTACAACGACCCCGAGGTCAGCTCGAAAAAACCGGAGTTCCTCATCGATCATCAAGCGCCCGGCAAAACGGACTACACGTTCAATCTATCGGTCGCCGGCGAAACTCCGCCTGCGGCACCCGGGCCGAAGGCGTTCGTCGGCTCCGGCTCGCGCCGCACGCCCGTCCGGAAATAACCGAGTAAGTTACCATGCAGCGTTTTCCTCCGGCGGACGTTGACGCGGCGTCTTCTCCGTGTCTGGGCGATTGCACGCTTGATGCCACGAGGCTCTACTGCGTCGCGTGTCGGCGAACGATTGATGAAATTGCCACATGGTCGCAACTGACCGATGAGCGAAAGCAAGCCGTCCGGAGCCTCTGCGAATCGCGGCGAGTTGAGCAAGACGGTCGTCGCGAGGGCGATGCGATCGGAGACGGACAATGAAAAGCTGGATCTCGGAGTGAAAGGGGAGACAGAGTCCGGAGACGAGTGGGCTGAACCCTTTCATTTGTCGCAGAACCAGAGCGCCATGCCGAGAAGCCCGCCGGAGGCCACCGTAACACTTCACGAAAGGGTTCCTCCATGTCTGCTCAGAGAATTGCAACGGTCGTTCCAGTCGCTGAGGAAGATGCGAACGGGAGAGTGGCCGATGTGTATGCTGACATCAAGAGGACGAAGAACATTCCCTTTGTGCCCAACCTGTGGCGAGTGCTCGCAACCAACCCTGACCACCTCGACTTGGTTTGGTCGAGTCTCAAGGCGCTGATGCATCCTGAAGCAGTAGGACGTCAACCCAAGCTCGATGCGACGACACGCGAGATCATTGCCCTTGCCGTATCGGCGACCAACGGCTGTTCCTATTGCGTCAATTCGCACACGGCCGCGCTAAGAAAGCTTGGCCTCGATACCGAAGCTCTGGGAGAAGTCCTGGCGATCGTCGGCTTGTTCAACACGACAAATTCGATCGCGGACGGTTATCAGATCGAGCCGGATATCCTGCCTCCCCTTGAGTGATCGGATCGCAGTCAGTCCGAGATCTCGGCTGGCCCGTGCGTTCGTCGATCGGTAAGGCCGGTGATGAGGCGGCCGACGTCCGCTCGTGTCTGGTCCGAGAGCACGCCCCAAGCCGCATCGATTAGCGCACTCTGTAGCAACGCGGGGAAATGCCCGAACCCCGCCACGAGCCGAGTCCGGTCCCCGGGTGTCAAAGTGGGAAAATCGCCTCCAACTGCACCGGATTCAGCACCGCTTCGTGTAGCGGCGCTTGTATTTCCGAGGGAATTCGGCGATTCTTCGAATCCTGCCACGACCACCTTTTTGGATTGCCCCGAAACACGCACAGCCACTTGTGGCCACACAAGGTGGCTGTTTTTATTGCCGCCGACTCGCGTACGCGGACCTATTAAGGAGCTGAGTTATGGATAACTTGGATCAATTGTCCCGACGTAAGTTCATGGGGAGTGCCGCGGCGACCGTGGGGGTGATGGGGATGTCCGGTCTGACTGGCCTCTCGCCGCGAGGCACCGCCGACGCGGCCGAGCAGCCGAAACCCGACGCGGTGCTCCATCAGTTACTCGCCGGCAACCAGAGGTTCGTCGAAGGCAGACTCCGGCACCCGGGACGCACTCCGCAGGACTTTCTTCCGCTTGCGCACGGACAGGCACCGCATGCCGTCATCGTCGGGTGCGCGGACTCGCGCGTAGCTCCCGAAGTAATTTTCGACCAGGCCATCGGCGACTTGTTTGTCATCCGCATCGCCGGCAACGTCGTCAGCGGCGCGGGCCCCACGGTGAAGGGGAGCATCGAATACGCCGTCGCCGAGCTGAAGACCCGACTGGTCCTGGTACTGGGCCACAGCGAATGCGGCGCGTGCAAGGCGGCGATCGAGCACATCGAGGCCAACGACGCGCTCCCCGGATCGATCGATGCCCTCATCAATCCGATTCGACCGGTGGTGAAAATGGTGGCGGGGCAGCCCGGCAACAAACTCGCCAACGTGATCAAGGCGAATGTCGTCGAGGGCGTCCGGCGACTCCAAGGCCTGGAGCCGATTTTGGCGAAGCTCGTCCGTTCGGGCGAATTGAAAGTTGCCGGCGGCGTCTACCACCTGGGCACCGGCAAGGTCGAGCTGGTCGGCTGATCGGCTGATCGGATCGGGCCGCCGAGTTTATTGACTCCGTACGTTTGCACAGCACGTCGTATGGTCGCGATCGTAGCCGACTCACTTCGGCTCGTCGTCCCATCGGTATTCGAGTCCGTAGGCGACTGCCTGGGCGGCATCGTGTCCCAGAGTCTTCGCGACCAGATGCATTGCCCCGTCGATCCCGGCGGAAAGGCCCGCAGTGGTGATGAACTTGCCATTGTCGACATAGCGCTGGTTGTGCACGACTTTAGTTCGGGGGGCGACTTTGGCGAGTCTCTCGATCCCTCCGCGAACTGTTGTTGCCGACAATCCATCCAAGAGACCGGCCTTTGCCAGCAGAAAAGCACCGTTACAAACCGACATCACCTGCTTCGCATCTTTCGAGCGAGCCCGGATCCACTGGATCACTCTCGCATCGTTCAGCGCCGAAGCGATGTTTCCCCCAGGAATGAGCACGATATCGGCCTTGGGGCTTTTCTCTAGCGTGTAGTCCGGAATAACTTTCTGGCCGAAGACGGTCTTAATGGGGCCCAGGGCTGAGGCGACCGTATGCACGTCAAAGCCAGCGGCACCAAACACTTCCCAGGGGCCGGAGTAGTCGATGATTTCGACGCCGTTGAAAAGCAAAATGGCGACCGTTAGCGGTTTTTCGCCCGACGCGTGCGACTCAATCGTTTTTTCCACGAGGGTCATTCCGCAGCGCTGGCAGACCCCCGGCTTGTCGTGCGTTTCTTTGTCGCAGTCGAGTCCACAAGGAGGACACACGTAAATCTTCTTGCCGCGTTTCGCCGCGTCCTTGTCCACGGTGATTGGACCGGCGCTTGCTTCGCGCAGGGCAGCCCCACACGATATCGCCACGAGTGACTGCAAAATGAAGAAGGGCACAAACCTCGTTCTCATCTGATTTCTCCAAGAAGTCTCAAGGATGCCGACGGCGTCGAAGTCGGACATCGAATCGATTGCGGAAAGAGCTGGGATTGATACCGAACCGCCGCTCAAACGCGCGGCGGAACGCGTCGGGGCTGGCGAACCCGACCGATCGGGCAACCGTCTCGATCGATTGATCGGCCAGAGACAGCCGCTGACGCGCTTCACCCAATCGGAGGTCTTCCACAAACCGTGCCGGTGGCGTGCCAAACACGTCTTTGAACCGTCGACAGAAATGCCGCGGACAAAGCCTTGCCCGGTGAGCGAGCGTTTCGACTGAGAGGTCTTGCTCCAGATGCCCGTGAATCCAGGCCGCCAGATCGCCGAAGCCATCCTTGGAACGGGTCTGGAATTTCAGCGGCTCGGAATATTGTTCCTGCCCCCCAGACCGTTTGACGTAGACCACCAGTTCACGGGCCACCGCCAACGCCACGGTCGGCCCGTAATCCTCCTCGATCAGGGCCAGCGATAGGTCGATCCCGGACGTGATTCCCGCTCCGGTGTAAAACGGGCCGTCTTTGCAGAAAATGGCATTGGCATCGATATTGAGTTTGGGATATCGCTTGCCGAGATCCCGGGCAAACCGCCAATGAGTCGTCACCGTGCGGCCATCCAAGAGTCCGGTCGGTGCCAGGCCATAAATGCCGGTGCAAACAGTCGCAACGCGACGGAGCTTCGCGGCCCGAGCTTTGACCCACTCAGCAACCGTCGCTTGAGTCTGTGGAACGCGTAGTCCACAACCTCCCGGAATCAAGAGGGTGTCGAGCGCGGGAACATTCTTTAGCGTCGTGTGCGGCTGAAAGACGATGCCCGACTCGGACACGAATGGCCTTTGACTCAGACCGATCACCGATATTTCGTAGCAAGGACTGAGCGCGCCCCCTGCACCTTCGAAGACGGCCGAGCTGAAGGCATCGATCGGCCCCACCAAATCCAGCGCCATCACTCCATCGAATCCGAGCAATCCGATTCGCCGCGATGTCATGCCTGACTCCAACGTGCCTCTCAAGACTAACGATGCAGGGCTTAGAGCCGCCATGACTAATATCCGACAGTTTAGGACACGACTCCTTTCATCCGAATGCGCATCTTTGCTGACTGATTTCTGAATAATTCAGGGATAAGGAACCCGAATACGATCAGCCAAGTGCGCGACTTCGATCCGCACGCGGCCCAGGCCGCACCGCCGCAATTTTGCTTTCTTGCGGCGGCGACAGTGCTTTGCCATGGACGACAGGGGATTCGCGTTTCGCAGTCGCACGCGTGCCGCGTGATCCCGCTATCAACCGCGACTCGTCCGAACTATCATCCCACCTGTCTGGCGCTCGCGCTGCGGCTTTCAGCGTTTCGTAGCGATCGGCCGCCGGCTCTGCGGGCCACGCACTGCTCCGTCTCATGGATGCTAACTTCGGAGGTGACACGATGGTTCCGCAGTTGCTCGCGCTATTCCGCTCCCATCCCCGTGCTCGTTCGCGCGCCCGCGCGCTCAACTCGTTGACGTGGCCGGCCATCGAGAATCTCGAAGAGCGAACGCTGCTCTCGTCGGCCACACTGGCCATGCTCAACGGCAACTTCACCGGCACGTACAGCGGCACCGTGACCGTCAATAACAACGGCTCGATCACCAAAACGCCCGTCACTGCGACGGCGTTCACGATGACCACGAATAACGGCGTCATCAATTTCACCTCGCCCGTCGGCAACGGCACGGGCACCGTCGACGTCAACCGAAACATCGTCGGCACGGTGAACGCCCAATACCAGAGCCAGACGGTGCCGATCTCGGTGGCGGGAAAAATCACCAACGTCAACGCGATTCAGACGGCGGCTTCCGGCAGCTGGACCTTCTCCGTGAACTTGGGTGGCGGCGTGACCGCGAGCGGCAGCGGAAGTTGGTCGGCAAGCGCCCCCCAGACGTTGAGCAACTTCGACGGACCGTACAGCGGCACGTACCTGGGAGCGGTGACCGTTACGCAAAACGGATCGACGACAACCACGCCGATCACTCCCGGGACCTTCTCGGCAGCGATCACCAACGGTGTCGTTTCGAGCAGTTTCTCCAGTTCGTCCGGCGTGACGTCGCCGGGCGGAACGATCGACGTCAACGGACGCATCAATAGCACAGTCACTTTCGTCGAGGATGGCGTGACAATTACCGTCACCGCCAGCGGCCCGGCGTCGCGCGGTGTCGACGGGGTCAACGGCAGCGGCGTCTGGACTTTCCGGGCCAATCTGCCGGGCGGCATCTTCGTCACGGGCCGAGGCACCTGGACCTTGGAAAGCGTGCTGGACCTCGACGGCGTCTACGCGGGAACGGTCACCGGTAATGCGACCGTCGATGACAACGGCACCATCACCGACAGTCCGATCGCCGGCAGCTCGATCAACATTCAGATCTTCGGCGGGTCCGTCATCGTGTTCCTCAACGACGTTTCGGGATTCGGCAACGGGACCGCCGGTGACGACGGCAACATCAACGGCTTGGGCACCTTCCTCGAAAACCAGACGCCGGTGACGTTCGCCTTCTCCGGCACAGGCGTACCAACGGCCAACGGAAACGTCCTCGGCGGCACCTGGACCATCTTCGCCCCCAACGCCGGCCCCGGCGTAACTATCTCAGGCTCGGGGACTTGGAAGGCGGCGGAAACGGACGTCGTGTAGCGCGGCGGGCGGCCTTACTTGCGCGTAGCGAGCTGCGAGGCCGCTGTTACGACGGGTCGCGGTGGACGGTCTGCGGCGAGAAGGCGGGCAGGCAGACGGCCCTTCAAGGCGCCTTGCCGCCGTTGAGAGTCAAGACACCGAGGTCGACTGGACGCTGCGAGAGTTTTTGGTCGATCTCAGGGACGCTAAAGCGGTGTCGGAGTTCGATTCCGTTGGCGTTGATGATCCACGCGATTAGTTCGTAGTCGCCGGGCGGGACTGCGTCGATCGAAAAATTGCCCTGCGCATCCAACGTGGCCGAGAAACTTGACTTCAATGTGGCGGGGACGGGATTCCGGCAATCCACCTTGAGGACAACATGGTTCCACCGAGGTGATTGAGCGTTGGACGCCCAGAGGAGTTGTCCGACAACGGGACGGCCGGATCTTCCCAGATCAAAGTGCGTGGTCTTCCCAGGCTCGAGGTGGACAGCCATTGAGCCGACCGAGTCCATGCCAAACGTCCCGTTCTCGTCGAACAAGTTAATCGAACGCGTGATCGTCCCCTGCCCGGGCAGCAGCCGGTCGAAGACGTATCGCCCGTCGGCATCCGTCACCTCCGTGAAGGACCAGAAGATCCGCGGCACCTTGACGCCGAGCCGACCCATCGGGCGTGACAGCAACAGGGAAGCCCACGGCTGCGGTTTGCCCGCCACCAGGTACGTTCCCTCCAGTCGGGCCCAGCGCGTCAGCTGAATGTGGGTGGGATCCGATTTGGGAGAGCATTTAAGCTCCGCATAACCGGACGGATGAGTGATCACGAGCCAATAGTCCGCCCTTTCGCGTGGGAAACGAAGGCGACCGGCCTCATCCGCCGCCACCCCCCGCGCAGCTGCGGAGGAGTCGCGTATGTCGCCGTTCTGGATCCTGAACGTCGACCCGGCGGTCAAGAGCCCCACTTTCGCATAGGCGGCCGGTTTGCCGTCGGCCGTCAGCACGTTGCCGACGATGTCTTCGCCCTTCGTGAGCGCAAAATCGGCCGTGACATCTCCGTCGTGCTGCTTGATCGGGTCGGATTCGGCGGGCAAATAGCCATCCGCTTCGATCCGCACCTGGAACCCGGACGGCCCGGCGTGCCGAAGCCAATAGCTGCCGCCGCGCGCCTGAAAGCTGTCGCTCCAGAGCCAACGAGACCCACCCATGCTCCCTGGCGGCACGACACGAAACTGTTCAATCGGTTGTTTGGTCTGAGCGTCGACGACCTTGCCTGAAACGATCAGGTCGGGCGTCTGCCGCAATACGAGCTCCTGTTCGCGGGCTCCCAAATCTCTCCCTCCATCGAGCCAACTGCCATCGGGAAGCCTGACGGCCACGACGCAGCCGGACGGGGGCGCGTCGCTCAACTCCCAAGCGCCATTGCGATCCGTGAGTTGATTCGCTTCGTTCGTGTCGAAGTTTGCGAATGGATATGCCATCACTTTCGCCTTCAGGACGGGCTTTCCCTGTGCGTCGAGTACGCGGAGCCGGAGCTTTCCGCCCTTCGTCAGCTGAAAATTGACCGGAGCGATTTCGGGCTGCCTGGAAACGGGCTGTGAGGCGGGCGCGAACCCCTTCGCCCACGCCATAAACATGGACTCCTCGGGGAGGCAACCCGCCATCCGATAAAAGCCGTTGATATCCGTGACAGCCTCGCGCCACGAATTTCGATAGAACGTGAGAACCACGGCCCCGACGATCGGCTCGCTCGATTTGTCCGTGACGTGGCCCGTTATGGTCAGCCCCGGGCTGAGGATGATCTTGCCACGGGACTCGTTGCCCAGCGCGACGCCGAACTCGGCGCGCTTGAGCCTCACGATCCTCGGCGCGAAATTGGGATGGTTGATTTCAACGGCGAGTGGATCACTCGAAAGCGGCACGCTGTCGAAGTGCCATTTCCCCTCTGGGTCGCTCCTGATTCTCTTGTCACGCAACCATTGCAATGCTTCGGGACTGCTATAAGCGAATTCGATCGGCGGCAAGATTGTCGCGCCGGCGATCGGCTTCCCGTTGCCATCGACGATCGTGCCTCCCACCGACCAGCCGGGCTCGAGCTTGACGGTCAAGTTCGCCGGGATCGGCTCGGAGCGCAAGTAGGGGGCCCAGGATGCCCAATAGCGCGCGCATCCGGGAGCTTCGATATAGAGGACGAGTCGCTTCCAATCGGCCAGAGGCTTCAAAGCAAGGCGGCCTTCCCCGTCGGCCTGGAGCGTGACTTCAGAGTTCGAACGGCTCACCAACTTGCCGCGTTGAATTTGCTCGGCCTCAACTCGTTGGTCACCGAAGAGCTCGACTTTGACATGGGGGACTGGCTTGCCGTCGGGCCCGACAACCTTGATGTCGAAGGTCGACGTTGGTCGCGACACAGCGGCTTCTGGGGTCGGAGGCGCCGTCGCCGGCGGGTCGGCGCCAACTCGAGCAACGCCGACGCCGGCAAGATTGAGCACCAACCACAACGAGAACCAAGCTGCGCTGCTTGTGCGCCGATGCGGGAGATGCATGGCCTTTTCTCCGGGTAGATAGCCGATTTTGGAAGCACCGGCTCGACTTTTCAAATCCTTTCTTGAACAGAGCTTTCCAACCTGAAGATGCGCTTGATACGGTGGTCGGAGTGGACCTGAATTCTGCGAAGAAAGCGTGATCGTCATCTGTTTCCGCATCGCAGCCGGAATGTGTGCCCCCCGTCACGTACGGTTAGCAGAGTTCGGTGGGTATTGAGGTGAACGTGTGAAATGGTTTGCGGATTGAAATGGATCTCGTCCGCTAGTTTTCAGCGCCATCGCCGGGTTACTCTAGCCATCGTTTCAAGCGAGCGCCCCGGTTGCCGATATATTACACTGAGCTCATGTCCCAAATCGCGCCGGTGTGACGGCGCGCCTATGCTGGAGACGCTCCGAGCATCCGCCAATGTCGACTCCTGTTTTCCGCCGAAAGTTGGGACTCGTTGTTTCCGCAATTTCGGTCGCGCTTTTGGCGATCGCGCTCCTCAGCTTCTTCGCGTTGAAAACAAAGATAGCCGACGTCATGTGCGGTTTCGGTGAAAGGCGATTCCAAGAGGGTCAAAGGGACAAGGCGCTCTCCGACTTCAATTGGGCCGTCCGGATCGACCCAAAGTTCTCGATGGCGTTCAGCGATCGAGGGATGATTTGGATGCTCGACGGCGCCTACGACGCGGCAATCTACGACCTCGAGGAAGCGATCCGCCTCGACCCCAGCAATTCCAAGGCTTTCAACAACCGGGGGCTTACCCGGATTTATAAAGGACAGCCCGACAAAGCATTGTCGGACCTGAACGAATCACTTCGTCTAAACCCTCGGAATGCGGTGACGCTGGGCAACCGCGGCCTCGCTTGGCATTCCAAAGGAAACCTCGACCGCGCGTTCGCCGACTACGACAACGCCATACGTCTCGATCCAAGTCTCGCCCCGAACTTCGACCTCCGCGGTCTCGCTTGGTTGGTGCGCAGTGACTACGTGAGATCGGTCGCCGACTTTCGTGAAGCTATCCGCCTCGACCCAAGTCGGTCATCGGCAATTAGTAACCTGGCATGGCTGGAGGCAACGTGTCCAAATCCCCAGTTCCGCGACGGCACAAAGGCGGTTGAACACGCCACGCGGGCGTGCGAGTTGAGTGGGTGGAAAACACCAAATCGCCTTTCGACCCTTGCGGCTGCCTACGCGGAAACGGGTGACTTTCAAAACGCCGTTAAGTGGATGGAAAAGGCGATCGAGCTTGACCCATCGAGCACATCTCGTTCAACGTTGGAGCTCTTCAAGGCCCGCAAACCCTATCGACAGGATGGATCGGCAACGTGGATGTTCTTTGCGCCGCCCGGCGGTAGCGACCTGCACTTTTAACCAAGCCAGGCGTCAGACAAGGCCAAGAGCCCGGCCCTCGGCCGAAATGCCACTCTGCCTGTTGGTCTCCATTATCTTGGTCGCTGAGCTGCTTCCATTACCGATTTTCCGCGATCCGCACGACGCCCATCGCAAGAGAGTGACCGCTTTGCACGGATGCCCCGGGCAGGAAATCGTTTGGGCCGGCAGTGCGACGTCTGTCGCGAGCTCGTTGCAAGTCAGCAGCTTCGAGCGTAGCAGGGTGAGGGTCGGGCAGCGGTCTGCGAAGAATTGCGGCGCCTTCTTTGTGCGCACTCTGCCAGAGTGACCACTTGTTTCAGGCCGGGTCGCGGTGGACCGTCTGCGGGGAAAAGGCGGGCAGGCAGACGGCGACATATTCGGCTCCGCCCGGCTCCGGGGTGCTGTAGCGGATCCATTCACCCGGGTGCGTGACGAGGGCCTGGCCGGCCCGCACCTCAAGGACGCCCGCTTCGTGCTCGACGCGGACGCAACCGCGCAACACGACGGTGACCTCTCGGAACTCCGGCCGCTGGCCCGGCTCCCGCCAGCCGGCCGGCGACACCATCCGCGCCACGCTGACGCCCGTGTCTTGCGTCGCCACCCGGCCCACGAATTCCGTGATCTGTTTCGGCGGATCGCCGGCCGCCTGGATGGACACGGGTTTGTCGATCAACGTCGGCATAAGACGATCACCTGGAGAATGACAAAGGCGATTTGGCCGCAGGACGACGATCGCCATTCCGCCTTAGAACAACGGCGGCTTGCCGAGCTTGCGGCGGACGATCGCCCATTGGCCCGCGTGCATCAGCCAGTGGGAGGGCACCAAGAGCAACACCGCAGCCACGGTCGGACAGTAACTGCGGAATTTCTCCGGAGCGGGCTTGTCGTAGTCGCTCTCGCTCACCGCGTCGACCATCTTCAGGCTCGCCGCCCGCATTTGATCGTACAGCTTGAGGTACTCGTCCTTCGTGCAAAAGTCCTTCGGATTGTCGCTCTCGGCCGTTTCTTTCTTGTGTTTGGCGGCAAAGCCGGCGGGCAGGGGTGGGGCCAGGCCGGGACAGAGCCCTTCGACAAATTCATGCTCCGACGTGATCAAGTGTCCGAGTTGCCAGGCGATGTGGTTGGCCTTGGGCACGGGACGCACGAGCAAGTCGGCATCGGTCAGGCCGTCGAGATACCCGCGGCAAAGCTGATCGGGCAAAGCGTACGTCGACTTCACGGCGTCGCGAGCGTTCATGGCGAAGTTCCTTGTTGACCGGCACGAGTGGTCGGAATGTTTTTGAGCTGAAACCGGACGGGGGCCTGAGTGATCAGCGTCGGTGCGATGTACACCAGCCGATAGTCGGCGAGAGTTCCCGTCACGCCGGCGAAATTGTACTCGACCGTGCGCGCCCCGTCAGCTTCCGTCTGCGTCGCCACGAGTCGTTCGGGCAGGATGCGGCGGCCGTTTTTGGCTTCGAGCCAGACGTCGTTGTGATACATCCACGTGCGATACGATTCAAAAGCCGGCCCCTGCTGGTCGTACACAATGCTCAGGTCGACCCGCGCGGCGGTCTCGTTTCCGCCGGCCGGCGGCTCGACGTGCCTCAAGCGGACGGAGACGCCGCCGATCCGCTTCGCCGGTAGGTTCGGGGCAGCCAGATCGTCAAAGACGAAACGCTCGGGGGCGGCCGCCATCTCGACCGCCAATGAACCGCCGAGCGCGATATTGAGCCGCTGCGACGTGACGGGACACTCGAAATCCGAGTCGAGCTCAAGCGGCTCCTGACCCTCCTCCATCGAGAGTTCGAGCTTCGCGGCTGG
>Ga0210396_10001746_pt1 | contig 22913 bp, 18 predicted proteins | sample IncBWH17OmetaG_FD_155466 | JGI IMG/M metagenome (GOLD analysis project Ga0210396, IMG submission 155466) | Forest soil microbial communities from Barre Woods Harvard Forest LTER site, Petersham, Massachusetts, United States - Inc-BW-H-17-O ... | reverse complement strand
GGGTCACGGGGTCGAGGAAATGCATATGGAGGCGGCAGGGGCGGACATAGAAGGCGGCCCCCGGCGGCATGATCTTCCGCGTATTGAAGATAATGGCGGGGATGATGGCATGGCCGGTGATGATGGCGAGGCGGAAGGCCCCGTCGTGAAACGATTTTAGCGGGTCGGCCGTTTTATTACGCGTCCCCTCCGGGTAGAGGCACATATGGAGGCCCATTTCCAGCACTTCCTTCATTTTAGTGACGCTTTCGCGGCGGCTGGTCTCGCTTTTCCGGTCGACAAGGACGCTGCCGGTGCGGTAGAACATGCCGAAGATGGGAACTTTAGCCATTTCGATCTTAGCGATGGTCTTGTTGCCGCCGGGGATGCCGGGGTAGGAAACGGGCACGTCCATGAGGGCGTTATGGTTGCAGGCAACGATATAGGTTTGGCCAGGGGCGAATTTCTCGCGTCCGCGGACGCGGAGCGGACAGCCGGCGAGGGGCAGGAAAACGCCCATCCATACCCGCGCGAGGCTCGCCCAACGTCTGGTCTTTAGGGGGTCGGATTTGTAATAGCTGAAGAGCAGGAAGGGGATCAGGATGATCACCATGGTCACGACGAAGATGACGATCACCCAGAGGGCCCAGATGCGGCCGAGGATGGACCAGAAGGGGGAGGGGGTGTCGGAGGGGAGGCCGGCTGGGGCGCCGGCGGGTTTGCCGGCCGCGCTGGGATCATCAGAGGGAGAAAGGTGACGGCGGTTCATAGTGCAATTTAGTGTGCAGAAAATGCACAGCGGCAAAAAATAGTGCATTTCCCGCAAACCGCCAATGTCGGTCCTTCGGACGAGCCGCCCTGGGCGGCTCCGGTATTATTACAGGGCCCAGTCGATCGGATCGATCCCTTGCTTAACCAGCCATTGGTTGGCTTTGGAAAAATGCCGGCAGCCGAAGAATCCTTTATCGGCGCTGAAGGGCGATGGGTGGGCGGCTTTTAGTACGAGATGTTTGGTTTCGTCCACGAGGACCTGTTTTTCCTGGGCGAATTTGCCCCAGAGGAGGAAGACGACATGTTCTTTTTGTGCCGACACTTTGGAGATCACGGCGTCGGTGAATTCGGCCCAGCCGATCTTGGCGTGGCTCATGGGTTCGTTAGCGCGGACGGTGAGGGAGGCGTTGAGGAGGAGGACGCCTTGTTCGGCCCAGTGAGTGAGGTTGCCGTGGTTGGGGATGGGCACACCGACGTCCTGGTGCAGTTCTTTAAAGATGTTGACGAGGGATGGGGGAGGGGGGATGCCTTTTTGTACGGAGAAGCTGAGGCCGTGGGCCTGGCCGGGGCCGTGGTAGGGGTCTTGTCCCAGCAGGACGATCTTGACTTTATCGAAGGGGGTGGTGTTGAAGGCGTTAAAGATGAGGCTGCCGGGGGGGTAGATCGTTTTGTTGCTCATCTTTTCGTTTTTGAGCATCGTGGCGATCTGGGCGAAATAGGGTTTGCCGAATTCCTGGCGGAGGACGTTTTTCCAGCTTTCTTCGATCTTTACATCCATAGATAGGTAGTATATGGTTGATATATGGTTGGGCCGAAGGTAAATAAACCCTGGTTTGGCGCCAACGGGGATTTTTTTTATTTTTGCGGGCTCGTTGGCGGGGGGCGCCCTCCCGCCGAAGGGGTTTACGCCTCTTGCCTACGGAATAGCGGACCCGGTAGCTCAGCTGAATAGAGCTCCTGCCTTCTAAGCAGGCGGTCGTGGGTTTGAATCCCGCCCGGGTCACAAGCGCCCCGCACGATAGTGCGGGGTTTTTTGTGTTTGGTAGCGATGCGAGCTTGCTCGCGGGCGCGGACAAATACAAAAAACCGGCGCCGTTAGGCGCCGAGGGGTGCTTGGGTAAGGCCCTCGCAGGGGTAAAGGGATCAGCGGAGCTAATCCAATCCGGGTCACACTGGTGCAATGCAAATTGCGCCTTTTTATGCAAAAGACCGCTATGGGATTGGGTTTCGTGTTAAATCTCGCATCATCTATTTCTGTGAGAGTTTAGACAGTTCGCTAACTGCGTTACTTTACTCTTTCCCAAACACTTGTCCTCCCAAATAGGGATATCCCAATATATCCTCTGATATTTAGTTTATTGTCCCTTAGTTTCAAGGTGCAGCTGTATGTTTTGCCGCCATAGGGATCATAAATCTGACCACCATCCCAGACTTCATCATGATAGACAAAATCGTAAAGCATGATCAGATCCTTGAGGTTACGTGTTCTTAATTTTTCATCTTTGTTTTTAACGTCTTTCCGGGAAGTAGTTCCATCCGGTTCGCACATCGTTTTGCCCCAGATCAGCTTACCAAAATACTTTCCGTTTGCTTTATAAACATCGATTTTACCCGTCTTATCTTCGCTCAGCCATACGCCTAAGATCTTATCGGCTTCCGGTGTTTGTGCAAAAGCTTTTGCTGCTGCAAAAAGGCACAGCAACAATATCATCCTTAGTTTTTTCATTTTATAATTATTTAACTTTTATTACAACTTTTCCTTTTGTATGGCCAGATTCCACATATGTCATCGCTTCATTGCTTTGTTCAAATGGAAATACTTTGTCGATAACCGGTTTTATAATATCTGCCTCAATGAGCTGGGTGATTTTTCCTAATTGACTTCCATCTGCTCTCATAAATAAAAATAGAAAGCTGGCATTTAATTTTTTTGCTTTTTTCTTTGCGCCGGAACTCAAAAGCTTTGTTACAAATTTTAAATACCAGGTTAACCCAATTTCTTCTGCAAACTCTGGAGTAGGGGGCCCAACTAATGAGATTAATTGCCCGCCGGGTTTTAGAATGCGGAGTGATTTTTCAAGAATTTTTGTGTCACGATTACTATGTACGACCAAATCATAATCTCTAAGTTTGGTTTCAAAATCTTCGGTTTTGTAGTCAATAATAAGGTCTGCACCGAGCTTTTTAACCCAATCAATATTAGGACCACTGGTAGTTGTGGCGACATAAGCCCCTAAATGCTTTGCCAACTGAATGGCGAATGTGCCTACACCACCCGAACCTGCCTGAATGAAGACTTTTTGGCCTTTTTTTACATTTCCTATTTCAACAAGTGCTTGCCAGGCGGTTAAGCCAACTAATGGAATGGAGCCAGCCTCTTCCATGGTAAGATTTTTTGGCTTTAAGGCCAAATCAACTTCATTGACAGAAATGTATTCAGCAAAAGTGCCAATTCTGTGATCACCAACTCTTGAATACACTTCGTCGCCAATTTTGAATTTGCTGACTTTCGAACCAACTTTCGTTACAACACCTGCCAGATCGTGTCCATTTATAAATGGGGGCTTATACGGTAAAAAAAGTTTGAAATCACCATTTCTAATGAGTGAGTCTAACAAATTGACACCTGCTGAATGTATTTGAACCAATACATCGTTTTCCTTTACATTCGGGTCCGATAATTTAGTTAGATATAATTTTTCTTTCTTGCCATAGCGTTTTACTATGAATGCACGCATTGGTTTAATTTTTAATTTATTTATGCTTTTATCCTTATGTTATTTCTATTTTGAAGCGTTAATCGATTTCAGAATGGATTTCTCGAAAAACTTATAGGCGAAATGTTGAAGCAGGAGTACGATTGATGATCCTTTTCCGACAGGGTAACCAAACGTTGGATTTTTTTCCTTCACTGCCTGCAATAAAGTAGCGATAACCGGCGCAGGGTCGGGTGCATTGTCAAATGACTTTTTGGTATAAGCGATGACCTTTTGTCGGAATGCATCATAGTCCCTGATCGTTCCTGTTGCAATAGTTGCACTTTCGCCGATATTGGTTTTGAAACTGATCGGCTCAACCATAACCACCTTGATGTTAAACTGGTTCAATTCAAACCGAAGTGACTTAAAATAACCTTCGAGGGCATGTTTGGAAGCCGTGTAGTACGAGGTATTTGGAAGCCCCACTAAGCCAAGCAGGGAACCAAGTGTAATTATTTTTCCATGTTTTTGCCTCCTGAAGTAAGGCAGCAACTCGTTAGTTATTTTGATCGTTCCCCAAAAGTTGGTCTCAAACTGTTGCTTGCCTAACTCAATAGGGGTTTCTTCGGCAAGTCCGTTTACTAAGTAACCTGCATTGTTGATCAGCACATCTAACTGTTTGATCTGACTAAACAGTTGTTTGCCAAAAGATGCTATGGAATGGTCATCATTCAGATCCAATGGCAGTAACTTAAATGGTAATTTTGACTGGTGTTTTTCCGGATCCCGGCTTGTGCCGATTACCTGGTAGCCATTTTTGTGGAGCTTGCTGGCGACAAGCAGCCCGATGCCCGATGAGGCACCTGTGACTAATACCGTTTTTGCTTTTAAATCCATGGTTTTTCTGTTTTAGACTTTTTAGTATATTTTGTTACAAAACTTTGTGCATTTTTATTTACTCAATTATTATGGATGTGTTTATGCTTTGCTTTTAGCGAGGTTCAACTTAAAATAAAAGACTTTTTAGTATATTTTATAGCAAAAAAATTATATGGCGTAGCTTTCCAATTCCGCTTTCAGGCTCCTGAGCAAACCGGCCATCGGTTTTGCCGTGTTCATCGATCTGCACATAACAACAGCACCTTCAACAGCAGCCACCGCTTTGAAAGCATAAACGGCCGGGTCAAGTTTGTCAGAAAATTCACCATCTGCAATGCCTTGATTTAAAATACTAACAAACAATTCCTGTCCATGTCGAATGATACCCGCTATCTTTTCTTTAATGGCCGGAAAGTTATCATCTGATTCCACAGCAACATTTAATACAGGACATCCGCCTTTAAGGTAAGTATTCAAGGGATCCTTATAAAAATCGAGATAAGCAAATACCTTAGCCTTTGCTGTTTTACCCTTGCTGATGGTTGATAACATTTTTTTTCCGTTGTTATCCAGCATGAAATCAACAACCTGAAGGGCCAGATCTTCCTTGCTTTCAAAATGACCGTAAAGGCATCCCTTGGTCAATTTTGCGGCAGCAAGCACATCGTCTATATTAGCGCCGGATATCCCTTTCTGGTTAAAAATAGGGGCTGCTGTTTCCAGGATGAATTGTTTTGTTCTTTCCGCTTTGGTAAGCATGAGTATTACGTTTTCTCGTGCAAAAATATACTAAATAGTCTAATTAAAAAAACTTTTTAGTATAATCTAATTCTTTATGATATAAAGATGATAATCATTGTGATCCGGAAAATCTTAAGGGTTTGAATCCTGAATGGTTGACCATACACTTGAAATCAAATTACACTTAAAGCGAAAGGTGTTGGCTGCATCGGATCGGAGTCGGCAGGCGCTCGTGGAGATAGCCTATTAGACAAGGAAACCCCGGCACAAAACGTACCGGGGCCGGCTTTGATCATATCCGCTCTACCGTCAACGCTACCCACCTGTCGTCTATTCCTGTCCTTTTCGATCGCCGTCTAATTCCTATTTTCCTGGTTTCTCACTATCTTCTTCGATTTCTAACCTGGGCGGGATCAATTTATACATCACGGGGGTAACTATCCGGGAAAGTACCGTAGAACTGATCAGTCCGCCGATCAATACGATCGCCAATGGCGAAATAAGTGGATTGGGGTTCAGCGCGATAGGAAGTAGCCCGCATATGGCTGTTATAGAAGTGAGCACCACCGGCAGAAACCGGGTCTCTCCAGCCCTGGTAATGGCTTCATCTATGCCATTGCCTTCCGCCCGCAGCTGATTGGTGAAATCAACCAGTAACAGCGAATTTTTAACCTGTATACCGGATAACCCAATGAAGCCGATGATGGAGACCAATGACATCGGATGGCCGGTGATCAGCAACATGATCACTCCGCCGAGTATTCCTAAAGGTATAATAGATAATACGATGACTATACCCTTAAACGATTTGAATTGTAACAATAAGACCCCCACGAAGAGAAAGCCGCTCAACAATATCACCGACAGGAAGTTGCCCCCTAAAGTATCGCCTTCCGACTCCGCCTCTCCCGAAAGTTTGTAATAATAGCCGGGAGGCATTTTTATTTTGTTCAGCTTTGGAACGATGTCCTTTAAGATGTCGTTCGCCAGAACGCCTTCCCTGGTGAGGGAGGTGACCTTGGCAAAACGGGCCTTATTAAAATGATTGATCGCCGTAGGCGACGTCTCGAAAGAGATGGTTGCAATCTGGTCGACCCGGACGGGAGTACCCTGAATGTTGTTTACATACAGGTTTTTAAGGGCATCGAGGTTAGAAAATTTCTCCCTGGGAAGCGTAACGACGATGTCCCGCGCATCGCCTCTATCGTCGATATAGTCGCCTACGGGCAATCCCGCCACGGCCATCCGGATGATCTTATCCACTTCGCCCGTGAGAACCCCCAGGGTACGCGCTTTCTCCCTGTCAATTTTTATCTTTACATCCGACTTATAGGCATTCAATTCGTTGTAGACATAAACCGTCCCGGGGTTCGTTTTAAGGGTATCCTCCGCCTGGTAAGAAAGTGCCCGCAGCTTTTCCAGGTCATCTCCAAAGACCCTCACTACAATATTAGCCTCGATGGGCGTTCCCTGTTCGAAGTCCTTGACCTCGATTCTGGCATAGGGAAAGTCGGCAAACTCCGATCTTAACTGCTTGATCAGGTTGGTTTTTGATTCCGGGCTGGCCTCTTCGTCCAACTGCACGAAAATCTGGGCAAAATCCGGCTTCACGTCCTGCTGATGCACATTGTAATACACCTGCGGGTTGCCTTTGCCGACGTTAGCCGTATAGTAAACGATCTCTTTATGCTTCTTCAATGCACCTTCCACCAATTTGGTCACCCGGTCGCTCTCCGGAATGTCCGCCTGCAAGGGCAACTTGATGTTGATAAGAAACATCGGTTTTTCGGAAGTGGGAAAAAGCTTAAAGCCTGTTTGCTTTAATAGCCCAAAAGCAAGAACACTCAGGACCAGTGAAATCCCAATAGTCGTCTTTGGCCACCTTAAGGCTAAAGGCATCACGCGCTTGTACGACCAGGTCAGGAACCTTTGCAGGTACTTCAGGAAAAAGTTACCTTCGCTATGAGTGTGGGGTTTCAATATCCGGCTACCGAGGAATGGTACCAGCGTCAGGGCTACGATCATGGAGGCCAATACACTCGTCATGACGGCCACCGGCAGGCAACGGATGAACTCACCGGCGAGATCCGGCAGGAAGGCAAGCGGCAGAAAGGCGATCACCAGGGTTGCCGTACACCCGATGACGGCAATACCGATTTGTTGGGTGCCTTTTAAGATAGCATCCTTACGCGAATGGCCCTCTCTCAACCATCGCTCGATGTTTTCCACTACGACGATGCTGTCATCCACCAGCAGCCCTAGTGCGACAACCAGTCCGACGATGCTTAACTGATTCAGGGAATATCCCAACATATTCATCGCGATAAGGCCCAGGGCAAGAGATAGCGGAATAGCAATCATCACGATCAGGGATGCCCTGAACCCCAAAGGCAGCAAGGTAATGATCACCAGGAGGATAGCTAACCCAAAATCAAATCCAAGGTGGCCAAGGCGTCTCGAGACCTGGTTGGCCTGATCGAAGTTTTTGACCATGTGGATATTGGCTGGCAGGTCTTTGGAAAATTCGTCCAATACCGGCAGGAACTCTTGCTGAACATTGGCAATATTCACGTTGGCTTTCAAGGCTGCGGTAACCAGTACGCAGCGATGGCCGTTCAGCCGGGTGATGTGGTCGACAGTACCGTCTTTATAGCTCACATTTGCTACGTCCTTGAGGTATATGATCTTCCCATTGGCGTTATATATAACCGTACCCGCAACATCATCGGCGTCCTTGAATTTTCCGCTGGTCTTTACATTGAAGACCTTGCTGTCCAGGTTGAGGCTACCGCCGGGAATGTCTGCCGCTTCGCTTTGCAGGCTGCCCACCACCACATCCAGGGGGACCTTCCATTGCGCCAGCTTATCCAGCTGCAGATCGACCCTGATCTCCTGTTCCGGCATCCCGAAGTATTTGACGTCCTTGAGGTTGGTGATCTTCTCCAGCCGGGTCTTCAGGATGTCTGCTTCGTCCCTGAGTAATTTGCCGGAAGCATTGTCGGATACCAATGCCACCTGGAGGATCTTTACATCTGTAGAGGAAATCTTTTCCGTTTTGAGCAAATAAATACTCTTGGGAAGCTCACTGTTCTTCAACGCATTGACCTCCGTGGATATTTCCTGGTATTTATTGTCTACATCCACACCAAACTTGAATTTAGGCTGGATGACCGCCACCCCGTCTTCTATCGTGGTAAGTATCTTGTCGATGTTTTCGAGGCCATAGATCTTGTTTTCAATGGGCTTGACCACCTGTTCTTCCATATCCTTGGGGCTGGTGCCGGGATCGATGACGGTGATCAGGTATTGCGGGGGATGGGTGGTGGGGTCTTCCGATCGGGGCATGGTAAACAGCGTTAGTACGCCCACCACTGCCACCAGTAAAAATATGATCAGCGTGAAGGAATAATTCCTGACCGCGAAATTGGTTATTTTCATGACAATGGAGAATTAGGGGATGATTTTAATCGTTGACTGTTCATTCAGGTAGGCGCTGTTCGAGATCACGATCCGGTCTATCCCGGCGGGTTTGTCTTTAAGGTAAACCTGCTGGTTATCGAACTTCGAAATCGTCACCGGCACTTTCCTAACCCTGCTCGTCCCGACTGGGGTAAATACGAATCCTTTGTTGCCATCCGCTTCCACCAAAGCCCCATAGGGGATGACCAATACACTTTCGCCCTGGCCGGTTGCGATTTCCGCTTTGCCGAACATCCCTACCGCCGGTCTTACGCCGGCCAGCTTCAGCTTTAGTTCTACCTGGAAGGAGCCAGCTTGCCCATCCGCTGCCTGCGACTTGCGGTAAACGACGGCGTCAAACGTCTGACCCACATAGCCGTCAAGGGTCACTCTGGCCGTCTGGCCCAACCTGATGGCGGCCCATTCCCGGTCGGTCACGCCAACCTTGAGCAAATAACTGTTAGGTTTTTCTGTGGAGTTGATCAGCAGCACCGGCATACCCGGGGCTATTACTTCCCCTTCATTGGCCACCTTTTTGCTGACAAAGCCGTCCGATGTCGCATATATCTTTGAATAGCGTTCATTAAAAGCTATGGCTTCTGTGGCTTTTTGAGCGACATCGAGGGCCGTCTTTGTATTCTGTAGTTGTTCCAGGGTAAATACGCTGTCTTTATAAAGATTAACGGCGCGGTCGTAGTCACGTTGCGCCTTTTCGACACCCAGGCTCGACTGCGCCAGGCCGGCGGATATTTCGGTCGAGTTCAGGGTAGCCAGCAACTGTCCCCTTTTAAAAAACTGTCCTTCCTCCACGAAGATGCGGCTGATCACTCCGCCTATCTTAAAGGAATACCGGGCTTCGTCTTCCGTGCTGACCAAACCGGTAGCGCTGATATGATCGGATATGTCCAATTCAGCCAACGAAGCAACTTTAATGGGGATGACATCCGGCTCTGCCAACACATTTTGGACGTTTTGGTCATGCTTGCAGGAAGACAACAAGAGTATAGTTGCGGTTACGATGAGTATATTCTTCATGATATGTTATTGAATGGTGAAACTTGCATTGGCGCGTTCAATGGCAGTGTAGGCGATCCATGTATCGAACAGGGAGATATTGGCATGCAATTGGGCGTCGATCAGCTGGTTCTGGGCGTCCAGCAGCTCTATGTAAATAGCCATTCCTTCCTTGTATAATTTCAGCATATCGCCGTAATAGGTCTCGCTGGCTTTTACCTGTGTCCCGGCGGCAGCATATTGAGCAATGGCGCTTTGCATATCCGCTTGCCGGACCTTAAGCTCGGTGAGCAGTTGTTGCCGTACATAGTCTGTTTGAGATTGCAGGCCCTGTTGTTCGGCGACTGTTTGCTTTATTTTGTATGAATTTTTTCCGGATGCAAACAGATCCCATTCCACTGATATTCCCCAGAAATAATAGCGGCTCTGGTTGTTGAACTGCCAGTTGAAAGCCTGGGAACCCAGGTCGAGGTAAGTACCTACCTTAGGAATAAGATAGGATTTGGCAAGCCCGTTGAGGTTACCGTTGATATCATTTGCGATGCGGAGTTTGGTTAGTTCCTCTCTGCCGCCGACATTATCGTCCTGCGGTTGATCCGCTGCGGGTAATGTCGTGATCTCATCCGGCAATATGCTGTCCGTAAGCGGCCGGTTCAGCAGGAAGTTGAAATAATAGCGGGCAGACTCCGCCGTTTTTCTTGCTGAAATAAGTGAAGCATTGATCCTGGAGACTTCGTTCTCGCTTCGGACAACCGCTGTCCGGTTCACCTTGCTGTTGTCGTACAGCCTGGTATTGATCCGCTGGCCTTCCTCCACCAGCCGGAGCGCGAAGGCATAGATCCTCGTGGCGTTGATGGCCTTCAGATAATTGTAATAGGCCGTTTTGATGTCTTTGACCAGTTCACGTTTGTACAGGATTACCTCCGCCTGTTGCAGATCCACCTGCTGCTTTTTGATCCTTTTGTTATACACCAGCTCCGCGTTCAGGATCGGGAGGGTGGTGCGAAACCTGGCGTCATAAAAATTGTCCGGGTTGATCAGGATGTGCTGATTTTGAACCTTGGGAAACGAATTGCTTCCCGAGAGCTGGTTGAGCGTAGCGTAGGCTCCGTTGAGCAGGTCGCCCACCGGGACATCGATCGTACGTCCGCCCTCAGCCTTCGAATACGTTGTTGAAAAGGAAACCTCCGGCAGGAACATGCTTTCTGCCTCCTTTAGGGCATAGACATTCTTTTCAAGCGTAAAGGTTTGCTGCCTTATGCTCTGATTACCGGTAAGTCCTTGCTGGATGTATTGGTCCAGTCGGGTCTGCCCTTTCACCGCCTGGACACCAGCGATAGGCAGTGTAACCAGGATGAGCTGATAAAGCCTCCGAAATCTTAAGTATATATTAATCACTGTATTAAATTTAAACATTGTTCAATAATAGGGCAAAAAAAAGGTTAGCCCTTTTCCAGCAGCGCAACAAGGCAGTTGTACCCGTGTTGCATGAGTTCTTCATTGGTTTTATTCATAAAACTGGCCGTGCGGTCTTTGCAAAACAACGCGCATATTCCGTGAACGGTCGAAAGGAACATAAAGGTGAAATATTCCGTATCCAGGTCTTTGAACCTTCCTTTCTGCTGGCATTCTTTGATAACCGAGGACAGGTGATCGATCGCCTCCTGCGCTATTTTAAAGCCGCCGGCTTCGGGCATTTTGGCCCGTTCCTCAACGATAAACATGAGGTTGTAATAATCTTTGTTGTCCTGGGCGAATTGAATAAAAGCGCGGCCCATAGCTTTCAGACGTTCAAAGGGATCGGCCACGTTATCCAGGACCTTCATTTGTCCCAACAGCAGGTGGAACCCTTCCTTGTGTAACTCGTAAAAGATCTCACTTTTGTCTTTAAAATAGAAATAGATCAAACCGGGGCTGTAACTGATCTCACTGGCAATGTTCCGCATGCTGGTTTGTTCATACCCGTTTTCCAGGAATACCTTACGCGCTCCGTCCAGGATACGTCTGTGCATTTCCTGCTTCTCTTTCTGTTTTCGTTCTGCAATGCCCATTTTTCCGATAATAAATAGATACAAATATAGGAGCGCTGATCTTACCTGACGGGACTGATCTTCCCCATGATAGCCACCGCGGACTTCCTGTTGAGAAACCGGAAGCCAAAAAGCATTAGCCGGTTCTTCCAGCCTTGCACCACCCGGGGCTTTCGATGCCTTTCCAGGGCTGTGACCAATTCCCTGGCCACATCGGGAACGGAGGACAATACAAATTTTGGAAAGTCGCTGGCATGCCCGCCTGCGTTTGTATGGAAGTCCGAATTAGTCGCACCTGGGTTAAAACCCATAACCAGAACACCCTTGCTCTTGAACTCATACCACAAGGATTCGGAGAAATTGGCAACAAAGCTCTTGGTGCCGGCATAAACCGCGCCTCCGGGCAGGGAGGAATGGGCCAGCAGCGAGGCGATATTGATCAGGGTGTCCCCCTTTTGAGCATTTTGCAAAAACGCATAGGACAGGATCACCAACGCATCCATATTCAGATGCATATTGGACAATTGACCCTCCAATGGTATCTCCGTAAACTTGCCGTAAACACCCGCCCCGGCATTGTTGATAAGAACGTCATATTTCTCTGTTCTCAAATGAGTTGCCAGCTTTTGGAGATCTTCTTTGTCCGTGAGGTCCGCGACCAGGATATGGTGACCGTCGCCCTGGAGAGTTTTTATCGCGGCGTTCAATTTTTCCCTGTTTCGGGCTACCAGGGTCACCTGGTAATTCCGGGAAGCCAGCTGACGGGCTGTCTCCAGTCCGATGCCCCCGCTGGCGCCTGTGATCAGTATTTTTTTCATGATTGTCAATGATTATTTAAATTACACAGACAAAGTTATTAAACACTGTTCAATACTCCAAATTCATTGACAACTTTTTTATTACCGGCCCATTATTTTTTACGGTGGTTCAATCCCCAGTCAATAAATAAGGAGAGTCAGCGTATTTGCATAATCTTCCAGTTCATAGGAGATTCTAACCGGGTAGCCGTCAGTTATCACCCTTTTGATCAGCCTATGACGTTCAAGATCCTTGAGCTCCCTTGCTTAAAGCAGTTCCTGGCCAGTTTGCAATAGTGTTTAACAAATTACCTGTACAAAAGTATATTTCGACAATTATAGAAAGTAGAACATCAGGCACTTAGTTCAGCGACAAGCCTCAAATCGGCCATGAAGCGGTTTGAAAAGTGTCCAATCCGGGTCACAATTTTGTCTTTGTTCTTTAAAACCCGCTCTGGCAGCGGGTTTTATGGCTCGATACCACCTGAATGTTCGAGTCAGTGCTGGATTGGTGCCGTGAGTAGCGGGCGTGTTCATTCCGTGCGTAGGGATCTCACCGGGTTTGCTCTTGCCGCTTTCACGGCGTTAAAGCCGACCGTTGCCAGGGCGACCGCCAGAGAAGCGGCCCCGCTGCCCAGGAAGATCCACCAGCCGATGGTAATGCGGAAGGCGTAGCCCTCCAGCCACCGGTGCATAAAATACCAGGCGATCGGGGAAGCAATGACAAAGGCAATGACGATCAGTAGAGTAAACTCGCGTGAGAAGAGATACACAATACTTTGGATGGATGCGCCGAGTACTTTGCGGATGCCGACTTCTTTGATACGCTGGATGGCCATGAAAGACGCAAGGCCGTACAGCCCGAGGCAGCTTAGAAATATGGCGATCCCCGCGAATATCTTACATAGGGCTGCCTGCTCATCCTCCTGTCGGTAAAAGTTGGCGATGGATTGATCGAGGAAAGTGTAGCTAAAAACAAATTCGGGGTAGGTCTGGTTCCAAAGCCGGCTGATCGCCGCCAGGGTGGCGCTGGGATTGCCTGGGTTCAATTTGATCCCGGCGAAAATGAAAAGCGGTTTATATGGGAAGATGACAATCCGGGAGTAATTCTCCTTGAAGCCGTTGCAGTGATAATCCTTAAAGACACCAACGATCTTTCCATATTTGGTACCGCCGACCACACTCATGTCCTTGTTCAGAACGTCTTTCGGGTTCCTGATGTTCAAATCGTGGACGTAGGTTTCCGAGACCAGGAACTCATGCGCGGTATCGGACGAGAAATTTCTACCCGCCACGAGGGGTATCTTGTAGGTCGGTAGGTACTCGGCGTCTGCGATTTTTTGGATCGAATACATTTGGCTGGTTGTGGTGTCATGATTATAAGTGAATTGGTTATAATTGTTATCGTCGGTTGCCGGGTCCGTGGAATTAAAAGTGACGCTCCTGATACCCGGCATGCTCAGAAGGCTATTGCGGAGATAGTCAATTTTTTCGTTTTTGGTGCTGGGACCCACAGGCACAGTGATAACAGCATCTTTATCAAACCCCATTGGGGCGTTGTTGAAATAATTCAATTGCATGATGGTGATGACAGTGGCAATGATCAACCCTTGTGCGATCACAAATTGAAATACAACCAACGCGCGCCGCAGGGAGATACCGCCCATGTGTGGATTGCTCATTTTGCTTTTCAACGCTTCGACGGCATTGTAGCCCGACAATAGGATGGAAGGATAAAGACCGGCCAAAAAGGTCACCAGCAAACATAGCCCCAAAAGGAAGAGGGGTATGACCGGATCGCCAAAGAATGAGAAGAAGAGCGGGAGGTCAAGCAGCCGGCCGACCGGTGGAACCACGGCCGCGGTCAGCACTGTTGCCATGACGATGGACAACGCGACCTGGAGAAATGTTTCAAACAGGAACAGCCTTCTCAGCTGCCATTTGCTGCTGCCCAACGCCTTTCTGACCCCTACTTCCCTGGCGCGATTTACGGCCTGAGCTGTGGCAAGGTTGATAAAGTTGAAGCAGGCAATCAGTAAAATAAATGCTGCGATGATCCAAAGCCCATTGATCACCTCAAAGGAGATGGACTTTCCCAAGAAATTTCCCAGGTTTTGGCCGCTCTCGTCAAAATGCACCCGGCTGACCGGCTGGATGACAAATCGGTCTTTGTCATTAGCGGGAAGGACCTTATCGGCATAGGCCCGCATTTGTTTGTCGATCGAGGCCGGTGTCTCACCCTGTGGCAACAGAAAGTAGCAGCCATGGTTATTGTTGTTGTTAAACCAATTGCTGGTGGCAGAAAAGCCCAACACCGGCCCGTAAGGCACCACGATCTTCAACTGGAAATCCGTATTGGCCGGAACGTCCGCGAGGATACCCCTGACTTTTCCGATTATCGTTTTGTCGATGTTAACTGTTTGACCAATGGCATTTTTCCAGTCACCGAAATATTTGATGGCGATTTCTTTGGTTAGCACTACCGAACGCGGGTCTTTCAGCGACGAGTGCGGGTCGCCGGCGAGCCATTTAAAGTCGAATATGTCGAAAAATTCAGGCTCTACCGCAAAGAGGCCGGATGGCTCCATGAATTTCTTTTCTATTTTTCCTGTATTGTCCATTATGAGTACCTGGTCATTCGCGGAAGCAAAGACGCCGGAGGATTTTTTCAGGTCCGGAAGGATGGTTTTGATGAGGCTGGGCAATGGAGCAGGAACGGTTGCCCCGTCAGATACCTGGGCGTCTCCCTGGTGGTGGTATTCTGAAATGACGCGGTATAGCCGGTCGGCATCGTGATGGAAATTATCAAAGCTGGTCTCAAAGCGGATGATCACGAATATCAGCAGGCAGACGGCAATTCCCGCTGTTAGGCCTGCAATGTTGATGATCGTATAGTTGAGGCGCCGGGATAGATTCCGGATGACGTTGGTGAAGATGTTTCTGAACATATTAGCAGCGATTTGATGGTGGGAGCAGTCGGGACTGTAGCGGGGGCTAAAAGGGTGCCATTTTTATAAGCGATTATAATTCATTGAATTGAACTGCGGATGAGGTCAGCACTGTACGGTTTTGAAACAGGGGGATGTATCGGGAAAGGACGTTTCAGCTAAGGTGAATTACCCCCTGGCGATCTTCGAGTTTTGGGCATGTTCCTTTAGGGCTAGTCATTTCAGGATGGCTTTTTCTTTTATTCAGGGAAAACAATGGCCCCTTCGTTTTTTAGTATTCTTTTTTGATTTACTACGCCGCCCGGCATGTGCCTACTTGGTTTTCCATCTTTCAATACACGCCACCAAGGTATGTCGTACTCCCTATGTATTAGCTTCAGGTCGTCCGACAGGTTTGCCATCCATTTCCAATATTTCAAGACAGCCGCCGGACATGAAGTATCGGTTTTAACCTTTTTTGCAATGGCGCTGCGGATGTCATAAATGGTTCTTGTCTCGCCTTTGGGTATTGCTCTAATGACTTTTGCAACTTCCGCAACAGTGGGTATGTAATTGGTTTTTGCACCGCCCATTCTCTTACTCTTTCTTTCATCCAACTTCTCAAAAACACCGCCTTTGGCAGTGGCAAGTTTTTCCAGAATAGTATGATCGTTCATAAAAAATAATTCATGCCTGAATTTACGTCAAGTTTTACTGTAAGTACCCCTAAAACGCGGACAGTTTAAAATTAGATAAAACCTTAATTTTAAACTGAACAGCATGAAAAAGACACGATTTACCGAATCACAGATTTTTGGCATCCTGAAGCAACAGGAGAATGGCATTCCGACCAAAGAACTCTGCCGCGAGCATGGGATCTCGCCAGCGACTTTCTACAACTTGAAAGGCAAATACGGGGGCATGGAAGTCTCTGATGTTAAAAAGATGAAGGAGTTGGAAGAAGAAAATGCCAAACTAAAACGCATGTGCAAAAGAAGGCTATCAGAAACAGTCGCCGGCGAAGGTGACCCTACGAGTAAACCGTTAAGGATTTGTTTAACAAATTATATGCGGCACAGTAACTAGGAGGTCGGATTATCAGGCACTTAGTTCGGTGACGAGCCTCAAATCACCCAAGAATTGGTTTGAAAAGTGTCCAATCCAGGTCACAACGACCCGTCAGCTTTGCTGAGGGGTTTTTTCGTTTGGGGGTTAAAGGAGCGCAGCGAACTTTGCGAGCGAGATCCGAGCCGGTGGCTCGGGTCGAAGCTCTGGCTGGCTCGCGGGCGCCGACAAATACAAGGTCAGATGAAAAAACCACCTTAACGGGTGGTTTTGCTTCTTTTATTCAGGGAAAGCAATAACTATTTTCTCGCTACGACAAACATGATTATGGCCATAGCAATACCGATAACCCAATAAACGATCTTGATCTCATTGCTCAGTTTGTCATTGGTCATTTGAATTTTGACTTCTAGCTCATTCAGCTTTGCAATTACCTCTTTCATATCGTTATTGATTTTCGCATCGATTAGCTGCAAAATTGCCTTCTTCTGTTTTGGCTGTTTTCTTTAGACTCGGCGGCAGGGAAATATTTTCCAGACTGCTGCTGACTTCCGATATATTCATCTTTTCTGAATTGCCCGTTAATTCGAAAATTTGAAGCGACCGGAGTGAAACAAATTTACAAAAAATAATAAGGATAAATTTTAAAGAAATTGGCTGGGCATGAGATGCACGGGCTGTGTTTGTTTAACAAATTCTATGTGACGCTGCTTTTGATAGGTCAGGTTATCGAGTCGTTAGTTCAGCGACCAACTCTGGTAGCGGGTTTTTTGGTTCGATAAAGTCTTGAGTCAACTCCATCGAATTCTTAAGTAGTTTATGCTTATGATCTTACAGATTCGAATCCTGGATGGTCGACGGTCACTCCGCCCTTAAACTATCCACGGGGTTTGCCAGCGCCGCGCGACCAGCCTGCACACTGACAGTGATGATTGTAAGTATAGAAACTATACCTGCAGCCAGCACAAACACGCCAGGTCCTATGCTTATCCGGTAGTAATACTGCTGTAGCCAGGTGTGCAGCAGGAACCACGCAATCGGCACGGCAATCAGACAGCTGAGGCCGACTACCATCAAAAAGTCTCTTGTTAGCAACAGCAGGAGATGCGACACCGAAGCGCCCAGTACCTTGCGGATGCCGATCTCCTTCGTACGCTGCTCCGCTACATAGGCCGCAAGTCCGAAAAGGCCCAGACAGGAGATCAATATCGCCAGCACAGCAAATACCGCCGCGAGCCGGCCAATCAGCAGCTCGCTATGGAACAGGGCCGCATACTCATCATCCGTAAATCGATAGCTATAAGGTATCCGCGGTTCAAATTTCTCGAAGATCGGTTTCAGCTTTGCAAGGGCCACATGCGTATTTACATTTGGCGCCAGACGGTAAGTCAGGGCGAAAGTCCACTCCGGCTGAAAAATAAATATCGTCGGCTCGACGGGCGCAAAGGGCGAGTTGTTGACCACATCCTTTACAACCCCGATGATCCGCATTCGCTGCGGATAACCCGATGCGGAATAAGTGATCACCTGGCCAATTGGCTGCTGCAGCCGCATCCGTTTGACAGCCGTTTCATTCAGGATCGTGCTCAGTGAATCGGTGCCCAAGTTGCCGGCAAAATTCCGTCCCGCAACAAAAGGGATTTCCATCGTGCGGAAATAATCCGAATCGGCGGTGTTCACCATCGCCATACTTAACGGCTCATTGGGCAGCTGGCCCGGCCATTGGTTGATGGCCGTCTTCGGCTCGGCGGCGGTGACGGCCAGCATCGATCTTGTCATGCTCGACACCACCCCTGTTGCCAGCAACTCCCGCTTCAGTGCGCCGTAAGGCATGGTACCCGCATCACTTTGTATCAGCCTGCTGCGATTATAGCCCGTCGGCCTGCTCTGAGCATAGTTAATCTGGCGGTAAATGACAATCGTTGCAATGATCAGGCCAATAGAGCAGGTGAACTGCAGCACCACCAGCGCCTGCCGTGACCGTCCTGCAGCTTTGCCTGTCTGAACTTTCCCCTTTAGCACTTTAACCGGGAGAAAAGCACTCAGATAAAAAGCAGGCTTGCTTCCAGCCAGCAGCCCTGTCAACAGCACATAGCCTGACATGATCAGCCAAAAGGAGCCACTGTCATAAGGCATCGAAATGGCCGTTCCCGCCAATGAATTGAAGGCCGGTAGCACCAGCTGGACCAGCGGCAGGCACAGGATAAAAGCGAAGGTGGTCAGCAATATCGACTCGGCCAGGAACTGCACGATCAGACCTCTCCGGGAGGAGCCCATGACCTTGCGAACACCAACCTCCCGCGCCCTTTTCTCGGAACGGGCAGTGGACAGGTTCATGAAGTTGATGCAGGCGATCAGCAGCACGATCATTCCGATAATGCCGAATAGCCGTATATAGCTGATCAATCCACCCGTCGCAACACCGTTCTCATAATCGGTCCACAGATGCCGGTCCTTAAATGGCTGCAGGATCACCTCTTCATGGCTCGTGCGGTATATTGCCGGCGCATGTGTTTTGACAAGCATTCTGGCGCGGGCTTCTACCTGTTCAGGGTCGACGTTGGGCTGCAGGCCCACATAGACATGCCACGGACCGTTCAACCAGTTGATGTCCGCATTCTTCGCCCACCCGTCCCTGGGGTGAGGATTGAGCACGGTAATAAAGTCGAATTGAAGCGTGCTGTTATGGGGGATATCCTTGATAACCGCGGTGACCTTTAACTCCTGACCATACATGAGTATTTTTTTTCCAATGGGGTCCGTATTGCCAAACAGCGCCCTGGCAGCCCACTGGGTAAGCACAGCGGACTCGGGACTCTGCAGGGCCTGACCGGAATTTCCAGCAACAAGCGGAAACTGGAGGATATTCAGAAAATCCGATCCGGCGGATAGGTCTCGCAGAAGTAGATTTTTCTCGCCGACCGTCACCAATGCGTTGCCAGCCTCAAAACATGGCGCGGCCCAGGCTATCCCCGGAATTTCGTTTTTGAGCGCTGCAGCTATCGGCAGATATACGTCGGAACGGGTACGGGTCATGCCATTGTCGCTATAGTTGAATTTGACCTGGTAGGCCTGCTCATATCCCGGTAGCCACCGGTCGTATGACCATTGATCGTTGATCCATAAGCCGATCATCAGGGCAACGGCCATTCCTGCCGCCAGACCACATACATTCAGTGTGCTGAAAACCTTGTTGCTGACCAGGCTACGCCAGGCGGTTTTGATGTACATCTTTAGCATGCAGATTCCGCGGCTAAAAAAATGCCAGAGTGTAAAAGACTATGGATCAATTATTTACAAGACGCAAATTCATCAAACTGTTCGTTTATGCTACAATAGCCGTCCGTTTTAGGCCTGCAATATCAAAGTGGAAATCGAAAAGGGTGTAAGCCGAATTATTAGATCAACAGGAATATACTGAGATCAAATAGTGACTATTAGTGCGACCTGCAAGGTCATGACTGGATAGCCATAGCAATACCGATCACCCAATAAACGATCTTGATCGCATTGCTCAGTTTGTCATTGGTCATTTGGATTTTGGCTTCTAACTTACCTTCCAGCTCATTGAGCTTTGCAATTACCTCTTTCATATCGTTATTGATTTTCGCATCGATTAGCTGCAAAGTTGCTTTCTTCTGATCTGGCGGCAGGGGAATATTTTCCAGGCTGCTGCTGACTTCCGATGGTAAGGCCCTCGCAGGGCGTTGATGGATACCGATTTGCAAATAAAGGATGTACATTCCTCTCGGGAGATGAGCAAAATTTTTCAGTTCATAACTATTGGGGCCAGGAACGAGATCTAGCCAGGGATAGCTTTCAGTTTACAACTAATCTCAATTACATCTGAATGTCAACAAGGACGATCTTGTCATCTGGATCATGATCTTTTTATCGAGCATAAACCTTCTAATGAGCGGATCGCCATTCAGCACATTGAAGAGGTCTTTACTCATTGGGGAAACGCCTAGGCCGTTTTCGAATTTTCCATTCGAGATATCTAAATTGAAAGAGAAGTTTACATTCTTTCTATTATCGACGGCTTGTAGCTCTATTTTACTCAAGGTGAACTGCTGCTCTTCAGTCACTGCCTTTTTTAGCAAGATCCTGAAAGCGGGTAAATATTTCGTCCAAAGAGCAACCGACCTTCCTTCATTCATAAATATTTCCGTTTTAATTTTTGTTGGACCTTCTTAAGGAGTTTAAAAGATTGCGCTTTAAACTGGGCAAATATCGGATTTTGTTAGCAATATATTACAAATTGGATAAGAAGTGGTTCTAAAAGTGTTCAATCCGGGTCACAACGAGAGGCCGTCTCCTTTATTTATTAGACGGCCTCTTTTTTCGTTTGGGAGCGGCGCGAGCTGGCTCGCGTAAGCGGACAATTCGCCTTTGGCGAATCATCGAGACAATTGAAAAGACATTAAGGAAGGCCCCGCACGTTAGTGCGGGGCCTTCGGGGTACTTTGTTTACTTTTTGATAACGTGCCGCACTTCGCGGAAGGCAGGTCCTTGGATGCGGATGAAATAGCTACCAGAAGGTACGTCCGCCAGGTTCAGGGATTGATTCCAGATGAGCGACTGTTTTTCAGAGGTCCAGTTTTTTAAGGTTCTGCCCTGTAGGTCCAGCAGACTGATCTGCAGGGTGCCTAGTTCGGGGTGTACCAGTTCCAGATAGACGATGCCGGTAGTGGGATTGGGGCTTACGTGCAAGCCGGCAGGTCCGGAAGCGGTAAGGTTCTCTTCCAGTATACCATAATAGTCGATTTTGCCATCGAGGTCCACCTCCGTCAATCGGTAAAAATCAATATTGGGGAAAGGTGAGTGATCGGTATACGTGTAGGAGTGCCCGTTTCCGGAAGGATTGGGCGGGGTAACGGTATCGATATTCGAAAACTGCACGCCATCCGGCGACCGTTGCAGAATAAAGTATTTAATGTTTTGCTCGAAAGCGGTTGTCCAGTCGACCCTGACTTCCGGCGGGCCGGGTAATACGGTCGCCGTGTAAGCAAGCATTGTTGCCGGTAAGGGTACGGTCAACCGGCTATATTGCAGCATCCACTGATAGACATTCAGACCATTGATCAATTTCTGCGTAGGATCATAGGTTTTCGTCCAGGCATCATGTTGGGGGGAAGCCACCGGGAAGATCGAATCGACCGCCAGGGGACTGGGGGGAGGACTGGAACTGTTAATGAAGTTCACATTGTCGATCGTATAGTTAGGGGGGACGGTCGGATCCTGTGAATTGTGGGTTGCAAAGACCGGCAGGTTCGCCGAGGCGATGATCTGGGCGCTGCCCTGGCCAAGGGTTGCGGCGCCGCTTACGGGCAGGATCGCAGCGAGACGGCTGGCATAGGTGCTGGCTCCTCCCGCGTAGGCCCATACCACCCCGCCGCCCATGCTCAGACCGGTCAGGTACAAGCGACCGACATCCACGTTGTAATTAGCAATGGCGTAATTGATAATATTGTCGATATCGCTCGAGGCCGGCCAGGTATTGAATTGTGGGAGGATGACGATGAAAGAAAATGACTGGCCATTGACGGTAAAGGAAGTAGGAAAATGCTGGGTGTTGTTATGATTGACCTGGTTATCCAGTTGTTGCGCCAAACCATTGTCGAGGATGGCTGCCAGTTGCGTGGTACCATTGCCAAGTTCCCCTATGCCATGGCAAAAAACGATCAATGGATATTTCTGTGGGGCGGCGGGATCATATCCCAGCGGCAGGTACTCATAAAAACCATTGCTGGCGGACGTCGTCGTAATGGAACGGGGCGTTAGCGTTTGCGCTGCAGCCTTTTGCCCGATTAATAAACCACTCACAATACAGCAAAAGGATGCCCTTAAGATTTTGTACAAATCTCTCATAAACAGCTTTTAATTTAGATAAAATAAACTTGTCGGCTGTTTCCATGGCACGTAAAACCCATCCTGCGGAATAGAGAATAAAGACAATAAGTAGAGGGGTGGCTACCGATACTGTAGAAGTTGAGGAATTAATGGAAGAATTTAAGCGCTAAATTCATGCCAATATAAGCAATATATTCCAACCTTAATCGTGCAAACGAATACAAACCGGGAGGCTTTGGGTAAGGCTCTCGCAGGGGTAAAGGGATCAGCGGAGGTGACGGAGCTAATCCCGCCCGGGTCACAACGTCCCTCTGCTTTGGCGCGTTCCGCCCCTATCCATCGTCGGTTGAATGCGTCTTTGGACAAGAAGTTATTGCGAACGCTGATCAGGAGCAACCTGATGCGAATCGGTGTGCAGGTCATACAGGCGGGGGTTGTGGGATATTGGAATCTGCTCGTTCCTGCACGGTTACTGTATCGAAACCGAACATCATGGTCTCTCGCAGGCCTTGCCAGAATATTGGTCTTCAAGATTTTATATACCCGGCACTCTTTTGGGACCGTCCTGATGATTTGGCCGCCTTACTCGTCATAAAACCGACTAACCCATGTTCCGCAACTATCTCAAGATCGCCTTCCGCAGCCTCAGGAAAAGCAAGGGCTTTACCGCCCTCAACATCATCGGTCTCGCTGCCGGCC
>Ga0210396_10001744_pt1 | contig 22935 bp, 14 predicted proteins | sample IncBWH17OmetaG_FD_155466 | JGI IMG/M metagenome (GOLD analysis project Ga0210396, IMG submission 155466) | Forest soil microbial communities from Barre Woods Harvard Forest LTER site, Petersham, Massachusetts, United States - Inc-BW-H-17-O ... | reverse complement strand
TGGCTCGGGAAGCTGCGGGAAGGTATTGCGGAAGCGCGCAGGAAGGAAACGGCGCAGCAGGCGGTCGTCCAGCAGGAGCACACCGAGAACGAGCACCAGGTAGTTGAGGAAGGTGTAGTTGGCGGTAAGGATGACGCCAGCCTGCCACGCAGTCACGATGCAGAAACAGGCGATGCGCCAGCGGCGCGGCAGAAAAGCCATGAACACCAGCACCAGCTCCATCAAAAGAGTGGTGACAGCGGTGGCTTTGTGGAACCACTCGGGCAGGTGCTGCACATACCAGCCGATCCAGGTGGGGAGCGGGCCGTTCTGGTAGTACTCGTCCATGGCGGTGAAGTTGCGCCATGTGGGGTCGCCGCTGAGCAGCTTGACGACGCCCGATTCGAAGTAGATGCGGAACCACTCCCACAGCAGCAGCAAAACGCTGGCGCGCGGCGCTGGCGAGGTAGCGCCCCAGCCAGGGAGCATGCCGGCGGGCGCGAGAAACAGACTGATGAAACCAGCTTCGAGCAGCATGCCGTCCGACTGATAGCCTGCGAAGTCCTGTGCCGCGCCGACGAACGACAGAAAGCCGAAGAAGCAGAGAAGCAGCATCACGCGCGGCCAGATATTTGCAACCAGGAGCAGCGATGCGAGCATGCCCACCACGCAGAGCGTGATGAGCATATGGTTGGCCGCCGAGAGCCAGAGGATGGTGGGTGCGTACCAGAGTCGAAGCGGGCCCAGACTGTGCCGAACGTGGTCGAGATATTCGTCTGCCGCCAAAATTCCCTGGGGGCCGATAAGGCCACGGATCTGGAAGATGAGCGAGAAGAATGCGGAGAAATAAATGAGGCCGAGGGCGCGCAGGAAGAGCCAGCGGGCGATCAGCTGATTCGATGCGCCCCGCCTTCCATCCGGAGTCGAGCCGAAGAGATACCGGATGAAGTTGGATGGCGCGGAGGGCATGCTGGCAAATCTCCGGTGAAGGTGCGTTTGCTATTACGGCGTCGAGGTGAGGAAGGTGGTGACGTCCTTTAGCCGCGCGTCGAGGCTGTCCTTCTGCTGTTTAGCGTAGCGCTGTTGCAGCTCGATTTCTTTCGATGCGTCGTCGCGGCGGCCGAGGTGGGAGTAGGCGCGGGCGAGGCGGTAGTGGGCCTCGGCGAAGGCAGGATTGAGCGAGATCGCCTTTTCAAGGGGCGTGGTGCTCTGCTGCCATTGGGTCTCTTCCTGATCGAGCACGCCGAGCTGGTACCAGGCGTCGGGAAGCGTGGGGTCGGCCGCGACGGCCTTCTGCAGGAGCGCGCGGGCTCGCGCGTTGTCGCGCGTTTCCGCCGGCTGATGGAGGAGAGCGGTGGCGGCATAGGTGGCGGCCTCGGCGTTGCGGGGATGCTGATCGGCAAAGTGCTGCAGGTTTGCGCACCCAGTGGCCGTGGCATCCGCGATGAGCGCGCAGCTGCGCCCGAGCAGGCTGGCCCAGGTGGCGTTCTCCGGATCGGCGATGAGCAGATCGGCGAAGACGGCGGCTGCCTCCTTATTTCTGTTGTCGCCGTAGAAGGCGATGCCGCGCGCGGCTTTGAGGCGTGTGCTCGAAGGGTACTGCTGGATGCCGTAGTCGGCGACTTTGACGGCGGGCTGCCAGGAGAAGTGACGCAGGAGCTCGACGACCCAGGCATAGATATTGGGCTCGCTGGGGTTCAGGTGCGCGGCCTGAGAAAAGCGCTCTTCGGCCTGCTTGTAATTGCCGAGCCTCTCCTCTACTTCGGCTAAGAGCTCTTCGAGAGCATCGTCGCGGCCGGCCTGCGGAATCGCGTCCAGCACTCGTTTTGCGCCGGCTGCGTCGCCGCTTTGCAGCAGCGCCAGGGCGCGATCATGCGTCGTGTCGGCATCGAGCGGGCCGAGCGCAGCGGCAGCAGCAAAGGCATGAGCCGCCTTTGCTGGTTGGTTGGTCTCCATCCAGGCATGGGCGAGGTTGGTCTGGGTCTGCTGATCGCCGGGCTGCAGTCGTGCGGCGGCTTCCAGTTCCGGGATCGCCTTTCCTGGCTGATTGAGCTTGAGATAAGCGGTCCCCAGATTGGCTCGCGCAACGGCCGCACCGGGCCGCAAGTGCGCAGCGTGCTCCAGCAGCGGCAGCGCAGCCGCAAAGTCGCCAGCTTCGGCGTGGATGAGGCCGAGAGTTTCGTTGACATCGAAGTTGGCGGGGTGGCGAGTGAGCAGATCTTGAAGCAAGGGCTGCGCCTCCTGCGAGTGCTGCTGATCGTAGTCGGCAAGTGCCTCACGGAGTTTCGTGGCGTCCGCGGTTGTCATCGCTTCGGCTGTTCTGGCGCCTGTCTGGCCGAAGGTAGCGGTCGAAGGCGCCAAGACGGCTACCAGCAGGACTGCAGCAAATAACCAATGCGGGCGACGCAACGACCGGCTCTGCGCAGGGAAAAACAGAAGCATGAAATGAAGGATCTCCGCTACGGCAAATAAGTGACCGCACCGCTGCGAAGAATTGTAGTGCGCAGTGGGTTGCCGGTCAGGGCTGGGTGGTCGATGTGGAATTGGATGAATAGATGAATTGCCGCACCTCGGCGCGCTCCTTATCCACTTCGGCCTGGTGATGCGCCTGGAGCTGCTGAAACGTCTGGAACTCCTGCTGAGCGCGATCTTTCTGTCCGGCGTGCACATAATATTGGCCGAGCCGATAATGAGCATCCGGCAGATTGGGATCCAGTTCGACTGCCTTCGTCAGTTCCGGAAATGACTTTGCGTATTGGTGCTGGTCGGCATAGAGAATGCCCAACTGGAGATGGGCCTCGGCCAGCTTTCCATCCAGCGCTACGGATTTCTGCAATAAGGACTCTACCTGCTGGTAGTTGATGCTGGACGCTTCGGATCGCTTCCCTTTCCACAAACTTACAGCGTAGTAGTACTGGGCCAGCGCGTTGTTGGGCTGTAGCTCCGCGTATCGGCGGAAGCGTTGAATGACATCGTCTGCCTGATTTGGCGAGCTGAGATAGGCCTTGGATAGAAAGAGATAACAGCGAGGGTCGGTGGGATTGAGATCTGCCGCCGTGAGCAATGCCTTGATCGATTCCTCGTACCTGCCTCGCGAGTAGAGCGCCATTCCCAGCCCGATCCACAAGCGCGGCGAATTCGGAAAACGCTGCGTTGCCTGCTGGAAGACCTGGATGGCTGGTTCGTAGGTCCGGTGAAGAAGAAGCTCGCTGCCCCATGCGAAGAGGTTGTCCTCGCTCGGGTCCATGCGCGTGGCGGTTTCGAATTCATTTGCCGCCTCGATGAACTTTCCATCCTTCTCGTCGATTCTGCCGAGCAGGTTATGCAACTCTCCGGTGTCTTTTTGTTGTGCGATGCGTTGGACAAGCTCGCGCGATTCGCTGAGCCGCCCGGTGAGGAAATAGGCGAGCGCGAGATTGTACCCATTCTCGTAGGCAGCAGGCTGGATCTGCTGGGCTTTTTCAAGGAGCGGAAGAGCCTGTTCGATTCTTCCGGATTGAATGTAGAACTCGGCGAGATTGCGGTTTGCCTGGAAATCGTCTGGCTCCAGAGTGAGCGCCCGGCGAAATTGCTCTTCGGCCAAGGCTGGTTGTCCTGAGTGAAGCAGGCTGGTTGCCAGATTCGTCCGCGCAGCGGCTGAATCCGGTTTCAGGTGGACAGCGATCTGCAACTGCTCGACGGACTGCTCGTGCTTGGATTGTGCGGCGTAGACCAGACCGAGAAGTTCATGAACTTCAAAGCTCTTCGGTGCGCGGGATAAGAGTTTCTCCAACTGAGCGGCAGCGTCAGAGAAGTTGCCTGCGTTGTATTGCGCGACTGCGGCTTGAAACTCCTGATCCAGAAGCTTGTCCTGGTCCCGCTGGGCTGGCGCGAACGATGCACAAAGAACCAGCGAAGAAAGAAGGATGAGCCGGAATGGAGACCCCTTGCTCACTACACACCTCGGCAATTGTTGCGTGAGCATGCGCTCCGCAAAAAGAGACACCCCGGAGAATTGCTTCCGGGGTGTTCTTTGCGTACGAGTATAGCGGTTAGTAGTAGAGCTTCAATGCGAATTGGATCTGCCTCGGATCGTACGGAGCAAAGCGAGTCGATCCGATCTGACCAAAGGCAGAATTAGTAAAGTCGCCTGAGCCTCCGATTGACGTGACGCCGTTGCCGCCGAAGTTCGGAGCATTGAAGTTCGGATGGTTGAGGATGTTGAAGAACTCAGCGCGGAACTGCATCGAGATGCGATCGCTAATTTGGAACCCTTTGAAGGCCGAAAAGTCGAAGCGATGGACGCCGGGTCCAGAAGTAGTCGATGGGCCACCACCCAGAATCGCGGAACCCAGCACCGGGTCGCATCCAGCTGGAGTACCTGGGGTCGGATTCCCGTCCGCCCCAAGCAGGCAGGGCTGATTGAAGGCGGCCGGATTCCCATACCAGAACAGGTTGATCTTTCCGTTGGCATCCGTTCTGGTTTTCAGGCCAAGTTTCTGGCTCTGTCCGGGAACTTGTAGGTCATTACAACTTGTTCCCGAGGTCGTCGCAGATGGACAACTCAGGCCAATAGGTTGGCCTCCCTGGAGTGTCGCGAGCCAGTTGACGCTCCATCCTCCCACGACCTGATTGGCGAGCTTTCCGATGTTAGCCAAGTACTTTTTGTTCGTGCCAAGCGGAAGCTCATAAGTGCCGGTTATATGGAATACGTTCCGGATATCGAAGTTAGCCAGGCCCCAATCAAAGCGTGGACCCAGACCAGGCACCCATGGGGCGCGTAAGCCGCTCGTGCTTCCACCATTCAATAGGTCGCCTGCATCCGATAGTGTCTTGGAGTAGGTATAGGTGAAGAGATAGCTCAAACCATTGGATAACTGCTGTTCGATCTTGGTTTGCAAGCCGTTGTAGATGCTGCTGCCGATAGTCCGCTGGTAGCTGGCATTCTGATTGAAATCGGGAAATGGCACATATGGGGTTGTACTTATGTTGGCAGGCAGAAGTTGAGAAGGCCTGTTGTTACCAATGCCCTGCTGCAGATCGCTGCCGTCAGTGAAAACATAGGACGCCTGCGCAGACATGGTGTTGGTCAGCGCATATTGGAGAGTAAGGTTCGTGCTTAAAGTACGCGGCGTCTGGTAATCGAATTGAAGGCCTTGCAGACTCAACCCTTTGGCGTTTACGGCCAACGGAGTAAAGGCAGCGCAGCTGAGGCCAGTACCGATTGGTGCGCTTCCGCCAACACCTGCTGTTCCGCAAGTGCCGTATGGATTGGGTCCAGCACTGAAGGCTGAAGTGTCTGAGCCATCTCCCTTAAAGTTGAAGTTGTAAACGAAGGGGTAGTTTTCGCCGATGTTCGGGCCGTATCCCTGATTCTCAAATGAGTTGTAGAAGAGGCCGATCCCGCCGCGCACTACAAGCTTCGGAGTAGCTTGAAAGGCGAAACCTGCACGCGGAGCGAAGTTGCTTTGCTGGGTCTGCACGAGGGCATTCCCGTACTTGTTGGTTGAGCCAAGCGCGATATTGTCTTTAGCCAAAAGGTCGAGGAAACCGTTACCGTTCAGTGAAGGGTTGTTGGCAGTGGAAGATAGTTGCCGGTTAGCCTTTCCTGTTGCAGGAATAAGGAAAATCGGACCACCGGTGGGAGGGCCGGTTTGAACAAAGTTAGCCTGAGCGCCATTTGTCTCTGAGATGGGGCTGAAGTAATCCCAGCGCAATCCCAAGTTTAGGGTGAATACGGGGCTGAGCTTGATGTCATCCTGGAAGTAAAAGGCCAGGTAGGATCGCTGATCATAGGTTTTGCTAATATTGGAAGCATCTACCTCGTTCGCGCCGCCAACGCCATTTGGTCCACCCACGGTCGAATTTGTGGGTATCAGCAGCAATTGGGCGCGACCCGTCTGGTCGCCGGTCTGGCCAGGGACGCCTGCGTAGTTGCCGGTGAAGTGGAATTCACCGCGTGAGAACGCGGGCTGCAGAGTGTTGAAGTTCACACTCTGATACTCCATGCCCATTTTGAAGGTGTTCTTCCCGTAGATCTTGGTGAAGTCATCCGTGACCTGCAGAGTCTGGCTGATTTCGTCCGAAGGCAGGAAGTCATTGCTGCCTAAGTTACTGAGACCCTGGATGTCGATCTGCGGGAGGCCGCCATTCTCGGGAGCTTGTGGGATGCCTTGAATCCCAAATTGCGCCGGGATACCCTGCGTGTTGCCTTCCGGTCCGAAACGAGTGGTATGCAGGTGATTGAAGCCCACGCGCGCCACATTGATGGTAGTCGGGGTGAAGACGTGGGTATATCCGATAACCGACTGGTAGGATCTGTAGGTTTGATCTCCCTGCTGGAAGCCTCCACCGTCCGCTATGCCGCCGAAGATGCCGGGGATGAATTGAGGATCATCCGCCCAGCTGAAGCGGCCGAAGACCTGGTCCTTCGCGGAGGGGTTGAAATCAACGCGAATGTCAAAAGCGTTCTTATGTTCGAAGAGTTTGGGACTGTTGGTGAAGTTGTTGGTAAAGCCCCCGTTTGTGGGCACGGGATAAAGATTCATCAGCTTGATGGCGTTCGCGTCCAGGCGGCCGGCAGGAAGTTGATTCAGGCCGCAGCCGGCGAGCGTGTAAACCGGGGTACTCGGTCCACAAGATCCGAATGGGTCGCGGACAAAGCCTGACTGCGTTGCTGGGCGTCCGGAAACAGGATCGACTGTCCCGGCTGTGACGGCACGCGTCGTCGCCGGATCAAGAACCGTTCCATAAGGAATGGATCGGCCCACGGCGTCGGTTCGCGGTGCGCCATTCTGAGCAGTGATCAAATCGGACAGGTTGGTGTAGCCGCTATTTCTTTCTGTGAGTGTTGGCACGCTGCCGGTGAGCACAGTCCCCTGCACGCGGCGAAAGCCCTCATAATCGCCGAAGTAGAAGAGTTTGTCCTTGATGATGGGGCCGCCGATGGAGGCGCCGAATTGGTTCTGCCGCAGCTCACCTTTTTTGGTGCCGGAGTTATTTTCAAACCAGTCGGCCGCGTCAAGAACGTCGTTGCGGAAGAACTCCCAGGCGGCGCCGTGAATGCTGTTGGTTCCAGACTTGATGGTTGCGTTCAGAACGGCACCGGCGGAACGGCCGAGCTCGGCGCTGAAGTCCGCCGTCTGCACTTTGAATTCCTGGATGGCGTCCAAGGGAGGAAGGATGACGAAGTTGGTTCCATTCAGGAAGTCGACCGCGTTGGAGTTGTTGTCGATGCCGTCCAGCAGGTAATTGTTCTGGGCAGGGCGCAGGCCATTTGCCGAAAAGGCGCCAGAGGCGGCGTTGCCGCGCGTGTCCGCCTGCGGCGTATTGACGCCTGCGCTTATCTGCGCAAGGAATGTAAAGTTGCGTCCATTCAACGGCAGACTGTTTACAGCGTGCTGGTTGACGACCTGGCCGACTGATGCCTCTTCCGTCTGCAGCTGCGGCGGTGCAGCGGTGACTTGGACCGTTTGCGAGGCGGCGCCGAGACTCAGCTTGACGTCGACGAGCAGGTGTTGTCCGACGGTTACCGTCAGGTTTTGCTGAGTGGTCGTAGAGAAGCCCGGGGCGGCCACGGTGAGGGTGTAATGGCCGATTCTGACCGGCGAGAAGACATATTCGCCGGCGCTGCCCGTGGCGGTCTCAAGGGTTATGCCCTGATCGGTGTTGAGGAGGGTCACGTGCGCATTAGGCACTGCTGCGCCGGAGGAGTCCTGAACCACTCCGTTGATGACGCCTGCGTCCACCTGGCCGAAGAGATGTTGCGGCTGAGCCAGCAGGAACAGGCATGCAAAGGCTAGGTAGACGACGCGTCTGAACCACGGGAAAACGTTGCGATCGATGGCCATAAAATACCTCACTCTCCCTAAATAAGGCCCAATCTTGCGCTTGAAGCAGCCACGCTCTGTCATTCAGCCCGGTGTAGGTAACCGATTACATCGCGCGGGGTAAACATGGGGCGAAGTAACCGGTTACATCCCAGTCGGCAGGACCATATTCCAAACTCCCGACGCTTGTCAACCAAAAGGTGGAGCACGGCATGGTATCCCGGAACTAGAGCGTTAACAGGGTGAAGCGCTTTGTTTACCCATGCATAACCGACCGGGCCGGTTAGCTCCTGGCATTGGTGTTAGCATTCCGTCTGCACGGGACCCGTGAGGATGCCGCGTCACTCAAGAGAAAATCACGGCCTTTCCCGACGAACGCTCCTGAAGGGTCTGGGGTTTGCGCCGGTGCTGCTTCGCCCGTCGCCGCTCTATGGGTATTCGTTCCTGTTTGGCCCTTCGGATGTGCCTGGCCATCAGGATCCTGCCTTCCCTTTTGCTGACATCCGCCTGACACCCCACTACCCGGCGAAATCTCCGCTGGAAGATGTTCTTCGCCTGGTCGCGCCCGGCTCGGATGAATACGTCACGGAGAAGTACGCCTTCGAAATCGAATCGATTTTGGCAGCGTGGAGTGCTGCCCTGAAAAAGTCTGTCCCCGACATTTCACCGTTGTCGAGTGGGCTGGATCGCTCGATCGAAGGCTGCTCGCTGGCTGTCGGAAAGGAGATCACTCTTCGTGCCGGAGGCGGACTCGAGATCATAAGGCGTGAATTTCGCAACGATACCGTGCGCGGCGATGAGCGGTTTCTTCAGGAGATCCGCGGATGGCTGGGATCTGTTTCGCGAGTGAATGTCGCTGAATTTCAAATTATCTCCATCGACGAAATCGCGAGTGCGCCACTGGCGGTCCGATTGGAGATCCGATACGACATCGTCGTGGAGCGGAACGGCCGGCAACGTGAGGAGCGTGTGGGGAGCTGGCGCACCGAGTGGGCGCGCAATCCAGCAGAGGAATGGAAGGCAACAAAATGGCAGGCTGGCGACGAAACTCTCAGCCGCGTCAATGGCCCGGCGTTCCTCGACGTTACCTCGCAGGCGCTCGGGGGACTGGCGTCATACAAAGAGCAGATGCTCCGCGGCGCAGACTACTGGCGCACAGTGCTCGATGGCGCGTGCGGCATCGATGTATATGGCAACAACGGCGTGGCCGCGGGTGACTTTGACAACGATGGCTACGACGATCTGTACATCTGTCAGCCAGCGGGATTGCCCAATCGGCTCTACCGGAATCGTGGCGACGGAACGTTTGAAGATGTCACCGAAAAGGCCGGCGTCGGCGTCTTGGACAACACAGCCTGCGCGCTCTTCGCCGACTTTCAAAACAGAGGTCTCCAGGATCTTCTGGTGGTGTGCGGCGACGGCCCACTGCTGTTCCTCAATCGGGGAGATGGCACATTCGCGATTAAGCGAGATGCCTTCCAGTTTGCGCATCCGCCCGAAGGAACATTTACGCATGCGGCGATAGCCGACTACGACCGCGACGGACGCCTGGATATCTATCTCTGCGTGTATAGCTACTACCTGGGACTGGACCAGTACCACTACCCGGTACCGTATTTCGATGCCAGGAATGGTCCGCCAAATTTCCTTCTGCATAACGAGGGGAATGCTGTCTTTGTCGACCGCACGGAAGCCGCCGGCTTGCATGCGGAGAATGATCGCTACAGCTTCGCCTGTGCCTGGGGTGAATCCGGCTCCAGCGGTTTTCCTGATCTTTACGTGGCGAATGATTTCGGGCGCAGCAATTTGTATCGCAACAATGGCGATGGCACATTCACTGCAATCTCCGGCGAGGCGCATGTTGATGACGCGGGCGCCGGCATGAGCGCAAGCTGGTCCGATTGTGAGAACGACGGCAAGCAGGACATCTATGCCGCCAATATGTGGTCGGCGGCGGGCCAGAGAGTTTCAGGGCAGAAGCTCTTTCACCAGAAAACTCCGGAAGATATCCGAGCGCTCTATCGCCGACACGCGCGAGGGAATTCGCTTTATCGAAACAAAAGCAATGGGCAGTTCGAAAACGTGAGCCAGCGAGCCGGGGTGGAGATGGGACGCTGGGCGTGGTGCTCGGATTTCTGGGACTTCGATCATGATGGCTACCCCGACCTCTACGTCGCCAATGGATACATTTCTGCGCTGGAGCGCACTGATCTTGCAAGTTTCTTCTGGCGGCAGGTCGTGGGGAAGTCTCCCGACGACACCACGCCCGCGCTGGCTTACGAGCGCGGATGGCAGGCGCTCAACGAATTGATTCGATCGGACCGATCGTGGAATGGCTACGAGCGGAATGTGATGTTCGCGAACAATCGAGACGGAACTTTCTCCGAAATATCCGGAGCGATTGGGCTGGATTTTCCAGAGGACGGGCGCTCATTTGTTCTGGCCGATCTCGATCACGACGGACGCCTCGAGATCATTCTGAAGAACAGGAATGCACCGCAACTTCGGATATTGCGCAACGCGATGGGGGAGATTGGTCATTCCATCGCGTTTCGCCTGCGAGGCACGAAGAGCAATCGCGATGCGATTGGAGCCGCTGTCACCGTGGAATGCGGAACCCTTCGCCAGACCAGGTTTTTGCAGGCTGGCTCCGGGTTTCTGGCGCAGCATTCGAAGGAAATCTTTTTCGGTTTGGGAAAGTTGCAGGAAACGGTGCAGGCCACTATCCGGTGGCCGAGCGGACTCTCTCAGCAATTAAAAGATCTACCGCTCAATCACCGCATTGAAGTAGAGGAAGGCTCCGCGGCATTTCGGGCGACAGCCTTCGCGACGCCGCCTGCGGCTTACGCGCAACCAGCGCCACCGCCGGTAGACTCGTTGCCATCGCGAGTGGCTACCTGGCTGATGGAGCCTTTGAAGGCGCCTGAATTTACGTTGCCAGATCTTACGGGCAACAAACATGAACTGCGGGAATTTCGCGACGGGTTCGTGCTGCTGAGCTTCTGGGCGACAACTGCATCGCTTTCGGGCGAGCAGTTAAAGCTACTCCATCGCAAGCGCTCATCGCTTGTCGCGAGCGGCGTGGAGATCGTCGCGATCAATGTTGACAGTGCCGGTGACGCCAACAAGGCGCGATCGTTCGCGACGAAGGAAGGACTAGCCTTCCCCGTCCTTTTTGCAACCGAGGATGTGGCAGGAATCTACAACATCATCTACCGCTATCTGTTTGACCGGCGCAGGGATCTCGCGATTCCTATCTCATTCCTCGTGGACCGAGAGGGAATGATCGTGAAGGTATACCAGGGACCGATGGAGCCTGAGCGTCTTCTTGAAGATGTGAAGTCTGTTCCCGCCACGACGACCGAGCGCATGCGGCAGGCGCTGCCGTTTGGCGGCACGCTGTACCAGGGCGGGTTTCTCCGCAACGACTTCACGTATGGTGTCGCGATGTTTCAACACGGCTATCTGGACGAGGCGGCGGCGTCCTTTCAACAGGTGATCGCCGCGAAGCCGAACGATGCGGAGGGATATTACAACCTCGGCACGCTCAGCCTTCAGAGACATGATTTCTCGCAGGCACGGCAATATCTCGAGCAGGCACTGAAGCTGCGCCCCAACTATCCGGAAGCCTGGAACAATCTTGGAATGATGGCAGCTCAGGAGGGACATGCGGATGAAGCAATCCAGAATTTTCGGCAGTCGCTGCTATTGCGGCCCGCATATGCTACGGCGTTGCTGAACCTGGGGAATGTGTATCGGCGACAGGGAGATTTTGAGAAAGCGCAGGAATGCCTGTTGCATGCGCTCGAGATACGACCTGACGATCCGGAGGCAAACTACAGCCTCGGTATGTTCTACGCGCAGCAAAATCAGCTGCAACGCGCGGAGGAGTTTTTACAGAAGGCCGCGCAGTTGCGGCCCGGTTATCCCGAGGCGCTGAACAATCTGGGTGTGGTTTATGTCCGGGAGCAGGACTACGCGAAAGCAGAGGCGCAGTTCGAGAGCTGTATCCAGGCGAGTCCGAACTTCGATCAGTCCTATCTCAATCTGGCACGCCTCTACGTGATGCAGACTAACAAGGAAAAGGCGAGAGCGGTGTTGCAGGAACTGCTGCGCGTGCAGCCCGAGAACGCAAACGCCAAACAAGCTATAGACGTATTGAATTCAATGCCCTGATCGCGATGGACCTCCGTCTTTATAATCGCAGCGTATGAATTGGCCCCGCCGGCGCTTCCTTGGCTCCTCATTGTTCATGCTCAGCGGCACGTTGATGGAGGCGCTCGCCACTCCACTCTGGCGGTGGAACGATCGCACCCAGCTCCAAGCCACGACAGCGAAACCGGCAGCATCTCCCGTCCAGTTTGTGGATGTGGGCCAGCAGGCAGGACTGAACACGCCGAACGTGTGGGGCGGCGTCGATCATAAACGCTCGATCATCGAGGCCAAGGGAAGCGGGCTGGCGTTTTTCGATTACGACAACGACGGCTGGCTGGATATCTACCTGACGAATGGCGAACGGCTGGATGCGCATTGGCTGCCCGGGAAGGCGCCCACCTCCCGCCTGTACAAGAACAATCGCGACGGCACGTTCACGGATGTAACAGAAAAGTCTGGCTTGGCACGGACAGGCTGGCAGACCGGCGTGTGCGTGGGCGACTACAACAATGATGGATGGGACGATCTGTTCTGCTGCTTCTGGGGACAGAACGTACTCTTTCATAACAATGGAGATGGCACCTTTACCGATATCACGCAGAAGGCGGGTCTCCATCAGAAGGAAGTGCGTTGGGGAGCAGGCTGCACCTTCCTCGACTACGACAGGGATGGCTATCTGGACCTATTCGTATGCAATTACATCAAGCTGGATCCTGACAAAATACCTTCCGCCGATGAAACTCACTATTGCCAGTGGAAGGGTGTGCCTATCATGTGCGGCCCGCGCGGCCTTCCGGCGGACACAAACATTCTCTTTCGCAACAATGGCGATGGGACGTTCACCGATGTCTCGGAGAAGGCGGGCATTTTAAAAGCCGGTCCCAGATATTCGATCACTGCTGTCTCTTATGACTTCAACAACGATGGCTGGCCGGACATTTATGTTGCGGTGGACTCCGAGCCGAGTATTTTGTTCCAGAACAACCATGACGGGACGTTCACCGATGTCGCTGTGATGGCCGATTGCGCTTACAGCGATAGCGGTCATGAACAGGCAGGGATGGGCGTCGCTGTTGCGGACTACGACTGCGATGGCTGGTTCGACATCTTCAAAACCAACTTCGCGGATGATACCTGCAACCTGTACCACAACAACGGCGATGGCACATTCACCGATGTCACATTTGCTGCAGGAGTGGGAGTGAATAGCCGCTACGTGGCTTGGGGCTGCGGGTTTATTGACTACGACAACGATGGGTGGCCGGACATTCTTCAGGTGAATGGGCACGTCTATCCGGAGATCGATAAGTACGATTTCGATCAGAAGTTCAAGAATCCGCGGCTGGTCTACAAAAATCTAGGCGATGGCCACTTCAAGGATGTTTCCGCGGAGATGGGGCCAGGCATCAGCGAGCATTACTCCAGCAGAGGTGCGGCTTTTGGCGATTATGACAATGATGGTGATATGGACGCACTGATCCTGAACATGAACGATGTTCCGTCGCTTCTGCGCAACGACGGGGGCAACAAGCAGAACTGGATCAAGATCAAGCTGGTGGGTACCAAGTGCAATCGCACGGCGATTGGCGCAAGGGTACGGGTTCTTACCGGCAAGCACACGCAGATGGATGAGGTGCAGAGCGGTGCAAGCGTGATGTCGCAAAGCGATCTGCGGCTGCATTTTGGGCTGGGAAAGATCGAGACGGTGGATTCCATCGAAGTCAAATGGCCGACGACGCAGAAGGTGGAACGCTTTGCGAATGTGAAAGCGAATCAGATACTCACCATTCGCGAGGGCGATGGCATCATCGCGACGTTCAAGCCGAAAGCAAAGTAAACAGCTTCAGTGAGTTACGGAAGTTGCCGGTTGCGCCTGCACGACTACAAACTGTTTCACGTCCCGCCGCTGCTGCTCAATCGCCGCGGCCTGGCGTTTTTCGATTTCGTCGTGCAACTGATATTCCTGCGCCGCCTTTTCGCGCTCACCGAGCCGCTCATATGCGACGCCGAGACGATAGTGTGCCTCACCCAACTGCAGATCGACCTCGATGGCCTTCGTATAAAGCTGAACTGCCTTCTCATAATGATGTTGAGACGCCGCGAGGATGCCGAGTTGCAGATATCCATCAGAGCATTTCGGGTCGATGGTTACCGCTTTGGTGAGCAGGGTTTCCACCTGTGGCAGGGCAGGATTGTCCGATGAGGATGGATGCTCCTTCCAGATGGCCATTGCGTATAGATAGTTTGCGAGGGAGCTATCGGGCTCCTGCTGCACAAATCGCGCCAGCTTCGTTTCAACGCAGGGTAATGGAGCGGGTGCTGCCATGATGATCTTGCCCATGAAGATGTAGGGTTCCGAATTTGAGGGGTCGAGGTCGGAAGCCGCGCACAGGCTGCGGGCCGAATCGTCGTAAAGGGCTCCGGCAAAAAGTGCCGTTCCCAGGGCGGTGTGCAATCTGGCCGAGTTCGGATGCGCCTTGACGCCGTTTTTGAAGACCTCTGCGGCTTGCCACACGGCACGATGCAGGAGCAGCTCCGAGCCCCACGCGAAATAGTTCTGCTCGCTTGGATCCAGGCTGACGGCGTGCTGGTATTCCTGAACGGCGACGAGTGGGTCGCCCAGTTTCTCGTCGAGTTCAGCCGCCATGCGATCGAGGTCGGCGTCGTTTCTGCGCTTCAGAAGATTGCCTACGTGTTCGCGCGCCCGCCTGAGATCTCCGGCTTCCTGGTAAGCGAGTGCAAGGTCGCGCTCATTAGCATCGTTTGCAGGATCGAGGCGGTAGGCAGCCTCAAGCAGCGGCAGCGCGTCGCGTTCTCTGCCGGCCCGAAGATAGAATGCGCCGAGCTCATGGTTGGCGCGGAAACTTCCCGGCGCGCTGGCGAGTGCTGACCGCAATTGGCTCTCAGACTCGCTTGGTTCCGTCACTTTGCTAGTCCCGCCTGAAGCGCGTGCCGCGGCACCCTGCGGTTGGAGCGCGGCAGTTTCACGCGCGAGATCTTCGCTGGTTCGCAGGATGGAGTCCGAACCATGGCCGCCGACTGCCGTCCAGTCTGTAACTCCTGCGACTGTGAAATTCGGCGTGTCGGAAAAACCCATCGGCTGGTCCGAAGAGGGAGATGAGACGGCTGACTTGTTCGGTTGTCCGTCTGCGGTGCTTCCGAAGGTCAGGTCGACCTGCTTCCGGTCGCCTTCGGACAACGCCACGATGACAGTGACGGGACTGCCCGCGCCGGATTTCTCCCCGGTTAGTGTGTAGCTGCCGGCCGGCAGACCCGAAAACTCGAATGCTCCCGCGGGATTCGTCTTCGTTTCAGAGGGAGTTTGTGCGTTTGCAGCCTTGAGCCGTACCGACGCATCGGCGACGAACTTACCCGCCAAGTCAGTGACGCTGCCCCGGATTGTGGCTCCCGTCGAGCGTTGCGGGGGCGCCTGCTGCGCAGTTGCGGAGAGGGCCGTGATGTTGAGCAACGTCGCTAGGGCGATGAGCGTGCTCCACAGACAGCGGCGCGCGCTTCTGATCTGAGCGAAGAAGTACGGCTTGTGCGGATTATTCACGATGAGATGGGGTCTGTTATCTGCCGATTCTACCCGGGCGACCACTCGGCTTACTGCTGCCAAGAAAGCGCTTGCATGTATGCTGGAGGCCGATTGCCCCGGCTCGTTTCGGGCAGCTAAGGAGATTGCATGGACCGGAGAGGTTTCATCAAGGCCAGCGGCGCGTTGATTGCTGGAGCCACATTCGGGCCGGGTGCGTTCGGCGCAGAGCCTGACGCGCCGGCTGGAGCGGAGGCGGGTGGGCGGATGGTGCTGCCGATGAACCGTGGCTGGCTCTACAGCCGCACCGCTGAAGATGGCGCGACGGGGCGCGACTTCAATGATGCACAGTTCGACCATGTTGTGGTGCCGCACACGAACATCAAGCTGCCCTGGCACGGCTTTACCGAGCGGGACTACACATTCATTTCCACCTACCGCAGGCATTTCAAGCTGCCACAATCCGCAACGGGGCGACGCGTCTTCGTCGACTTCGAAGGCGTGATGACTGCGTCCACCGTTTGGCTGAATGGGCAGCGGCTGGGCGAGTACAAGGGCGGCTATACACCATTTTCGTTTGAACTGACGCCGCACCTGGATGCAAGTGGAGACAACGTGCTGGCGGTGCAGGTGGATTCTACGGAGCGCTCAGATATCCCGCCCTTCGGATACGAGGTGGACTACCTCACCTTTGGCGGCATTTACCGCGAGGTTGCGTTGCGCGTGGTGCCGGCCACCTTCATCGAGAATGTGTTTGCCGCGCCGAAGAACGTGATGACGCAGCCGGCGGTCGATGTAAAGTGCTATATCGAGCATCCGGCCAACGCCAGCAAAGAACATTACTCGCTGACAGCGGAAGTGCTGGACGGCGATCGCGTGCTGGGAAAGGCGACACAAGAAATTCCTGCCGCAAGCCTGGAACAGGCCGATCTCCCGCATACCGTGGAGATCGGGCAGTTGGAGAAGGTCGAGCTATGGGACCTGAATCATCCGCAGCTCTATCATGTACGCGTGCGACTGATGCGCGGCCACCAGGTAGTGGATGAGCAGGTGCGGCGCATCGGCTTTCGCGAAGCGACCTTCACAGACCAGGGCTTCTCTCTCAACGGTAAGATCGTGAAGCTACGCGGCCTCGACCGTCACCAGACATTTCCGTATGTCGGGCAGGCGATGCCGGGTCGCGTGCAGCGCCGCGATGCGGACATCCTGCGCACGAACTTCCACTGCAACATCGTACGCACCTCACACTATCCGCAGTCGCGGCACTTTCTGGATCGCTGCGACGAAATCGGACTGCTGGTACTCGAAGAGATTCCGGGCTGGCAGCATATCGGCGACAAGGCGTGGCAGGACATCTCAGTCGACAATGTGAGCCGCATGATTCGCCGCGACTGGAATCATCCATCCATCGTGCTGTGGGGCGTGCGCATCAACGAATCGCGGGACAACCACGATTTCTACACGCGCACGAACGCGATGGCGCATCAGCTTGATCCGACGAGGCAGACGGGTGGCATCCGTTACTTCCAGGAGTCAGAGTTCCTGGAAGACGTCTTCACCATGAATGATTTCGGCTGGCCGCTGAAGAAGCCGAATCATCCGCGCTATCTGAACACCGAGTTTGTGGGGCACACTTATCCCTGCAAGACATTCGACAGCATGGAGCGTCTGCGCGAACACACGATCCGGCATGCGCGCGTGCATGACACGCTTGCGTCCGATCCGCAGTACGCAGGCGGGATCGGCTGGTGCGCCTTCGACTACAACACGCACGCGAACTTCGGTTCCGGCGACCGCATCTGCTACCACGGTGTGGCGGACATCTTCCGCGAGCCGAAGCCTGCGGCCTTCTTCTACAAATCGCAATGCGATCCGGCGGAGGAGATCGTGCTCGAGCCGGCGTTTCACTGGGCGCGCAACGATGAGTCCGTGGGCTTTACAAAGGGGCTCATCTGCTCGAACTGCGATCACGTGAAAATCTACACCCTGACGGACTCAGGCGAACATCTTCTCGCCGAAGCCGATCCCGATCGCGCGCAGTTTCCGCATCTGAAGTACGCGCCGTTCGACGTGGACTTTGGCGAAAAGATCCGCGAGAACTGGGGCGACCTGCGCATCGACGGCTACATCGCGGGCAGGCAGGTGATCTCGAAGCGCTACTCCGGCGATGGTGTAGACCACGAGTTCGTGATGCAGCCGGACGACACGGAGCTGGTAGCCGACGGGGCCGACACGACGCGCGTCCTGTTGCGGATGAACGATGCGCATGGCGCGATCCGGCCGTTTGCGAGCGACGGGATTGTGCTGGAGTTGGAGGGGCCGGGGGTACTGATCGGGGATAACCCCGCCACCCTGATTGGCGGCGCGGTGGCGGTGTGGGTGCGGGCGGGTGAGCAGCCTGGTTCGGTGACGCTGCGCGCGAAGCATCCGCGTCACGGGACGAAGGAAGTGCAGTTCACGCTGAAGCAGGCCGAGGCCGAACAGGTCTAGAGGAACCGAGGCGAACGAATCAGGCGCGGACGCTCGCTTCGGCGTCCGCTGCGGTCGGATAGTTCTTCAGGATGAGGTGCACCTTCGTCATCTGGAGCAGCGCGTGGATGCGCTCGTTGACACCGGCGAGCAGCAGTCTGCGGCCATTCTTCTCGGCAGAGACATAGCAGTTCATGAGCAGGCCGAGACCGGCCGAATCCATGTAGGGCGACTCGGTCAGGTCAATGATGAGCACAGCGGGCTTGTGCTGTGATAGTTCCCGCTGGAAGTCGAAGCTGTTCTGCAGAGTGAGCGGACCATTGAGCGCAAGGATGGTGACGCCCTCGCCATTTCCTGATGCCGTCGTCACGGTCAGTGGTTCATCGCGCATGGCGTTGAGTGTAAGGAGCGGCTTGTTACGAGGCGATGAATTCCTGATGCCTCAAAGGCGTCACCGTTGTAGCCGGGCGAGGTCGGCGGGGGTGTCGATGTCCACCTCGCCCCCGGCCAGGGGGATGAGGTGGAGCGAGCCGGCATGGCTGGCGAGCAGTGGACCGGCACCCCGGTCGCCGCGTAGCTGGCGCAGCTCCGCGAAGTGGGTGTCGGCGAAGAGGGCGGGAACGCCTCCCGTGCCGGCATAGCTGGACGCGACAATGCTGCTGCCTGTGCTGCGCCACGCCGCGACGAGCGACTCGAGGTGCGCGGCAGTGACGGAGGGTTGATCACAGACGGTAATAACGGCTGCGTCGCAGTCGTCTGCGCTGTCGAGGCCGGCGATCAGCGAGCTGGCCATGCCGGATGCGGCGGCGGGGTTCTCGACCACGCGCAGTGGCAGGCCGGCCAGCAGCAGGCGATGTTCGGCAGCGCGTAGCCCGAGCACGACGATCGGCATGGCGAAGCCGGCATCGAAGAGCAGGCGTGCTGCGCGGGTGAGCATGGGGACGCCGGAGATGAGCGTGGACTGCTTATCTGCGCCGAGACGTTGGCTGCTGCCGGCGGCGAGCAGGATGCCGGCCACGCCGGCAGTTGCGCTGTGGGCGGTCATCCCGCCACAGTAGCAGGCCGCGTGTTGCCGTGAGTAGACTATTGGTATGCAGGAGTATGCCCGCATGATGGCTGCGTGGAAGGGTGCGGTCGGCGAGTGCGTCCTGGTGACGGTGGTGGGCACGCGTGGCTCGTCGTACCGCTCGCCAGGTGCGCGGATGCTGATACTGCCGGATGGCTCGCGCATTGGCGCAGTGAGTGGAGGCTGCCTGGAAGGCGAACTCTGCCGGCGCGCGCACTGGTGGACCTCCGAATCACCCGCGGTGCTCAAGACCTTCGATACGTCCACGCAGGAAGACAACGAGGGCTTCGGGCTGGGCTGCGGCGGCGGGATCGACCTGCTGCTGGAGCGGCTTGACCGCGGCGCTACCGCTACCCATCCGCTGCTGGCGCAGGCATATGTAACCGAGAGCCGCGAGGCCGGCGCGCTGGCCGTGGTGCTGGACGCAACGGCAGGTTCCGGTCTGCGCGTGGGAGAACGGTTTGCGCAGGAGAATGCGCGGGAATATCCGGAGATTGGTCAGCTGCTGCGGCGGTGCGTCGCGACTGGCTATTCGTTTGCTGCGGAGTTACGTGAAGGTGCGCTGGCGGGTTGCCGGTTGTTCTTCGAGTCGCTGACGCCCCCGGTGCAGCTGCTGGTCTGCGGCGCGGGGACGGATGCCGAGCCGGTGGTAGTGCAGGCTGCGGCGCTGGGCTGGAGCGTTGTGGTGCTGGACCAGCGTGCGGACTTTGCGCGGGCTACGCGCTTCCCGAAGGCGGGAGGTGTGATCGTGGCGAGGGATGCCGCGGCACTTGACGGTGTGCGGCTCGATGCGCGAACGGCCGCGATTGTGATGAGCCACAGCTTTGCGCAGGACACCTTCTTTCTTGAATGGCTGCTGGCGCAGCCGCTCGGGTACCTGGGGGTGCTGGGCTCGCGGCGGCGGACACTCGACCTTCTGGCGCGGTTGGGTCACGATGCCATGCCGGCGGAAGTGCATGCGCCGGCCGGGCTCGATATCGGGGCGGAGACGCCGGAGCAGATCGCGCTTTCGATCCTGAGCGAAGTGCAGGCGACGTTTGCCAGGCGGCCGGGCGGTGCACTACGCGAGCGCGCTGGCAGCATCCATGCACGTGAACTACACGGGCGCGAGTTGCGCGAAGGCGACCGCGATCAGCAATTCCCGGTACGCGATTGCGGGCTCGCCTAAAGGGCCGTCTACCCAGTACCGTTACCCTGACCCCCTCCCCCCTCCGGCGCGGGAGGGCGGCTTGTAACTCCTTTTGGAGCAGCAAGTTAGAGGCCCTTCCGCGGGCTAAAATCCTCCAAACAAAAGGCTTATCGCTAAATTCGTCCTACGAAAGGACTTAGAGGGGGCGATCCGGACCGGTGGGCGGGTCCGTGTGAGTTTTTTCTTCTGCCCTATTTCAAGGTTAGCAAATCGGATCGGGTGAACCGGCAGGTTTCTGCGAGTCTGCTGCGCTCGGCTCCCGATTTGAGCTATTCGAAGTCATCGGCGATGGACGCTAGCTTGTTCAGAAGTGCAGAGGTGATCTGCTCCCATTCCGCGTCGAGGGACGAGGTGCAGCGCGGCTGGTGAGCGCGGCCGTACCAGTAGGCCGAGTTAGCGATATCGCTTTCCTTGCGATGGAGATAGGCGTGCACCCAGGCTGCATCCGATGACTCTTCGGTTTGGGCGATTTCATGCGCCTGGTTCCAGTCGCCCTTGGCGTCCCACCAGAGGGCGGCGAGCAGCGGCGGCAGCGCTGCTGGCGGCTGCGGCTGAGAGAGCGAAGCGCGGAGTTGTTCTAGCGTCATGCAGAGGATTGTAATTTTGGCTTTAGCTTCGGACGCTCTTCATGGCTTCTTTGGGAACTCATCTCTAAATGCCTCTGGTCGACGAAGGTTGGCAGAATCACTTCCGTATTGCCGACAAACCGTCCACAATCCGATAATGCCGCGCTTGAGCAGAGAGAAAGCGGATTCGATACCGTTCGTGGTGATGTCGCCATCAACATAAATTCCGCCGCCGTGGCAGATGCTCCCATAACGCGCGCGCCGAGAGGATGACGGAGAAGAGCGCGGTCACGCCGAGCGCGAGGAGTGTCCAGATAAAGAAGAAGGCTCCGCTGGACTTGGCGATCGCTCCGCCGACTCCCGCTCCCTTCATGTGGATGACGGGGACGACCAACCCAAGGAGCGACCCGAGGAGGGTGATGACGTACCCCGATCGCCTTTCGGCTAGCACCAGCGTTCCGTACAGCCAGACGACCAGGATTGGCACCGCAATGAGGTCTAAAAGCGTTCCTGGCTCCATCCCGCGGACGATGTCGTCCGTCAGGTGAAACGTCATGAAGAGGATCGAGAGCACAGACGCGATGACTAACAGGATGTGGTGTTTCATTGGATATTCTCTTTGTTAGATTGGAGTGCCCTGGTCTTGTATTCCGCGTCCCGGGTTCCCGACGACACGCTCCGAACTAACTACTGGCTTCACCCCTGACCAGCTCCACGCCTGCCAGATGATGACCGAGGTGCATACAGTTTCGATCGTCGCGAAGAACAAGTACTCAGGAAGAGCGGGCGTCCGGGCACCGACAAGAGGCGGAACGAAGGTCAGAAAACCGTTTACAAGGGTCAAAATGGCACCCGTGATGATATTCGCCAGCCGGTTCGCTCTAAACGGAAGTAGTCGACACGCCACAATCATGGCGATGGGTATTTCCATCAAGACCGCTGAACCCAGCAGAGCCCACGGTGGGAGATGTGGTGCGTCGGCTAGATTTGGCGAGCCGACAATAGCAAACAGGGCAACAACGTCCGCATACAGGTAGTTCAATAACGCGAAGATCCACAATAAGGACAACCGCTCCTTTGTGTCGTGCATGTCAACCTCCTACGAGTCTGCCTTCCATGCAGACTCGAGTTCGACCGCTGGATGGGAAGATACCGGGGGCGTGTCTGATTCCCTGGAAACAAACCATCCCAACTGCGCTAGGACGGGGCACCCGGCGCCTGAGAAGGCATTTGGCTGGACGGCGGCGAGGTTCTTTCGCAGCCGCACCATGAACAGAACCGCTGCTCCGCTGCGATGGCGTTGCCGCATTTCGGACACGGTGAGGCGAGCGGCCGACGCAACGCGAAGTAGAAGAGAAATCCAAGAAGATTCGGGACCATGAGCGCGATCAGCGTCCAGAGCACGGCCGGCATGGCACGGCGGCGTGCGTCTGCGTAGACGTAGCCGAGGCACAGAAGCCAAATGGCGCCCAGAGAGCCGGCGAGCAGGCCCATGCCCATGCCGGCAAGACCGCCGAGCGCGCCGACGACACGGCACCCGTGAATGTGTTGTCCCTGGGTGATGCCGACGACAACTCCGATGAGCACGGCACAGCAGACGACTGCGCAGGCGGCAATGCGCATCGCTTTCGGCACGACACTCAAAAACTGATGAGCTTTCACAGGACACTTCCTTTCGCGCTCGTCGATCGGGCCCCGAGCAGGAGCAGCACCGGCAGGACGAGGGAGAAGCACAACGAGGGGAGAACCCACAGGGCGACGACGCCGGTCTGCATTTGAGCGGGCTCAAGGTGGAGCAGAGCGGCGAGCGGACTGCCCATGTGCCATGCGCCGAAGGAGCCGACAATGGTGAGCAGAAGAGCAATGACGCTGATCTGGACGATGCGCCGGCGCCCGGGCTGCGCGGCCTGCAGTTGCTGTGCGCGGAGGTCAAGCGACGCATGGACCTTCGCCTGAAGGCCGGGGTCTGCCGCGAAGGAAAAACCACTGAGGCTGACGATGGCGCGGCGACTGTCGCTCGCGTACTTCTGGCACTCGGCACACGCGAGGAGGTGCTTGCGGAGTTCCTGCTGCTCCTGAGGCGAAGCCTCGCCCATAAGCGATTTGTCGATGATCTGGCGCATTGCCTGATGCGGATCCGATTGGTGAAGCTCAGCGTGCATGCTCGT
>Ga0210396_10001743_pt1 | contig 22938 bp, 18 predicted proteins | sample IncBWH17OmetaG_FD_155466 | JGI IMG/M metagenome (GOLD analysis project Ga0210396, IMG submission 155466) | Forest soil microbial communities from Barre Woods Harvard Forest LTER site, Petersham, Massachusetts, United States - Inc-BW-H-17-O ... | reverse complement strand
CAACCGTCCCCTGTTGATCGTTCTCAAGGACCGCAGTTTGACCAAACGTTCCCGCAAAGCGCCGCGCGTCGTCTCGCCGCCAGCCGTCGCCGAGCCTGTCCAAATTCCGGAAACTCAGGACGAAGTCTCGGCCCCCTGGACGCGGCGTTGGCCCGGGTGGCTGACCCTGTGGGCCGGTTGGCTCGTGCCGCAATTGGTGCTCTTGGGCCCCGCCTTGATCGGTCGCACCGTCGATCTGCCGGTCGACCTGCTGACCACTCCCCATACGTACCTTCCCAATCCGTCCGAGTACGCGGGCGTTCTGCGGCACGGCCGCGAGCTGTTCGACATGGTTTTGCTCTATCCGGAGGCGCGCGAATTCTCCGCGAAGGAACTGCGGGCCGGGCGCTTGCCCCTGTGGCAGCCCGCGAACTTTGCGGGAGCGCCCTTTGCGTTTTGGCCCAAATACTCGCCGTTCGAGCTGCTTTACTACGCGGCGCCATACCCGGTTACGCTGGCCTGGATGGCCATCGTGCAGGCGATCACGGTCGGACTGGGAATGTGGCTCTTGCTCTCGCGCTCGTTTCGGCTCGGTTACTGGCCCGCGGCCCTGGCGAGCTGGTGCGCGCCGCTGACTGGCTACGTGACGGTCTGGCACGGATCACTCCCTTTGGGGCCCGTGCTCTGGTTGCCCTGGTCGCTCTGGGCCGTACACAGCGCCGTGAAAAATCCTGCCGGACTGGGCGGATTGTGGGTGGCCCTGATCACAGGACTGATGTTGCTCACCGGCCATCCGGGCGTCGGCGGCCTCGTGCTGCTGACAACCGGGCTCTATTTCGTGTGGCTGCTGGCCGACGATTTCTTCTTTGGAGACCTTCCCGTCCGTCGACAGTGGCGACTCGCCGCATGGCGCGTGGCGGTTGTCGCCGCGGGTTGGTTGATCGGCTTCCTGATCGGCACACCATATCTGCTCCCGCTCTTGGAATACGGCCGCACCGGCTATCGGATAAACGTCCGCTCGAGCGGGTACGAGGAGCGGCCGCCGGAAGGCCTAGAGGGAATCCCCGCCATCCTCTGGCCAGACGTCAATGGCGACGAAACCCATGCAACGACGACGCGGATCACAGGCCGATCAAGCTTGATCGAGGGAGCATCCGCGGGATACGCGGGCCTGCTGGCCGCGCTGTGGCTGGCGCCGCTCGCCTGGCGTCATCGACGGCTGCGATCGCTGACGGTCTTCCTCGCGCTTTTGACTCTTGTGTCCTTGGGCTGGACGCTCAACGTGCCGGGCATCATCCATCTGCTGCGCGCCGGATGGATGCGCCCGCTGGCGTCTTTGTCGTTCAACCGCTGGGTCTTTGCCGCGGGCGACGCCATCTTAATCCTCGCCGCCATCGGGCTCGATTCGTTGCTCGCCAGCGTGCCGGAGTTTCGATGGAGGTGGCGCTTCCCCCCGCTGCTCTGCGCCTGCTTTGGTTGTTGGTGCCTTTATCGATTCGTCACTCTGTCGCCCGCGCACACGCGGCAAGGATTCGCGACCGTCTTTTTGTTGGGGGCCGCCATGGCCTTGGCGGGGATCGCCGGCTGGGCAACCACGTTTTCCCGCCGACCGCGTATCGGCTGGCTGCGGATCGGCCTGATCGGACTGCTCCCTCTGGAGCTGTTTTGGTTCGCCTGGACCGAGCGGCGGCAAGCCGACATCTCGCTCAATTTTCCGCCCATTGCCGTGCTCGACAAACTGACCACGCTGCCGCCGGGACGTACTTGGGGCATCGCCTCCTTCGAGCCGAATCTCAATCAGACCTTGGGCCTGGAGGACATTCGTGGCTACGACGGCGTCGACCCGGGAAATTTTATCAGCCTGTTCGAGCTGGCCGTGGATCGGAAACGGACGATGTTTTTCTTTTACGCGCGGACGCAAGTCGCGATTCCCGCCGCCGCGTACACCGATCAGGGATTGCGGCTGCATCCCGTGTCCGACCTGCTCAACGTGCGGTACCTGATCTATCGCAGCCGCCCGCCCGTGTCGCTGCCGGTCGTGCTGCACGAGGACGACTATTGGATTGCGGAAAACGTGCGGGCGCTCCCCCGGGCTTACGTGCCGCGTTCGGTCCGTGTCGTCCGGGACGACCACGAAGCACTTACCCAGATGGCTTCATATGACTTCGATCCCCGCCAGACCGCCTTCGTGTCCGATGATTTGCGGCTGCCTCCTAACATGCAGGGACAGGCGAGCGTCCAATACCCGAGCCCGTCGCGGGCCGAGATCGACGCGTCGATGCAAACCGACGGGCTGGTGCTCGTCTCCGACCTGTGGGATGGCGGCTGGCGCGCGGAACTCGACGGCGCGGAGTGTCCGATTTACCGCGTCGACACCGCGCTCCGCGGATTCCACGTGCCGGCGGGGAAACATCGCATCGTCTGCACGTACGAACCGCTCAGTGTGTGGGCCGGCTTTCGGGCGGCGGCCGGCGGACTCTTGCTGCTCGTCCTGTGGGCGGTTTGGAAGCGCCGCACGAGCATTCAGAATCGCTTCGCGCGATTCGGTCGTGCCCGAGCACAGAATGCGTGAACGGCCGTCACTCGATCAGGAATCGCCGTCGACGCCGACGACCGGGCTGCGTCGCTCCATCAAAATTGTGTCCCGCCAAACGCCGCGGAGCCTGCCGATGCGCTCGCGTCGCCCGATCTCGCGGAAACCGCAGGCTCGTTGCAGCCGGAGGCTGGCGTCATTTTCGGCGAACGTGGCCCCCTGCAGCGTCCAAATGCCGCGCCGTTCCGACTCGGCAATCGCGGCCAGCAACAGTTCGCGACCAATGCGTTGGCCGCGATGATCGGCCGCAACATACACACTGACTTCCGCGACGCCGGCATAGCAAACACGCCGCGACGCGGGGCAGAGCGCAGACCAGCCGACGATCCGAGCGTCCAGCCGCGCCACGAGGCGCGCGAACGGATAATGGGCGGCATCCCATTCGTCCCAAGTCGGCGGATCGACCTCGAACGTCGCCTGGCCGGAGGCAATGCCGTCGACATAAATCGCCCGCACCAACTCCCAATCGGCCGGCGCCATCTCGGCGATCTCGAGGCTGGCAGAATGTTCCCGCACTCGATCTCTCACACGTCAGAGGGAGCCTCGTCCGCCCGCGATCCGTCAGAACTGCATATAGAGAACGGGGGGCGGTTCCTGCTGAAAGGCCCACTGAACGAAGAACATCCCGGCCACGAACGCGCATTGGGCACAGAGAATCGTGGAGAGCAATCCGTTCCGCTCTCCCAGCCACCGACCCGCTCGCTCGAAAAACGAGCCCGCGGCGTCCGATTTCCAAAGCGCCGTCAACAGCACGGCCGCCGCGACGAGCACGAGCGCCGGTCCCTGCCACGAATACCTCGAGACGGCCGCGGGCAGATTCGCGAGACACGTGCCGAGCGCGCTGAGAATGCTCAGGGCATGATCGACGTCGTTGGCAAAAAAGAGCTGGCAGACGCAGACGTAATGCAGCGTGATGACGATCGCGACCAGCCGCACCGTCTTGTTTTTAAGGTAGGCGCGCAGTCGTTGATGGCCGATGGTTGCCCGCAGGACGTCGCCGTACGCCCGCGTCGCCGCCGCTCCCAGGCCGTTGAGCACGCCGAACATCACAAAGGCGTCAGTCGTGCCGTGCCAGACGCCGGCGACGAACAGCGCAAAGAACAAGAGCGCGTAACTCCACGAGCGGGCTCCCCGCGGGAAGGCGGTGGCCGCCGCCTTATAGCTCGACATGAAGACGTAATCGCGAATCCAGTGCGTCAGCGTGATGTGCCAGCGGTCCCAAAAGTCCAAAACGTTGCGGGAGAGCCACGGCCGGTTGAAATTCTCCGGCAGCCGAAAGCCGAGCAGCCCGCCGGCGCCGATCACGATGTCCGTATACCCCGAAAAATTGAAATACAGGTAGACGGGATAGGCGTAAAAGGCGATCAGCACGGACCCCAACGTCGGCGTCGTCCACAATCCGCCATAACTTTTGAGGGCCGTTTCGACGTAAGCCCCTAACAGGCCCACCTTGATCATTCCGGTCAGGATGCGGATCCAGTAAAGCAGGCTTTCGCGAGTCTCGCTCGGCTGCAGATCCATCTCCTCCCAGTATTTCAGGAAGTCGTTATAGCGCTGAATCGGGCCGGCCGTGATCGTGAAAAATGAAAGCTGGTAATTGAGATAGCGCCACAGATTGAACGGCGCCAATTGCCCCTGCCACTGGTCGATCAGCATGTGGATGAATTTGAAGGTCATGTAGGACAGGCCGACCAGCTCGGCCTTGTGCAGCCGCATGTCCAAGGCGAGCGGGAAGGGAATGAAGGCGGCCAACAACGTGTATCGCTTGACGTAGAGGTAGAGCAAGAGCACCAGCGAGACCGCCGCCGTCACAATCCAGCCGCGACTTTGCGCCCGCACGAGTGCCAGGGCGCCGTAGGTTATCCCCAGGAAGAAGACAAACCAGATCCAACTGCGGAGGTCCGGCACGAGCGGGATGAGGAACATCAGGCTCACGCAGGCCAGCACGATTTGGCGCAAGCGTTTGCCGGGCGCCACGTGAAAGATGATCACCGCCGCGCCGCAAAAGAACAGGAAACCCAGGGAGCAGACCGCCATTGCGCGTTCTCAACCGGCTTGAAGTTTGCTTTCGATCAGCCGGACAAAGGAGCCGATATTCTGATCAGGCTCTTTCAATCGCGACATTTCCGCGGTCGCGAACTTGATGCCCAAAGCACGCTCGATAGCGATCAAGAGGTCGATGTGCGTCACCGAGTCCCAGCCCTCGACGTCGGCCGCAGTCATGTCGTCCCGCAGGACGATGGTCGGGTCGTCGAAGACTTGGCGAAAGATTTCCTGCAGCTCGGCACGAACGTCACGCACGGGATTCGTCCCTCTCGATAAAGTGCGGCAGCATAGCCGCGGCCGCCACGTCGAGCTCCCAAAAAGTCGACGCTCCGTCCGAACCGGCCGGCGAAAACCCGAGCTTCGCGTAATGGTCGGCGACGAGCCCGTTCTTGGCCGTCGGGAGATACGTCCCCAACAGACGATTGCATCCGGCGGCGCGGCACAAATCCACCAATTCGTTGCGGGCGAACTGCTCCACACCCCGCTGCAGCACCCGGCAGCTCATGATCCATGTGTCGATCGCCAGAGCGTCTGCTTGTTTTCGCAGGAGGATCACGCTGATCAGTCCGTTGTCGCCCAATTCGTCGCGGAGGCTGAACGTTCGCGTCTGCCATTCGGAATTCTCGACCAGGCCGCGGACTTCCGACAGCGTGTAACGCCGCGTCGTCAGGTTGAACTGGTTCGACTTGTTGACCAGCTGCGTCGAGCGTTCGATGTTCAAGTCGTTGATCGGCTCAACCTTCATCTTCATGTGCAGCGAGGCGAGAAACGATTCCAGGTCGGGCGCGCCGGCCGCCAGCTCCTTGCGCCGCGTGTTCTCGAAATAATAGCGGGCCCGGGCCGAATCCTCTTGCGTGAACGACGTCGTCTCAAAATAGCGATGACGGGCCACCGCCGCGATGTAACCCGACGGATCCTCGGGCAAATCGGGCACCGCGACTTGCGGCACAAAGCGGCGGACGAGCGCCCGCTCGGCCGGATTGTCGTCGACAAACACGATCGAATCGAGTCCCAGCTCGAGCTGGTCAGCGATCGTGCGGAGGTTGTCCGCCTTGTTATTCCAATTGGCGACGAAAGCCGAGATGTCGCCCAGTCGCAGCACCATGTCGGCCCGCTTCTCGAACGGTTCTCGCGCCTTCTCGGGATCGTTCTTCGAGCAGACGGCCAGGACGATGCCCCGCTGCGAAAGCTCCTTCGCATAGCGCTGAAAGGCGAGAAACGCCTCGCCTTCGCCCGAACCTTGCCCGAACTTGATTCCCCCCGGCCCCAGGTCGCCGACGACGCCGCCCCACAGCGTGTTGTCCAGATCGAGGGCCAGAACTTTCTTGCTGCGCCCCAGCATGGCTCTCAGCTGCGAGACGACGCTGTGGGCATAGCCGGGCAGGCACTCGGCCCCGCACGGCATTTTGAACTCGTGATAAAACCGCGGATCGAACCAGCCCGCCGCCCCCGCCTCGGCCGCGAGCGAGTTGAGATCGTGCATCACGACGAACGCGGGCGCCGCCTCGGCCAGCGAGCGATTGAGCCGGGCCAGATAATTTTCGCGGGCCGCCGGGTGCCGCAGCGTGTAATGCCCCAGGATGCGATCAAACGGAATGTCGAAGTTGTTCTGGATCAGCGTCGCGTTCCAGCGGGAGCGGGCCGTCTCCCAAAGCTGGAGCCAATCGGACAGCTCCGTTTCGGCGAATTGCTCGACCGCGGTAGTGTCGGCCTCGAGCGGCGGCACGCGGGTGAGATCGCGAGCTCCCGTCGCCACAAAGACGATCTCCGGCCCGAACTGATCCAGTCCCGAGCCGGGCGTCAAAATCTCCTGGCGAAAGAGCCCGTACTCCGCCTCGTAAATCTCGGCCGCGATCCCCTCGTGCGCGAGAAAGAGTTCGATCAGTTGACGCAGCTGAATCGTCGTCGGGCCGCCCAGGATCGCTAGCCGAACAACGCGACCGGTATTCGTGCCCGCGTTCGTGGCACCGTCCGCCCCAGCGTTCGCGCCCGAGACATAGCGGCGCAGCTTCATCAGCGACGAGTAATCCAGCAAGGGGCTCACGGCGCGGGCTGCCCAGCCACGCGCCGCGTCGGGATCTTCCTGCTGACTGACGGCTTTGAGGGCCCCGACGAAATCAGCGAAACGCGCTCGGCGAGCCGGCGCGTCGAGCTGCAAATACGAGTGAAGCGTTTCCTGATCGTGCTGCGAGGCGGTCAACGGGGACGGTCCAGCGTTGTCGACTTGGCAAGCCCGCGACGAACGGATGGGGGTCAGCGCGACAGAATCTTGCCGGATGGGAGCTCAGAATCGATCCTAAGCCGACGAAATGGCAAGGTCAATCTCCGCGCCCGAGGACTAACTCGTGTCGCCTGTGCGTTCCAGCAAGTAATTGGCGAGCGAGATCTCCCGTTAGCGCATCCTGCCGGATTGGCTACAGTTTGCCTCCGCAACGGAGGCGGCCGTGCTCGCGTCATCTTATGTTCGGCGGATGCCCTGGTTCGTCCTGATTTGGGCCTGCGCCCTCTCGGCGATGGGCTTGGCGGCGATTGCCCGCGGCGACGAACTGGCCGGCGGTGGACAGCTCTGGTCGCGGCAGTTGGAGTGGATTCTGCTCTCGGCCTGTGCGCTCTTCGCGGCCACGCTGCCACACTATCGGCTGCTTCGGCACGTTTGCTATCCGCTTTTTGGCGGTTGCCTGGTCCTGCTCGTCGCCGTCTTTCTGACGCAACCCCGCAACGGCGCGCAGCGTTGGATCCCGTTCGGGCCGATCGCCTTTCAGCCGTCGGAGCTGACGAAGCTGGCCTTCATCGTGGCGCTCGCCGCTTACCTGGTCCATCAGCGCAGCTACCGCGAGTTGAAGGGGCTGCTCGTGCCGTTCGTGATCGCCCTGGTGCCGGTCGGCCTGATCCTCCGCGAGCCCGACCTGGGAACGTCGCTGGTCTTTTTGCCGGTGCTCTTTGCCATGCTGTTTGCAGCCGGAGCCCGCGTGCGGCACCTGGTCTTCGTCGTGTTGTTAGCCATTCCTGTACTGCCGATGATGTGGATGGGGATGAGCGCCGAGCAGAAGTCGCGAATCGTGACATTGTTCGTGCAGCGCGACGGCGGCCCGACCCCCACCGGCGACGGGTATCACCTGCACCAGTCCAAGCAGGTGATCGCGCTCGGCGGCGTGCGTGGCAGCCAATTCAACGGCGCGACGATCGACGATCCGCAAGCCTATCACCTGCCCGCATCGCGGACCGATTTCGTCTATTGCCTGGTCGGCGAACGGTTCGGATTGATCGGCTCGTGCACGACGTTGCTGCTCTACTTGGCGCTGTTCGCGGCCGGACTGCGGATCGCCGCTGGCACGCGCGAACCGTTTGGACGCTTGCTGGCCGTCGGTGTGATTACGTTGATCGCCACGCAAACGATCATCAACACCGGCATGACCGTCGGCCTGATGCCCGTCACCGGGATCACTCTGCCACTCATCAGCCACGGCGGCTCGAGCCTGATTACCACGGCCGTCGCCCTGGGCCTCTTGCTCAACGTGGGCCTGCGGCCAGGTTACGAAGTGGCCGGCGCGCCGTTTCGTTTTGCCGAGTGAGTCAACTTGTCGAGTGGGCCGGATCGTCCGCGCCGGTCAGCAAAGCAGCCAGCGACTGGGCCAGCCCAGCCGTGTCGGCACGCTCTGCAGCCGCCAGCGCCGTGTTCAAGAGCGCGACGTGCCGCTCGGTGAGCGGAATTAACGAGTCGGGTGGCGGGACGCGGGGGATGAGCTGCAGCGAAATCGCCGCGACCAGCGCTTCGACGCCCACGCCGGTCTTCGCAGAGACCCGAAGCCATTGGTCGGTTTCGTCCGTTTGCCATCGGTCGTTCCCCTCGTAAGCCACAAGATCACACTTGTGAGCAACAACGATGGCCGGCCGGTGCTCGGCGAGAATCGCTCGATCGGCGGCCGAGGCGGGTTGGCTGACGTCGATCAGCACCACCGCCAAGTCGGCCGTCTCAAGCGTCTGCCGCGCCCGCTCGATTCCCGCCGACTCCAGCGGATCGGCACTCGCCCGCAGGCCGGCGGTGTCGGAAACTTCGATCGGCCAACCGTCGATGGCCGTCTGCGCACTCACGACGTCGCGCGTCGTCCCGGGCTGATCAAAAACGACGCACCGCGTGTAACCTAAGATTGCGTTGATCAAGCTCGATTTGCCGACGTTCGGACGCCCGGCCAGCACCACTCGCCAGGGTCGCGTGAGATGCAGACCAAAATCGGCCCACGCCAGCCACTCGCGGATGCGGGCCGCCGCAGCCGGAAGATTGCCCGGCGCCTCGGCGACGAGCGCTCCGACGGTCAACTCGAACAGGCCGTTCGCCTGCTCCCACAGAATGGCCGCCGTTGGCAACGTCGTCGCGCGGCAAAGTTCGCCCATGATTTCAGCCCGCAACGGTGATTCCGTCTGCTGCAGAAATTCGGGCCACGCGACCACCCGGCAACCGGCAGCGGCAAGATCCCGGAGGATCCGTCGGGAAGCCGCGTCGCCGCCGTGGCAATGGATCTCGAGCGTCGCGTCATCCAGTGCGCAGAGCACGATTTCTTCAGACGGTTCGCTCCCCCAATAACCAAAGACGATGCGGCCGACGGATTGCGCACTCAGCGGCCGTCCGTTCGCGGCCCGAAAGGGCCACACGTCGGCGACCGGACGCGACGCCCCAAGAAGCGACACGCGGATCGTGGCAATCGCGCCGCGTCCGATGGGGGTCAAGAGGGCGGCCAGCGGCGGGCCGTTCACGGATGCGTTTCCAACTGCGTCGCGGCGACGACGGCCAGGCCTTGCAGCGAAAGTTGGGGCTTCCACAACGCGCCGGGCAAGTGATCGGTGAGCAGCGACGCGCCGCCACCGGTCAGGAGCAAGAACGGCTCGGACGACCAGCGTCGGCTGAGCCGCTCGGTCAGCTCCTTGATCGCTCCCACCTGCCCCCACAGCAGGCCGCTCCGTAGCGCTTCGCGCGTCCCCTGCCCCAGCGGCTCGTGCGATTCCTCGACCAGCTCATCGACCGAGATATAAGGAAGCAGCTCGGTGTATTGATGCAGGGCCCGCGCACACAACTCGAACCCCGGCAGAATCGCGCCGCCTTCGAAAGCTCCGTCGGCCGAGATGGCGTCAACGCACGTCGCTGTCCCCGTATCGATGACGAGCGCCGGTCGCCCGGGCGGACGAATCACATTGCAGGCCACCGCTTTGAGGATGCGGTCCATGCCGGCGTTCTTGGGCGCTGTCGGCCGGATCGAGCTGGAGATCCGCGACAGTTCGTTGACGGTCGTTGGCGCCGGCCATTCCGGCGGCCAGCCTTCGATCAGGCCGGCAATCCCATTCGGATGACTGCCCGAAAAATAACCACGCACGACCGTGTCGCTCGGTAGCGACAACCGCTCGCGGACGATCTCCCACGCGACTGGCTGACCGTGCGGCACGGCGAGGTGCGCGCCGCACTCGGGAAGCAAGCCCGGCGTCGAAACGCTGGCGGACAAAAACAGGCCGAACTTTGTGCGGCTGTTGCCGACGTCCACGCAGAGCACGGGATCGCTCATCGACGCTCCCGAATCAAGAGACGGGCGCCGCCAGCCGTTCGCGGATTTGCGCGTTCACCACTTGTCCGTCCCGCGTGATCAGCGTGTCCCGCACGATCTCGTCCTGAGTGTCGATCGCCGGCAGCCCGTTTTTCTTCAGCAGCGTGAGGAAGGCCGTGACGTTCCGCGAAAACATCTGGCTGGCGTGATGAGCCACCGTCGCCGGCAGATTCACCGGTCCGAGGATGACGACCCCGCCGACCTCGATCGTCTCTCCGGCCCGCGTCGCCTCGCAATTGCCGCCGCGTTCCGCCGCCAGGTCGACGATCACCGAGCCGGGAGTCATTCCGACCAGCATATCGTTGGTAATCAGCACGGGGGCGCGCTTTCCGGGAACGGCGGCAGTCGTGATGACGACGTCGCTCTCGCCGACGACCTTCGCCATCGCCGCCTGCTGACGCTTATAGAAGTCCTGGTCCATCGCCCGGGCGTACCCCCCCTTCCCTTCGGCCGATTCGAGACCGAAGTCGACGGGCTTGCCGCCGACGCTTTGAATTTGCTCGCGGGCCGCGGGACGCACGTCGTACCCGTAGACGATAGCCCCGAGCCGCCGCGCCGTCGCGATGGCCTGCAAGCCGGCCACGCCCGCGCCAACGACGAAGACCCTCGCGGGCGTCAGCGTGCCGGCCGCCGTCATCATCATGGGGAACATCCGCGGCGAGGCTTCAGCCGCCAGCAGCACCGCCTTGTAACCGGCCACCGTCGCCATCGACGACAAAACATCCATCGACTGCGCCCGCGTGATGCGGGGCAATAGCTCCAAGGCAAATGTCGTGACGCGCCGCTCGGCTAGCGCCGCAATCGGCCGCGGATCGGACAGTGGATCACAGAGCGCAACCAGGATCTGATTTTCCCGCAGGCTCTCGCCGACGGCAAACGGTTCCCGGGGATCCGCGGCGCCCGCGCGGACGTGAACGATGACCTCGGCCGCGGCAAGCTCGGCGCGATCGGCAGCGATCCGCGCCCCCTGCTGAGTGTATTGCGCGTCGAGAAAGCCTCCGTGCAGTCCGGCGTTGGTCTCGACCAGGACTTCAAAGCCGGCCTTCTTCAGGCTGCGCACGTCCGCGGGGACGATGGCCACCCGCCGCTCTTGGGCCGACGTCTCCTTGGGAACGCCGACGGTCAGCGAGGAAGTGTCGGAAGGCATGCGCTCGGGTCGTCCATCAATGGGGGCTGCACGGTTCGCTCAATCTTATAGCCAAAGGTCGGTGCTCCCGACAGTCACCCCGCGGTCGCCGTTGCGGCCGTCCAATTGGCCAGCGGCAACGTCAGCCAGAGCACATAGGCGATCGGCCCGGCGTAGACGACGCTGTCGGTCAGATCGATCAGGCCGCCGAACCCGGGCATCAGCGCGGCCGCGTCTTTTTTGCCGAGATCGCGCTTGATCAACGACTCGCACAGATCGCCGACGAGGCCGGCAATGGCCACGATCACGCCATATAGAACGCAGACCAGCCAATCGCCGCCCGTCCAGCTCCCGCCGAACAAACGCGGTGCGTACTGCAGCCAGGCCCACGCCCCCAACCCGCCGACGACGACCGCGCCCACCGCGCCGGCCCAGGTCTTGCCCGGGCTCAACAGCGGCGACATTTTGCGTCGGCCAAACAAACGCCCAAAGGTGTAGGCCCCGGTGTCGCCGCATTTGGCCGCCACGATCAGCGATCCCAGCACGTAGTAGCCTCGCGACTGTTCGACGGCACCCGGCGCGCTCAGCCCGATCCACCGGAGCCGCACCGTCAGGCACAAGAGCAGACCGGCGTACGCGACAATGAGCAATTCGGCGCCGAGCGTCTCCATCCGACTGCCGGGAGCCCGGTAGCGAAACGCGTTCGACGCCAATAGCCACACCAAAGCCAGCCCGAAAACGACCGCCGAATCAAAACCGGCGCCGGCGACGGACTCGAGCCCGGCGATGTGCGGCAACCACGCCGACGCCACGACGATTCCCGCCAGCGCGGCCGTTTGGGGAAAACTCGGCGCGAACGAGCGCGTGCCGAACAGGTTGACCAATTCCCACGACGAGCGGACCGCGATCAAGAGCCCGAGACAAAAGAGCGCCGGCGCGGAGGGTCCGAGACGAGCGTCGAGATAGAACAGGCCGACGAAGGCCGGGATCAGCACGGCCGAGACCAGGAGTCGCCAAGCCAGCATTCCCGGTCAGTCCTTCAGCCCGCCGAAGCGGCGGTCGCGCACGGCAAAATCACGCAGTGCCTGGATCAGCTCTTTGCGACGAAAATCGGGCCAGCAGGTTTCGGTCACCCATAACTCCGCGTAGCTGATTTGCCACAGCAGAAAATTGCTGACGCGCATTTCGCCCGCCGTGCGAATTACGAGATCCGGATCGACGATGCCGGCCGTATACAGATGCGAGCTCACGACTTCTTCGGTCACTTCATCGGGATCCATCTGCCCGCATTCGACCTTGCGGGCAATCTCGCGGATCGCGTCGACAATTTCGGACCGCGCGCCGTAGTTGAGCGCCAGGCACAAACCCATCCCCGTGTTGGGGCGGCTGAACTCGATGGTGCGGTCGACCTCCGCCAGCACGCCCTTGCCCAGACCGTCGCGGCGCCCGATGGTAGTGAAACGGATCTGCTGACGCATGATCTCGGATCGTTCCTCGATCACGTATTGCTCGAGCAGGTGCATCAGCAGGCTCAGTTCGTGCCGCGGACGCTTCCAGTTCTCGCTGCTGAAGCAATAGAGCGTCAGCTGTTCGATGCCCAGGCGGCAGCACTCTTCCACGAGCAGCCGCACGCTTTTTACGCCGCGGCGATGCCCCTCGATGCGCGGAAGGCCGCGGGAGGTGGCCCAACGGCCGTTCCCGTCCATGATGACCGCGATGTGGCGCGGGAGGCGGTTGGGATGCAGCCCCTCCGCGGCAAGCTCGTCGGTCGTATAGGTCGTTAAGGTCGGCACGGGCGGCGCTTCGGTGGCAGACAGCGGATCGTCGATCCCCTTATTTTGCGCAGAAGCAAAGGGCTCGCCAAGACCACCACGCCGCGGGATCAACGCAGCCGTTTCGTAACCGGCACAATCCCGCTGAAACCAGCCGAAAACCGTCTGTTTCCAGCGGCCGGGCCTTATTGCAGGAAGGCGTTATTGCAAGAGGAGCGGCTCAGCAGCCTGCGGCTCGGAGGCCTGCGCGTCGGCGACGAGTTCTTCCTGGTCGTCTTCTTGAGCGTCGTCCCAGTAGAGCGTTTGTTCCCAATATTGCGGATCGTGCTTCGGGGAAGAGATGGCCAACCGCACAAAGTTTTTGCAAATGTCCAATACCGTCACGTGAATGTCGCTGCCGATTACCAAGCTCTCGTTCACTCGACGGGTAATCATTTGCATTGGGCCGCCTCTTGATTTCTGAATGGCCTTAGGGGAACCTGAAACCGCTCACGACAGCTCAAAAACAAATCGGCGACGTTCGCCGCACGAAACGAACGGTCACACAAAACAAAAAAAGAGACGAGCGCCGAGCCATCGACCCGCGCTGCCACTTGTCGACACGACTTGTAAGTTTTTGAGACTGCGCTGTGACGGCGTCATTCTGCCGCGCGCTCGCAACGAGAACAAGCACCAACTAGCAGCTTTTTTTTTAATGAACGAAGCCGCGCATCGCCACTTGACAATTCACATCAATCCGATTCCGAACTCATCATGAAGCTCTTGGTATTTCCACCAGTCGACGACGAACGACTCGCGCAGATCGTGAACGCCGCCGGCGCGATGTCGGTCGTCAACGCGCAGGACGACGCCGACGCGCTCGCTCAGATCGCCGACGCCGACGCGTTCTTCGGCAAGATCACGCCGGCGCTGCTCGCGCGCGCCAGTCGGCTCCGCTGGGTGCAGTCACCCACGGCGAGCCTCGAGCATTACCTGTTCGATGAGCTGGTCGCGCACCCCTGCGTGCTGAGCAACATGCGGGGCCTGTTCTCCGACGTCATCGCCGATCACGTGATGGGCTTCGTGCTCTCCTTCGCGCGGAACCTGCATCTCTATCGTGACCGGCAGCAGCGGCATCGATGGGAGCCGATCGGCGGCGAAGTCGGCCGCTCCGATTTCCTTTACGGCCCTGCCTTCGTCAGCGAGATCGATCGCCGGCACTTGCACCTTTCCGACTGCACGCTGGGCGTGGTCGGCGTCGGCAACATCGGAGCGGAAATCTGCCGGCGGGCCGCCGCTTTCGGCATGAAACTCCTCGGCGTCGACCCGCGTTGCCGCAGCGTTCCCGGGGTTTTGCCCGAAGTTTGGCAGTCGGACCGGCTGTTCGATCTGCTGCGCCAGAGCGATTTTGTGGTGATCGCCGCCCCGCATACGCCGGAAACCGTCAAGCTCTTCCGCCGCGACAAATTCGAGACGATGAAGCCGACGGCCTACCTGATCAATATCGGGCGCGGGGCGATCGTCGACCTGGCCGACCTCGTGGCCGCGCTCCAAGCCGGACAGATCGCGGGGGCCGCGCTCGACGTCTTCGAGACCGAGCCGCTGTCGCCCGACTCGCCCCTCTGGTCGATGCCCAACGTGATCATCACCCCGCACATCGCCGCCGCATCGACCCACATCGCTGAGCGACATCTGCAGACGCTGTTGGAGAACATCCGCCGCTTCGTCGCCGGCCAACCGCCGCTGACGCTGGTCGACAAGCGGCACTGGTTCTGATTTGGCAGCCTGGCACACGAATGCCCTGGCAACTTTCCCTAAGCTTGCCCCTCTTGATCCTCGTCGCGGTGATTGTCGGCGTCGCTGCGGTCGCGCTCTGGTTCCTGGTCATCCTTCTCGCTGAGCGCGCATTGATCGCATTTGAAACACGACCTCTTAAGTTAGCTCGCAGATTCTTTCGGGAACACTACCCAAGCGAACGGATCGGATTCGTAATTCTCGCGGCAACGGAACCGTCACGATGGGTCGTCCGCGTTTCCTATGGGGACTGGAGTCCGCCGCTTTGGAAATGTTTCGCCGTCGGACGGCCTTCGGAAGACGTCAACGAGCTGGCCGACTGTTCGCAGTACGTGCCGCGAGGCATGCGTTAATTCTGGGGGCGGCGCCGACCCCACCCACCCAGGATTTCCCCGACGGACGAACGGCTGCTGATCGCTTCAGCCGCGGCCGAGGTAAGTCTGATCGCGCGGCAGTACGATCGCCTCGAGGAAGTTGACGTCGTCGGGGAGCGTGACCATCGAGAGCGCCGCTTGCGCGACGGTCTCGGTCTCCATCATCGGCTCGTTATTTACGGGGACCCGCGGGTCGGAACGCCACTCGACGCGGATGTTACCCGGATGGAGGCAACTGCACAGGATGTTGTGCGGCCGGCCGTCGAGGGCCGTGGCATTGGTCAGCCCCCACAGCCCGAACTTCGCCGACGTGTAAGGCGCGCTCCCCTCGCGCGGCCGCTGCGCCGAGATCGAACCGATATTCAGAATGCGACCGCCTCCCTGTGGCACCATGATGCGAAACGCGGCCCGGCTGCAGAGAAATGCGCCCGTCAGGCACGCGCCGATCACGTTGTTCCAATTGGCTAGCGTCAACTGGTCGATTCGCCCCGCGTCGAAGTTGCCCGCATTGTTCACCAGGATGTCGACGCGGCCGAAGCGTTCCATCACGTCTTGGAAAAACTTTTCGACGGCCGCTTCCTGCCCCACGTCGACCGGCCGATCCAGCACGTCGACGCCCCTTGCCCGCAGCTCATCGGCGGTGGCCGTCAGCTTGGCCGCGTTTCGCGCACAGAGGGCAAGCCGTGCCCCCTCGGCCGCGAACAGTTTGGCAATTCCCTTGCCGAGCCCCTGATTTCCCCCGGTGATGACGGCGACTTTTCCTTCGAGTCGGAGCATAGTTGTCCCTCGCAGATGTTTGGTCCGAAGCCGCGCGATCGAGCAACCGGCGGGCTTTGCGAAAAATCTTGCCAACCGAAAAATCGGCCCTGATTGACGCCGTTTTGCGCTCGAACTGCAAGGCTCAGCGAGCGAAACTCAGCCGGCGGCCAGGATCTCGGGGAGCCGACTCAAATCGAGATTTCCGCCCGACACGATGGCGACCACCGTTTTTCCGGCCCACCGCTCGCGCGTCTTGATCGCACTGGCCAGAGCGGCCGCGCCGGCACCCTCAGCGATGTTGTGCGTCTGCTCGAGAATCAGGCGGCAGGCGCGACGCAGCTCGTCGTCGCTGACCAGCACCACGTCGTCGAGCACGCTCCGCATCAGCTCGAGCGTGAGGTTGGCGGGACGGCGCGTCGCCACGCCCTCGGCCCACGTGGCCGCTTCTGCCGTCTCCTGCCACTGCCCCGTTTTCCAGGACTGGGTGACGGCGCTCGCTCCCTCGGCCTGCACGCCGATGACTTTCGTGTTTCGCCCCCGCGCCCGCGCGACAATCCCCGCGCCGCACACTCCGCTCCCCAGGCCGATCGCCACGAAGATCACGTCCGGTGGCTCGGGAAGCCGGTCGAAGATTTCGACGCCCATCGAGCCGACGCCGGCGATCAGTTTCGGCTCGTTGGCCGAATGCACGTAGCGGCCGCCGCGGGGCGCCACAACCTTTTCGAGATAGTCGCGAGCTTCGTCGAAGTCGCGGCCGTGCTCGATCAGCTCGGCTCCGAAGAGGCGAATGGCCCGATTCTTTCCCGGGTTGTTGCCTTCTGGAACGACGATCGTGCAGCGAACGCCGAAACGACGGGCCGCGAATGCCAGCGACTGCCCGTGATTACCCGTCGAGCAAGCGATGATGCCCGCCTCGCGCTCCGCCGGCGAAAGCGTGCTCACGAGATTGATCCCGCCACGGACTTTGAACGCGCCGGTCGGTTGGTGGTTCTCGTGCTTGAGATACAACCGGCAACCGAGCAACTCGGAAAGCCCCGGCCACTCGAGCAGCGCAGTCGGTGTGAGGGCCGCGTGAACTCGCGGCAACGCCTCAACGACGTCGGCGTACGTGACGGAAGGCATGCGAACCCTTTGCTCGGGGGAGGGACAACTGCCTCGCGAATCCGCAGCGCGAACAGCCAGGCCGAACTCGACCGGCCTGCGCCCAGTCTCCCGCTTTCCGACCGGCGTTTCAATTGCCAGTCGGGGGAGGGATCGCAATCGCCGGCCGCGTCCGGATTCGACAACCAGACACGCGTCCCGCACCGAGGTTCGCCCGCTTACGCCGCGCCGAAATAGTTCTCGGCGGCTTCGTCGATGTATTCGACCTTCAACTCGAGCGGCACGCCGCAGAAGTCGCAGTGATGCCGCACCTGGGCCAGAATGTCGCGGACGTGGCAATAGCGGAAATGGCGGTCCATCGAGCGGAAATAGGTCTCGATCAGGTGTTCGAGCACCGTCTCGTCGGGCTGAATCCCCATTTTCACGCAGCTCTCGTTGAAGAGCTGGCGAAACTCGATCTCCGACGGACCGCGGACGTCGATCTTGTACGGGATGCGGCGGAGAAAGGCCTCGTCGACCAGGCCCTTGGGGTCGAGGTTCGTGGAAAAAACGACCAGCTGATCGAACGGAGCCTGCAGCTTCTTGCCACTCGGCAGGCTGAGGTAGTCGTACCGCCGCTCGAGCGGCACGATCCACCGGTTCAAAAGCTGATCGACCGAGATCCGCTGGCGACCGAAGTCGTCGATGACCAGCGTGCCGCAGTTGCTCTTGATCTGCAGCGGCGCTTCGAGAATGCCGAGCGCGCGGTTCGGTTGGACTTCCAAGTGCTCCATCGTCAGTTCGCCGCCAACGACCACCGTCGGCCGCGTGATGCAGACCCAGCGGTGGTCGATCTGCCGCAGCTTTTCGTCGTCGCCGATCTGGCTCATCGGCAGCGCGTTGTGCACGCACGGATCGTACACGCGGATGATTTCCCCGTCACAATCGATGGCTCGCGGAATCCAGATCGTATCGCCGTAGGCCGCCGTCAGCCGCTCGGCGATGCTGGTCTTGCCGTTGCCGGGCGCTCCGTAAATGAACATGGCCCTTGCTTCGACAAGCGCCTTGCCGATGCGGATGCACAGCGGTGTCGGCACCGATAGGTCGCTCAAAGCAGCTTGCACCTGCGGCAGCGTGATCCGCGTGCGGGTCATCGACTGAGCGCCCACGGCCGCGACATAATCGGCAAACGGCACAGGAGCCGCGCCGAAGTAGGTCGACCGCTCGTTGCACTGCTTGGCCGCCTCGATCCCCTTGTTGGTGATCGAATACTCGTAGTCCGACACCGAGGAGTTTCGCACAATCACAATCCGTTGCGACGTCTTCAGCCCCTGAAACATCGCCTGCAGGATGCCAAAGGGGAGACGCAGCTGCTCCGCGATGTCCCGCCCCGACTGTACGCCCCGCCGGAACAAAAACTTGAGGATCAAATCCTCGACCTCGGTCTCCGTGAGGCCGGCGTCCTCTAGTGATTTTGGCGCTGCGGGCACGAAGTTCTCCAGACGGGTCGACATGGCCCGCGCGGGTTCGACGCGCGGAGTCTCGACCGGCGAGGCCGCGCGCGGCGCGCGACGCCGTTCGACTGGTCGCGGCTGCGGCTCGCCGAAGATCGAATCCAAGAGCGACACCTTGGGCGCGTCGACCTCGGGCAACACGGTTCCCTCGACGGACGATCCGGAACCAACGCTGGATTGAGCCATGGACAAACTCGTTGTGCTTGAGGACGCGCGTAGATTAGGGACGCAGGACACCAATGCGAATTCCCAGCGAGTTAGCCGGCGTCAATTCGCGGGGCGATCCGAGTTCCCCCTTCTGTCAGGAGATTTCGTACGCGCAAGGCACTGTAAAAATGGGCCGGGAAACGCGCCATGCAACGGTAAAAGATGCACGCCCTGTAACAAAGGCTGAGTTGGTCGGCTCCGTTTTCAGCAAATCCGCGCCAAACGGTCTATCCGGTCGAGTCATTTCGACGCGCGGGCCACTCAGCCGGCTTTCAGTCGCCGCAGCTCGGCATCATCCGCCGCAGGTCGACGCCCTGCTCTGCGCACCCCCGCTCGGCCGGGGCAAAACCACTGGAAGCAAATCCATCCACAAAGTATGATTCGTGCGACGCTGGCGTCACTCGGAGAGGTGACAGAGTGGCCGATCGTGCTGGTCTCGAAAACCAGTGTGCATGCAAGTGCACCGTGGGTTCGAATCCCACCCTCTCCGCTGCTCAAAGAACAGCCATCGAAAGTCGATGGCTTTTTTCATTTTGAGTGATTGGCTTCATGGCCACGGCAAGGCCGCGCTCTGCGAGGCAAAATTCTACGGACTGCACGACCGGAAGAATCCCGCAAATGCCGCGCTGAATGTGTATCGCGCCTCGGAATATTTCTGCGGCTCCTCTGCGACCGGCTACACGGACTACCCGACTCTTTCGCAAAGTGACCGGACTCAGGAGACGAGCAACGTCCAGTAACGCGGTGCGATGCCCTTTTTTTGGGGGCATCGACTCCTGTTTCGAAACGGTGCCAATTCGACTCCCGGACACATCAGCGTTCCGCGTCTCGGGACAGAAGACTAAGCGAGCGGATTTGCGTGCATCAGCGAGCGTTGGCGGGTTGCTCGTAGTGGGCGAGAAAAGCGCGCGGCTGCGGCAGGTCGTTCCGAATCGCCAGCGCCTGCTTGAATTCCGCTTCGGCCTCGGCCTGGCGTTGGTGGGCTGCCAAGATCACACCGACGTTCGAGTGGGCGGCTGCCGGCCCCAGGACTTTGGCGAACGCTTCATAACTCTCTCGAAACTGCTCCTGTTCGCCGAGTGCCAGCCCCAAATTCACCCAGGCGCGTTCGTGCTCCGGCGATTGGGCGATCGCTTTGCGGAATTCTTCCTCGGCCTGGCGCCACTCGCGGCGGCGGTAATAGAAATAGCCGAAGTCGTTGCGCAAATCGGCGTCATGCGGCGTCAGTTCCAGCGCCTTGCGATACTCCGTGAGGGCCCGCGTGTCATTGCCCTGCTGGTCGTAAAGCACGGCCAAAAAGCGACTGACTTGCTGGTCTCTTGGGTTCAGCTGACGCGCCCGCTCGTAAAGCAGGATCGCTTCCTGGGCGTCGCCGTGCGCTTGCAGCTCTTTGGCCGTCGCCAGACAAGCCTCGGCCGCCTGCTTCGGCGGCAGTGTATCGGCTGGCGGCGACGCGGCGCCGGTCGGTTCGCTCGGCGCGGGATCGGCGAGAGTCGCGGACGAGAGGACAGGCGCGGCGCATCCGCTCAAACCGCCGAGAACAATCAAGCCGGCCACGCAGAGGGCAATCGAGCATGGCTTGCCCTTCACGTTCGCCTTGTTTCGTGCTGAACCAATCACGTCAGTGCTCAAGATGAATGCTCAATCTGAAGGCTCAATCTGACAGTTCAACCTAACAGCTCAATACATTCCCATTCCGCCGCCGCCTCCGCCGACGCCTCCGCCCACACCGCCACCGAAGGATGTTCCCGCGCCAAAGCCGGCGCTACTTGCTCCGTAGCCACCGCCACCACCGGGTGCGAGGCCTGGCGAGGCGGGTGAGCGATTGCCCAGACGGACAGCCTCAGTGCCTTGAAGGCCCTCGGCTTCGGAGTATCCCAGAATGACGCGTCGTTCGGGGTCGGGCGCTCCCAGCGTCGCGAGATCGGCGATCACCCGCTGCTTCCGCAGTTCGTCCAGTTTCGTATCAGTCGATTTTTCGACGATGACTGGAAATGGCACGCCGCCCAACTGCTGCGCGATCGCGTCGACGTGCCGACGACCATCGGGGCCTAAGTGATCGCCTCCCTCGAACCATTCATATTGGTAGATCACGAACTTGTCTTGTTCGGCACGAAGCTTCTGCGCGGTCTGCCATTGGCAGGAATAAGTGCCCGGCGGCTGCGGAATGGCCCCTGGTGGGATGTCCGCGCAGCGATCCGTTGGGCAGACCCATCCGGTTTCGTGGCATCCGGCCGCCAGCACGATTGCGAGCAGGATCGTCAGCCAAGCGGATGACTGCATCGTTGAGTGAAGATTTCGCATGGCTCCCCCTATTGTCCGTTCCATTGGGGCACCGACATCGCCGGCGACGGGTTCGACTGGGGGGCCATCACGGGCTGCGGCAACTGGGTGCGACCGGTCGTGGAGATTTCGTCGGGAACGGGAACCGGCTCGATGCCCGGCACCGGACCGCAGGCGCCGCCCTGCGGACAACAGTTAAACGTCTGGCCGTGAGCGCCGATGATGAAAATGTCGTCGCAATGTTCGTAGCGTTTCTGCCGCGCACAATCGGTGCGAACCGAACTGCGGTAGTCGTAGCTGCGGCGGCTCTCCAACCGATTGAGCAGGTAGAACTCGACGTCTTCTGGCTCGAACACGTCGGCGCCTGGGAGCTGCGGCGTCGCGCAGGTTTGCAGCGGATGGACCAATTCGGGCGTAACGAGAATCACGATTTCTTGCTCGCCGTGCGACGACTGGTTCTCGCCCGCGAGCGGCCCCAGTAAGGGCAAGTCGCCGAAGAACGGCACTCGGGCCGTCGTGGCGCCGAGCGTGGTCTGTGTCAGCCCGGCGACGGCGAACGTCTGTCCGCCGCGTAGCTCGACCGTCGTCTGGAATGTGCGAGAGTTGAGACCGGGAACGCTGGTCCCGGTCGTGCCGGAGCCCGCGCCGATGGTGGCGCCCAATCCCGGGTTGAGCGTGCTCACCGTCGCCCCGACCTGCAGCCTCACTCGGTCGCGGTCGGTAATGAACGGAATGAATTGCATCTGCACGCCGAAGGGAATGAAGGCGACGCCCTGTGACGTCGCGCCGAAGGCGACGGCCGCTGCCGGGACCGGGAACTCGCCGCCCGCCTGGAATTGGGCCCGTTGACCGTTGAGGGCCACAACATTCTGCTCGGCCAGCGACCGGGCGAGATTGAGATTTCGCAGAGCTTGGATGGCCAGTGTCACTTTGCCGTTGTCGATGATGGCGGGCAGATTGCCGCCGATCAGTTGGGCCGTCGTGCCCATTCCGGTCACCGTTGTGGGGATCAGGCCGCCGGTCGTGTTGGAGAAGACTGCCGTCCCCGCGGCATTGAGGACGCTGAAATCGAGTCCGATGCTGCGAGCCGCCGTGCGACTGACTTCGGCGACCGTCACGCGAAGCATCACTTGCTGCTCGCCAGGAACGCGGAGCAGATTGACGACGTTGCGGTTCACATCCCGCAGCAGAAAATTCTCGAGACCTTGCTCCGGCAAGTTGCCGTTCAAGTCCGGCACGGCCGTCACGTTGATGTTGCCGACGGGAATCTCCGCCGCACTGCGTTCCCGCTCTTGCGATCGCGATCCGCCGGGAGCGTTGGCGGAAACGACGCGGAGGATGTTGGCCGCATCGACAATATCTTTTGCCTCACCGCTGACGACCAGCTTGTCGCCCAAGAGCGCGAGGTGAACGACGCTGTTGGGGAAGGCCTTGTTGATCTCCTTTTCGAGCGCCTTGTAAACGCGCTCCAAGCGCTCCTTTTGCTCCGGATCGGGAATGACGCGCACGAGATAGCTCAGCACCCGCGTCTGCCCCGTGGCGGCATCGTTGAACCACAGATTCAACACGCTGCTGCCGACCTGGTGGCCGGTGATCGAAAGCTCGGTGGGCGTGATGATCGTGTCGGACACGATCCTCGGATCGGCAATCTGGGTGCGCAGCGGTGCTTGCTTGAGCACCAGCACGCGGGGCCGTCCGACGACGAGGTCCAGTGTGTTTTCCGGATCGATCGTCCCGGCCACGAACTCTTTGAATCGGTCAAGCGTCGCGGCCGAAGGACGCGGCGTCGCGCCCGAGGCTCCCAGCAAAGGAAGTCGCACTTGGCTCGGGTCAAAGGCGCC
>Ga0210396_10001740_pt1 | contig 22956 bp, 25 predicted proteins | sample IncBWH17OmetaG_FD_155466 | JGI IMG/M metagenome (GOLD analysis project Ga0210396, IMG submission 155466) | Forest soil microbial communities from Barre Woods Harvard Forest LTER site, Petersham, Massachusetts, United States - Inc-BW-H-17-O ... | reverse complement strand
GGGATCGCTCGGTGTTTCCCCACTGGTCTGCCTGCTCAACAACGGCAACAATGGCCAGACCGAAACCCAGGCCAACATGCTGGGGCCATTCTGGCGGGACGATCAGCCGCTGAGCGCAAACGGCGATACGCTGGTGCGCTCGCCGACGCCGGGTCCGGGACTTGTCGTTCACGCCTGTCTCGAAGATGGCAACGGGCGTCCCGTCGCGGGGGCCGAAATCGATGTCTGGCATTCGTCGCCGGAAGGTCTCTACGAAAACCAGGACCCCGGGCAGGCCGAGATGAATTTGCGCGGGCGCTTTGTTTCCGATGACGCCGGGCGCTTTCATTTCCGCAGCGTGAAGCCCGCGGGTTATCCCATTCCGGTTGACGGGCCCGTCGGAGAACTGGTGCGGGCCACCCGTCGCCACAACTTCCGGCCGGCGCATCTGCACTTCATGGTCTACAAGCCCGGCTTCAAGACCCTGATCTCGCAGGTCTACTCGCCCGATGACGAGCACATCGATTCAGATGTGCAGTTTGGCGTCACGCGCGCCCTGATCGGCAATTATGTGCGCCACGACGAACCGTCACCCGAGTTGGGCTTCGCGGCTCCCTGGTATTCGCTCGATCAGCGCTTCACGCTGGAGCCCGGCGAGGCGCGGCGTCCGCTGGCGCCGATCCACGCCAAGGCGCCGGCCGCGACGTGATGCGATCAACGCCTGGCCTGACCGTGACCGAAGACGGTTCTAATCTTTTGTTTTGACGCGTTTTCTTCACGCGAACCGGTATCCACTTCGCTCGAAAACGCTCTAATCAAAAGGCGAAATCGCGGGGCGGCCAGCCTGCGTCTGCCTGACACGTCTCACTTTGATCGGTGAGCCATCAGACTCGTATTGCAAGTCATACTTCTGGCCTTTTATATCCACTGCGCTGCAGGAGATGCTGGACACCTGTCGCGTCGCGAAGACTCCAAGCTGCTTGCACATTCCGGCCGATAGTTCGACGAGCGGCACCGGCAGGCCATCCGCCTTCGGCCTGTCCTTGGATCTTACCAGCATGCGGTCGATCGGCAGTTCGTATAGATCATCCTGGGGTCTGCGACCGTTGTCGCCCGAGAACGTGATGATGTGATTATTGTCAGTCGGGTCGTCGAGCGCGATTACAAAGTTTGCCCGGCCTTCTTCGGTTTGAAAGAACGCGATGGCCCTGCACCGGTAATCGCGTCCCGCGATTTTCAGCGTCGTGCACTTCCCTGACATGACTGCGAGAACAATGGTGACCGGTTCCTCGCGTTTAGACGGTGCCCCGATGCGTTCCTCGCTGTGAGCGACCGACAAAGCTGCAAAGAAATTGGCGGCAACGGCCAATGCCTGCCAGCACAAGCGCATCCTCATGCTCGACCGATAAGACATAAGATAGCACCCACAATATCAAAACATAAGTTGCCTGAAATTACCGGCCCTTTGCAAATCAGTAACCGACTCCTTGCCCTCAGTGAAGCTCAATAGAGGATTAAAAGCGACGAGTTCCTTGTGGAGAGGGCATATCGGGAGCAAGATTACGTTTGCTTTTAAGTTACGGTTTGACCCATGCCGGCCACGCGGCGGCGAGCGTCGAGAGTAAAGCGTCATGCCTGAAACCATCAATCTCGGCCCCATCAAACTCAGATTTTTTCACAGCAAGGACGACACGGCTGGGAGTATCGACATGTTCGAGATGACCGTACAGCCGAATGCTCGCATGCCCATCCCGCATTATCATGAAAGCTGGGATGAGACAGTTTACGGACTGAACGGTACGACGACCTGGCGGGTTGACGGCAAGGACGTCGATCTGGGACCCGGCGAAACTGTCTTCATCAAGCGGGGCGTCGTGCACGGATTCACCAATCGGACCGAAGAGCCGACATCATGCCTTTGCGTGCTCAGCCCTGGCGTGCTGGGCCCTCAATATTTCAAGGACATGGCGGGCCTGTTGGCGGCCGGTACGCCCGACCCGGCGAAGATGAAGGAAACCATGTTGCGTTACGGGCTGATACCCGCGCCACCTTCGCAGGCTTGATCGGCGCAGAGTTTGCTCTAACCGGGGCTCGCCTTACCTCATCAGCCCAGCCAGTCTCGGCAGCGTCAGGCTGATCGCGGGAATGCAGATGATCAGCAGCAGCCCGGCAAACAGCGCCAGCATGTACGGCACGTAGGTGCGAAAATGCTGTCCGACGCCGAGCCTGGCGAAGCGTAGCGCCATCAATAGTCCGACGCCCATTGGTGGCAGGAACAGGCCGATGCCGACGGCCGCGGTCTGCACGATGTTGAAGTGGATCGGGTCGATGCCCATCGCCTCGGAGATCGGGAATACCACCGGGATAAGCACGACCGCGGCGGGCAACCCTTCCAGCACCATGCCGAACAGGCAGCTCATGACGGCGGTTCCGATCAGAAACAGCCACGGATGTCCCTTCAGCGGCCCGAGCAATTGGCCAAGCAATTGCGGCACTCCGCTGACGCCCATCAGATATTGGTAGATCGAGGCGACGGCGAGCAGGAACACCACGGCCGCGGTCAGGATTGCGCTGTCGTAGGCAATCTGGCTCATCTCGCGCCACGAGACGTTGCGGTAATAGAGTTTGGCCGCGAGGAAGGCGTAACCCGCGACCACCGCGCCGGCTTCGGTCGCGGTGATGACGCCGAAGATGAAGCCGGCGAGGATCACGAACGGCACCACCATCGGCACGGCGGCATGCAGCAACGCGTGGCCGAGGCGCTTGAGGCTCGGCCTGGAATCAACCGGCCAGTCGTTCTGGCGCGCGCGGATGTAAACCACGCTCATCAGGCACAGCATGATGACCATCGCCGGAATGAAACCGGCGACGAACAATGTCACCGCCGAGGTGTTGGTGACCTGCGCGATCACGATCATGAAGATCGCGGGCGGCACCAGCATGCCCATCGCGGTGCCGGCTGCGATCAGCGAGGCGGAATCGCGCGGGTCGTAACCGGCTTTGGTCAGCGGCGGCATCAGCGCGGAGCCGAGCGCTGAGACCTCGGCCATTTTCGATCCGCAGATGTCGGAGAAGAAATACGCCACGACGATCACCGACATGCCGAGCCCGCCCTTGACCCAACCGATCAGCGCGCGCGCCAGTTCCACCAGGGCGTGGCTCATGCCGCAGCGTTCCATCAGATTGCCCGCGAATACGAAGGCGGGGATGGCGAGCAGCACCCAGCTTTGTGATCCCGACACCAGCGCCGAGGAAAGCTGTTGCATCGGGTAACCGCCGATCCACAGGCCGGCGATACCGGCCACGCCGAGCGCGAACACGATCGGCATCGAGAGCAGGATCAACACGGCAAAGACGATGGCGACAGTCGCAAGCAGCATAAATAGTCCGTCTCAGTGCTGGGGATCGCCTTGCGGCAGCGGGGAGATCATCGTCGCGAAGCCGTAGATGGCGATCAGGATGCCGCCGACCACGGAAGACGCGTAGAGCCAGGCCAGATTGATTTCGAGCCCGGGCGTGGTGATGGTGCGGTTGAGCAGGCAGAGCTTGAAGCCGTACCACGCGGCGAGCAGGCCGACGCCCATGATGAGCGCGTGATTGAAGCGGTGGATCCAGAGTTGGACGCTTGCCGGCAGGCGATGCACGAACACCGCAAGCGCGAAATGCGACCGTGACCGGATGCCGATCGCGGCGCCGATCAACGTCAGCCATGCCAGCGAGAATTCGCCGACTTCCTCGACCCAGGTGAAAGGCACGGGGTCGACATCGAGCCAGTCGGTGATGGCGCCGACGAAATAACGCAGGATAACGCCGACCAGGAGATTGACGATGGCAAGGATGATCAGCGCCGTGACCGTAAATTTGGGGACGGCTGAGAGGTGACGCAGCATGCGCAAAGAAATTCCGGCTGACGATGGGGCAGGCGAGGCCGCGGGGGGCGAGGTCAGGCCTTGAAGCCCTCGATCTCGTCCCACAACGCGCCGTATTGGCTCTTGTAGGCCGGCCATATCTTTTGCTGCGCTACTTTGCGGAATGCGTCGACATCGGCTTCGACCACGGTCATGCCGAGCGGCTCAAGCAACAATTTGGCTTCCGCAAAATGGTCGACCGATTCAGTCGTATCGCGGATTTTTCCCTGCGCGGCGCGTGAGAGATCCATCACGAGCTTCTGCTGATCGGCCGACAGCCCGTTCCAGATTTCGAGATTCATCACTGCGTTGGTAGGGCCGTAATTGTGATAGGTGAGGGACGCGTATTTCGACACCTCGTAGATTTTCAGCGCCTTCATGTTGACGATAGGCAGATCGCCACCGTCGATCACGCCCTGCTTGGCGGCGGTGATGACCTCGCCCCACGCCATCGGCACGGCGCTGCCGCCGAGCCCATTGATGGTGTCGCCGAAGATCTTGGACTGCTGGACGCGGATTTTTGCGCCGCGCAGGTCTTTCGGCTCAACGACAGGTTTCTTCGTGGTCCAGAAATGGCGGAAGCCATAATCGTAATAGCACAGCACCTTGAGATTGTACTTGTCCTCGATTTGGCTGCTGATCTTGTCGCCGATCCGCCCGTTGAGCATGGCGTAGGCCGAGGTGTAATCCTTGACCAGATAGGGCACCAGCAGCGCGCCCATTTCCGGAAATACCGTGGCGGCGGCCCCCGCGGGGCTACCCATCGCGATGCTGCCGGACTTGACCGCGTTCATGATCTCCAGCTCCTGCGGGATCAGGGTCTTGCCGAAGAATTGCATTTCGAGCGCGCCGTTTGACCGCGCCGTGAGCTCCTTCGCCATCCAGTCGAACGCGACCGCGGCCGATTCCGGGACCGCGTTGATATGCGCGAAGACGAGCTTTTTCGGCTGGGTCTGGGCGAACGCCGGCGCGCGACCGGTGGCGAGAATGCCGGCCATGCCGGCGCCCGCCCGCAGGAGCGTGCGGCGATTGAACGAGACGCGGCTCGTCGGAGCTGACATGGGGAATCCTCCAAAATCTCTTTTTTTGTTTGCAATGCAGCGGCCGGCAGGGATGCCCAGCCAGTCCGGCGCAAAGCTTACAGCATAGTCCTCGCGTTGCCAGCGCGATGTTGGGCGTTGGTCTGCGGGCTTGGCGACGACGGCGCGGCCACCGGTATCCGCTGCGACAGACGTGCCGGTCCTGACGCTGTGCTGCGCTTTATTGGCGCGGGAAAGGTGACGATTTGCGGCGACCGACGTGTCGAACCGTTAGCTTCCAGTTAGGGAATTTACCCTACGATGGGTGGTTATTATCGGTCCTACATTTTTAAATCGAAGGGTCGCGACCTCAGTTTTTTACATCAGGTTTTTTTACATCGGGCATTTGACATGCTTGTTCATTTCGTCACCGATGAGGCTTCGAAGATACCGGCCGTCCGGGCGATGCTGGAACCGCAATTTGGCGTTATTCCGCAGTTGCTGGGAGTTGGTGACACACCGGGCAGCTCAAACGGCGTGCTGATGGTCGACGCTGACCTGCGTCAGATGGTTCGGGTCGAACAGATCAGGCTTGTGTTGCGAAAGCTGAGCTGCATTTCCGAAAAGCTGTTTGTCGTTCAGAACCAGGTTCGTTCGATGGTCGAGCAGGCCTATGCGCTTGGCGCGACCGACGTGATTTCGCGCCCCAAAGAAATCATACCCAAGCTGGTGCAGATTGCGGAGAAGTCCGCGCAAACCGATTTGGCTATTGCTTCGCCCGAGACCGACGACAGCGCCGCAGCCTTCGCGTCGCTGTTTTCGGCGATACGGAATGGCAAGTCGATAAACCTTTCAGACGCCGAACGCGCCACGTCACAGATCATCGACAGCGTCGCGCAAAACGGGCTTAGCGCCTGGCTGGACGAGGTGCGCCGCTATCATCAAGCAACGTTTCAGCATTGCCTGCTGGTGTCGGGTGTCGCAGTCGGCTTCGCCATGGATATCGGGTTCGACACGCCGGACATCAGGCGACTTGGAATGGCGGCAACCCTTCATGACATCGGGAAAGCCCATATCCCCTTGTCTATCCTCGACAAGCCCGGACGCCTTGATCCAACCGAAGAAAGGATCATGAGACGCCATCCGGTGATCGGCTATGATCTGTTGAAGGATATCCCGAACATCAGCCCGGAAATTCTTGACGGGGTAAGGCACCACCACGAATATCTGGACGGTTCCGGTTATCCCGACGCACTGAGGGCGCCGGAGATTTCCGATTTGGTGAGGCTGCTGACGATCTCCGATATCTTCGCCGCTCTGATCGAGTCGAGGCCGTACCGGCCGGCGATGCTGCGCCCGGAGGCCTACAAGATACTGTGCGGGATGGACGGACAACTGGAACGCTCGCTGGTGAAGGCGTTCCGTAACGTAGCCCTGGTGGTGTGAAGACCGCGCCGGACTTACGGCGCTCCAGTCTTCGGGCTCAGATGCCGCACTTCCCAGGGCAGAATGACCTGGCGAAAAATTGCCGGATCCGGCCACGCCGGAGTGCTGCGACCCATGTGGCCGCCAGCCGGGTTGATCCATGCCTCGCGCGGCTGGCTGCCGCTGTTGATGAGCAGTTCAAGATCGTCGATCGGCACCTGCGTGTCTTTCGTTCCGCCCACTACCAGGATCGGCGCCGTGGGTTTGCCGAGCAATCCCTGCGCTTGCAGGGACATCTTCGGCAGGAACGCAATCAATTCGTCCGCCGATTTCAGGCCGTACACGAACAGGCTGGCGGGAAGCAGGTCGAACAGATATTCGCGCGTATACATCCGGCCGCGGAAGAAGTCCGGCTGGAACGTGCGATGGGTCGGCGGCGATTGGGTCACCGCGCCGGCGAGGCGGTTCGCCTCGGTGTGCGCGAGCTTCGCGGCCCAATAAGCCCCAAAGCTCTGGCCGTGCACCAGGATGCGGTTTTTGTCGATCTCCGGCCGCGACGCCAGATAATCGAGGACGCGTGAATACATCTGGTCGGCGGTCTCGTCCGCCTTGCGCGGAGCCTGTCCGGTGCCGGGACTGTCGACCGCAAAGAAGCCGATGCCTTCCGGCAACGCCGCGGCATAGGTTTCGGCGACGGTTTCCTTGCGGCTATCCAGACCAGAAATCGCCAGCACCACCGGCACCGGGCGAGGGGCGTTGGCAGGCAGCCGCAGGTAGCCGACGATTTCCTTGCCTTCATAGGGGATGCGCACCACTTCGAGCGGCGGATCGAAATGTTTGGCATGCAGCAGATAGGCGTCGACGGCCCGCTGGTAGGCCGCCTGTTTCCCGGCCGACGTCGGCGACGGCCATTGCCCGAAATAATACAGCCGCCAGGCGCGCAAGAAGTTGGCGTCGGCTTCTTTGGGATCGTTCGCCGCCCGCGCCTTGGCCATGTAGCTGTCGGCGACCGCACTCCAGGCTGCGGCCCATTCGTCGGGATCGCGGGTATTTATGCGGCCGAGCGCATCACTGGCGTCGCCGGGCGCTATGCCCAAGGCGGGATAGGCGCCGGTCTGCGCCCTGGCGAGGGTTTCGGTCTTGATCTCGTCGATGGTGCGGTCGGCGGTCTGTGCCGGTACGGCTTCGCTGGTGCAGCAAATAGCAGCCGATAATAAAATCAATGAGAGCGCGCGCATGACTTTCCCTGAGCTTCTTCCCTGAGCTTCTTCTTCGAAGCCACAGCAAGACAGCCAGCGGTCAGGCGCGTCAACCCTCCACAAGCGTCAACCCTCTAAAAGCTCTTTGATACGGCGCTGCAGCTGGCGCTTTTTCATTTCGCTCTTGCGCAGCCGTTCCTCGATATCCGAGACGGGGGCGGAGGGCGTCTCCGCACTGAATGCCACGCCGACGAAATTGTCGCGCCACCAGATGATCTTGGCGAGGAAGGAGCGTCCCTTTCGCGCGATCGTCAGCAGCATCTGCTCCTTGGGGAGCCTGACGTCGCTGCTGAATTCGATGCTGGCGCCATTTTCGGAGATATTGCGGACGACACAATCCCGGGATCCGCTGCGGTCGTCGACCTTGGCGACCCCGCCATACATAACCTTGTCGCGCGCGCTCTGGCGTCGATCCAACATCGAAAAAACCTCCCAATAAAGAGGCTGCACTTTTACGCGGCTTTACCCTCCGCGAAACCCTGCGACCGGCAAAATGCCGCGTTAACGTAAACCGATGTCGGCCGGAAAAACGCGGATTTCTAGGGTTTTTGGACGATGTGGAGGAGGCTCACGCCGCGTTTTCACGCAATCCGCGCGCAATTTCCTTCTGCGCGTCGAATTCGCGCCGCCGCCGCGCCAGCTCTTCGGCGCTGAGCAGCGCGACGTTGTTGTAGTCGCGCTTCCAGGCGGCATCGCTGCTCCAGCGCAGCGGCGATTGCATCGTGGTTTGCGGGCCCGGCGCGGTTTCCAGCACCCGCAGCGCCAGCTCCAGCGTAAAGGCTTGCGAAGCCGGATCGTGCGGCTTGCCCGCCGAATTGCCCAGCGGGAAATCGCTGAACAGAAAGCGCGGCACCGCGGCGTGCTCGACGATATCCTTGGCGCAGCCCATCACCACGGTGGAAATGCCGTTGGCCTCCAGATGCCGGGCGACCAGGCTGATGGTCTGGTGGCAGACCGGGCAATTCGGCACCAGCACCGCGGCATCGACCTGATCGGCCCGGCAGCGCGCGAGAATTTCGGGCGCATCGGTTTCGATCGTGACACGGTGGCTGCGGTTGGTCGGCGCGCCGAAGAAGCGTGGCGCGGCTTCGCCGATCCGCCCGTCGCGCGCCAGCCCGAGCAATTGCGGCAGCGGAAACCAGGTGCCGCTGTCGTCGGCCGAGGTGTGCACGCGGTCGTAGGCGATGTGCGAAATCCGCAGGTCATGCGACTTCGAGGTGTCGCCGTCATAGACCGCATAGAATTTGGCGCCGCCATTGTATCTGGCGCCCGGACCTTGATCGCCCTTGGCGGGATCGAACGGCGCCGCCGTGGTGACGATGGCGACGCGGGCTTGGCTGAGCGGCTTTCGCAGGGGCTGGAACGGCGCATCGACATAATGCGCCCAGCGATAGGGCGTGGTGTAGCCGATCGCCGCATAATATTCACGGGTCCGCGCCATATAGGGAATGGGCGCGTCGTCGTCGGGTGCGAAGCCAAGCAGATCGTCTGAAGGTGCGGTCATGTCTTGCGCTCCTATTCTTGCGCTCCCATAGACGCGCCATGTTTCCCAAATAGCTAGACTGTCGGGTTTCCCTGTCAAGCACGGTCTGCCGGAAAACAGGACTGTGATGCAAATGGGTATCGGTTGGCGCGCGGCGCTTTGTGTCGTGGTCGTAATGCTGATGTGGCCGGCGGCACGGTCGGCCGCGGAGGAGGCGGCGCCTGTGAGAACCGGCGGCGGCATCGCGCGGCCGAGTGTGGAAGAACTCGCCGTTCCGGAGCCGAAGAAGCCCGCGGACGATGCGCGGGAGACCAATACCCGAGAGGCGATGTGCCTGATGATCGAATCGGCGGCGAAGGCCAACGGTTTGCCGCTGGAGTTTTTCGCCCGCGTGATCTGGCAGGAAAGCCGTTTTCAGTCCGATGCGGTGGGGCCTATGACACGTCGCGGCGAGCGCGCCCAGGGTATCGCGCAATTCATGCCGGGTACTGCGAGCGAGCGCCGGCTGCTCGATCCCTTCGATCCCGTGCAGGCGCTGCCGAAATCCGCTGAATTCCTCAGCGAATTGCGCACGCAGTTCGGCAATCTCGGCCTCGCCGCAGCCGCTTACAATGCCGGCCCGCACAGGGTGCAGGAATGGCTGGCGGGCACAGGCTCCATGCCGCAGGAGACGCGCAATTATGTCGTCGCCATCACCGGCACCACGGTCGATGCCTGGGCCGCGGCCGGTGCAAATGGCAAGATGCCTGATCGCGCGCCGACCACTGGCTGCCGCGATCTGATGGCGTTGCTCAAGCGCGCGCCCAATTTCTTTGTCACCGAACTCGAACAGCATGTGAAGCTTGGTGCTGAACGGCTATGGGGTGTGCAACTCGCCGCCGGCTTTGATCGCGACCAGGCGCTCGCGATGTATTCACGCGCGATGACGCGGTTGCGCGCCGTGATCGGCGATCAGGATCCAAGCCTGACGGGCTCGATATTCCGCAGCCGGGGTACCCGCACGTTCTATCAGGTGCGGATAGGCGCCGACACCCGTCCCGCCGCCGAGGATCTCTGCAACCGCATCCGCCGCGCCGGCGGCGCCTGTTTCGTGCTGCGCAGTGCCAACGTCGGGGGATGACAACCACTTGCATGCCAGCCTTGAAGCGCGGCTCGCTTGACCTTGTCCGGTTTCGCCAGCGTTATGCTTTCCTACGACTCAGTTTGTCCGGTTGCTCTTGTCCCTTCCTGCTCTCGATTCGCCGCAATGGCATAGTTCTCTACGTGCGTTCGCATGGGGAGTGCGGTCAGTCGCCTCGACCGTCCTCACGCTGGTGCTGTTTGCGACCTATCTGGGGATCGGCGCGCTCTCGCATGACACGCATTTCAGCCTGGCATGGGTATTGGCGAGCACGGCGTTGGTATGGGCGGGCCCTGCCCAGATCATCCTGATTTCGACTCTCGGTTCCGGCGCGACCGTAATGCAGGCGGCGATTGCCGTCACGGTCAGCGCTGTCAGGCTGTTTCCGATGGTGGTCTCGGTATTGCCGATGATGCGCTCGCCACAGACCAAGCGGCGTCATCTGGTGCTGGTGGCCCATCTCACGGCGGTTACGTTGTGGGTCGAATGCTTTCGCTTCCTGCCGCAGGTGCCACGCGAACGGCGGATCGCGTTCATTCATGGGCTTGGGGGCGGTCTCGTTTCCATCAGCCTGATTGCGACGACGATCGGCTACAGCCTCGCGGCCAATCTGTCGCAATCGTTCGGCGCCGCGCTGCTGATGCTGACGCCGCTGGCATTTCTGTTCTCCACCGCCCGCAATTGCCGGGAGATTGCCGATGGTGTGGCGCTGGCATTGGGATTGGCGTTTTTTCCGCTGGCGGCCATGCTGAACAGCGGAGTCGATATTCTCATCAGCGGCGTATCGGCGGGCACTATCGCCTATGGCGTCCATTGGTGGCGGGCGCGCTCATGAGCGATTTAACATGAGCGGTTTTATCGGCGACTGGCATGCTTTGGTGATCCTGCTGATCGCGGGCGTATTTCCCAATCAGATATGGCGCATGCTCGGACTCTGGCTCGGTAGCGGCATCGACGAAGGCTCGGAGCTGCTGGTGTGGGTGAGGGCGGTGGCGACCGCCGTCCTTGCCGGCGTCATCGCGCAAATCCTGGTGCAGCCGCCCGGGGCGCTGGCCAGTGTGCCCGGCTGGCTGCGTTACACCGCGCTGGCCGCCGGCTGTGCAACCTTCTTCGCGACGCGGCGCTCGATCTTTGCCGGCGTGATCTGCGGCGAGGCGGTGATGCTTACCGGCAAATGTGGTTCGGCTGATACGCCGATCGTCGCCGCGGTTCCCGGCGTTGACCGATTTGTTGGCCGGCAACATCCAGGTGATATTTGATTCCGTAAGTACGGCGCTGCCGCCGGTGCGATTCGGGATGTTGCGGGCGCTCGGCGTCAGTTCGGCGCAACGGCCTCTCCGATCTGCCTGACCTGCCAACCATCGCGGAGAGCGGTTATCCCGACTGCCTCGTCAGCGTCTGGTACGGCATTGTCGCTCCAGCAAACCTTCGTGAGGACATGGCCCAAAAGCTGACTGACAGCCTCAATCGTGCGATGAATGATGACGCATTCCGGGCGTCGCTGGAGAACATCGGCTATACTGTGTTTCGCCCGCGCAGCGCAGCCGCGGTCACGCAATTCATCGACGCCGACCGGGCCAGATGGTCCGCCGTGATCAAGGCACAGAATATTTCACTGGATTGAAAAACATGGTTCGAGAGAGCGAAATTCGTGAAGGCGAACAGGCCGTCGAGATGCCAAAGGCGAACGACGCCGGTCTCGTTTTCATCGGCCGCATCCGCACGCCCTGGACTTCGCGGCTCGATGCCCCCAGGCAGGGACGCCATGACGGCCCGGTGTGTCGGCTCGAGATTTTCGAACCATGGGTGCCGGCGCTGAAGGGCGTCAATTTCTATGAAAATCTCGAAGTGATCTACTGGCTGCATCTGTCGCGCCGCGACCTGGTGCTGCAGTCGCCGAAGAACAACAAATCGACACGGGGTACATTCTCGCTGCGCTCGCCGGTGCGGCCGAACCCGCTCGGCACCTCGATCGTCAAGCTGGTGGGAATCGAGGGCTCAACCGTCCTGGTGCGCGGCCTCGATTGCCTCGACGAGACGCCGCTGGTGGATCTCAAGCCCGACCGCTGCGAATTCACTCCGCTGGCGCCGCCGCAAGCAGGGGATTTCGAGACGGAGTGAGAGGGCATCGCGCGAAGCGCGAGAGCCGGAATCCCGGGATTCCCCGATGTGCAATTGCACATCTGAGGTTCGCATCTTCGATGCGCCCCGGAATGACAGCGCCTACAACAATCACGCCCCCTTCAGCGCCGCCGCCAGTTTCGCTGCGTTCGCTTCCAGCACCTTGCCGTCTTCCTTGCGGCTGGCCGGCGGCAGCAGGGCGATCCCGTCGTAGCGGGGCATCACATGCATGTGCAGATGAAACACCACCTGTCCGCCGGCGGGTTCGTTGAATTGCTGCACGGTGATGCCGTCGGCCGTGAAAGCAGTCATCGCGGCGCGGGCAATCTTGTGGGACGCACGCGCGACATGGGCGAAATCCTCCGATGAAATATCGAGGATGTTGCGGGCAGGGGCCTTTGGGATCACCAGCGTATGGCCGGGACTGCGCGGCATGATGTCGAGAAAGGCCAGCACGTGATCGTCCTCATACACCTTGTAGCAGGGAAATTCGCCGCGCAGGATTTTTGCGAAGGGGTTGTTGGGGTCATAGGCGGGCATGGCATCTCCCAGAATCCGATTAGTGTCAGGATGGCTCATCGGCGATTTTGCGAAACGGTCCGGCATCGGTGAGTTCGCGCGCCGCCTCCGCCACATAGGCGCGTTCGCGCCGCAAATACTCGTCGATGGCGCGGCGCAAGCCAGCGTCGGCAATATAATGCGCTGAAAACGTGGTTTGCGGAAGATAACCACGCGCGATCTTGTGTTCGCCCTGCGCGCCGGCCTCGACGGTCTTGAGGCCGCGCATAATCGCAAAATCGATCGCCTGATAGTAGCAGACCTCGAAATGCAGGAACGGATGATGCTCGATCGCGCCCCAGTTCCGGCCAAACAAGGTATCGGACCCAATGAAATTGATGGCACCGGCGATCCAGCGGCCATTGCGCCTGGCCATGATCAGCAGCACGTCCTCAGGCATGCTCTCGCCGACCAGCGAAAAGAACGTACGGGTGAGGTAAGGCCGGCCCCATTTCCGCGAGCCGGTTTCCATGTAGAACTCAAAGAAAGCGTCCCATGCGTCTTCGGTGATTTCGCTGCCGGTGAGCGCGTGAATCGTGATGCCGGCTGCCAGCGCCTCGCGCCGCTCGCGCTTGATCGCCTTGCGGTGGCGCGAATTGAGGGTGGCGAGGAAATCCTCGAAACTGCGATAGCCCTGGTTGTGCCAATGGAATTGCTGGTCGGTACGCTGCAGGAATCCTTGTTCGGCGAGAAATTTCCATTCCGCTTCGCGCGCGAACGTCACATGAACCGATGAGGCGCTGGTGGCATCGCACAGCCCCATCAGCCCGCCCGCCAGCGCGGTGCCGATGCGTTCCCGGTCTGCGCCATTCCGTATCAAAAGGCGTGGCCCGGTCGCCGGGGTAAAGGGAACCGAAGCCTGCAGTTTCGGGTAATAGCGCCCGCCGGCGCGCTCATAGGCATCGGCCCAGCCGCGGTCAAAGACGTATTCGCCTTGCGAATGCGATTTCAGGTAGCACGGCACGATGCCGGCGACCTTCCCGTCAAGCCTTGCCAGCAGATGGCGAGGTCCCCAGCCGGTCCGGGCGCAGGCCGAATTGGATGCCTCCAAGGCAGATAAAAATGCATGTGAAACGAATGGGTTATAGCGATGTCTTAAGCCTGGGCAGGCGTTGCTTGCCGGGTCGGATAAAGCCAGCGTGTCGAGGCCATCGAGGCTGTCAGGGTCCGAAACCGGATTGGCGCAGGCATCCCAGTCCCGGGCCGCGATCTGGCTTATGGACGACACCGCTTCGAGGGTTATTTCAGATGAGGCCATCGACGATATTGGACCGGTCACGTGTTACGATCAGCCATCGCACGTGGTGACCAATACAAAGATCGTGCATTGCATCATAGACTTCAAGGGTACAGGCCGGATCAGGCATGATCCCGAAAGGCGGGAACCGGTTCTATGGGCTGGAACCCCTCAAAGATCATCTGATCGGCGTAGCGGGCAGCGCGTTCGCACTGCTCGGAGGTCCGCACGGTCCAGGTCAACAGCGGCAGGCCGAAAACATGCCGCGCGATCCAGGGCGCCGGCGAGGGCAACTCATTCACCCAATACGCCACGAAATGCGGCCGGGTGCGCAGCGCGTGGCGTAGATGCCGCATGCCGCGGCGCTGGGCCGGCGTCGCCTCCGGCCAGTCGGCTTCGGAGTAGGTGCGTTCAGCCACGATGCCGCGAGGAAGCTGCGGCATCGTTTCGCGCAATGCCACCACCTGGTCGGGGTCGAACGACATGCCGGCCACCGGCCCGGCATAGCTGCTCAGCACCTGCGCCATCCGCGTCACCAATTGGCGGTCGCCGTCAAAATGGCTCTTCACTTCGATGACGATCGGTACGCGGCCGTTGACCAGCGCGCAGAGATCGCCGAGCGACATCATCTGCTCGGAGGTGTCCTTGAACCTTACCGCCCTGAGTTCGTCTGAGGTGAGGCCGAGCAGGGCACCGGAGCCTTCGGTGAGGCGGCCGAGCGCATCGTCGTGATGCACCATCGCCTCGCCGTCGGCGGTGAGCTGAATATCGCATTCGATGCTGAAATGGCCGTCGATCGCGGCCACAGCCGCGCCCGGCATATTCTCGATAATACCGCGGGCGCGGTCGTGCAGGCCGCGATGGGCCACCGGCCGCGCCGTCAGCCAGTCGGGTGCGCGCACCCCAAATCTCCCCAAAAAAGCTCGGCTTACGAGACCTCGAAGATTCCCTCGACCTCGACCGCGGCATCGGCCGGAAGCACGGCGACGCCGACGGTGGTGCGGGCATGGCGGCCCTTGTCGCCAAAGGCCGCGACCATCAGGTCGGAGGCACCGTTCAGCACTTTCGGCCCATCCAGAAAATCCGGGGCCGAATTGACGAAGCCGCCGAGCCGGACCACGCGGACCACCTTGTCGAGATCGCCGAGCGCGGCCTTGACCTGCGACAGCAGGTTGATGGCGCAACCGCGCGCCGCGGCATTGCCTTGCTCGATGGTAACCCCGGCGCCAAGCTTGCCCTTGGCGATCAGCTTGCCGTCCGGGCTGACACAAACCTGGCCTGACACGAACAGCAGGTTTCCGGTGCGCACGAAACCGACGTAATTTGCCATCGGGGTTGGCGGTTCATGCAAGACCACGCCCTGTGCCGCAAGCTTCTGTTCGACCGTACCCGCCATGTTTCGTCCCCGTTTGATATGACCAGCACCCGATGGGTATCCAATCAGGTCGCTTTGTTTCGCGCATCGAGCCGTCGCATGCAAGCGAGGCAGATCGGGGGCCAAATGCCAAAAAACATGGCAACCTGGCGGGAAATGCTACTTTTCCGTGACATGCCCTAGTTGCGGCACAATATCGCGGTGAATACGGTGATAGAATCCAGCCCGAGGAAAAACATGGCCCGCGCATTCCTGAGTTCGCCTCGCAACGTCAGATCATTGGCGCTGACAATCGCCGCCGTTGCGATCGGAACGAGCTTCGGCACGGATAGGGTCGATGCCGCGACCGGCGGCGCGTTTCTCCCGCACCAGGCGCTCTATGAACTCAATCTGTTGAAGTCGCGTGGCTCCAACGCGATCAATAGCGCGCGAGGACGCATACTCTATAATTTCTCAGGCAGCGCCTGCGAAGGCTACACCTCGGAATTCAGGCAGGTGTCCGAACTCGACAGCGGCGAGGGCAAGGTGACGCTGAGCGATTTGCGCTCGACATCCTGGGAGGATGGTGCGGGCAAGAGCTATCGCTTCAAGATCGATTCGCGCATGAACGACACCGACTCCAGCCCGGTCGATGGGGTCGCAGAGCGGATCGGCGATCACATCACGGTCAAGTTGAAGCAGCCCGAAGTCAAGACGTTCACGCTCGACGGCGCGACGGTGTTCCCGACCGAGCAGATCCAGCGCATCATCGCCGCGGCGCGCGAAGGCAAATCCGTGCTCGAACTGACCGTCTATGACGGCTCGGACAATGGCGAGAAGGTCTACAATACCCTGTCGGTGATCGGGCAACCGATCCCCGGCGACCGGGCCATCGATTCACCCGACCCATCCACCCAAAACGACGTCATGAAAACGATGACGCGCTGGCCGGTGACGGTGAGCTATTACGACCGCGACACCAAGGCCAATGAGGGTGAGCAGACCCCAGTCTATGCGATGTCGTTCGAACTATACGAGAACGGCGTCTCGCGGGCACTGGTGCTCGACTACAACGACTTTGTCATCTCGGGCGCGCTCGGAAAGTTCGACGTCAAGGATTCGAAACCGTGCAAGACGGCGGAAGCGCCGAAATAGCCCGTCATCGCCAATTCGTATCCCGGATGAGCGAAGCGACATCCGGGGCGCAGCTACCCCGCCTTTTCCGGACCGTCATAGGCAATGCCCCGGATCACGGCGGCATTGCCGAACTTCCGGCGCAGGTCGTCGATGGCGCGCTCGGCATGGGCGGAGCGGCGATCCAGCATGTCGGTATCGTCGGCCTGCGAGCCCGGGCGCAGCGCGCTGACGCCGGTGCCCATCAGGCGGAAGGCGGTGCCGTCGATTTCCTTCGCCAGCATTTCCCGGGAGATCGCGAAAATCTTCGCCGCCAATTGCGTCGGGGCGTGGATCGATTGCGAACGGGTGCGCTGCCTGAAATCGGCCGTCTTGAGTTTCAGCGTGATGGTCGTTCCCGCCAACTCGCTGCTCTTGAGTCGCGACGACACCTTCTCCGACAGCCGCCACAGCGTCCGCTCCAGGCTGGCGAAATCGCGAATGTCGGTCTCGAACGTGGTCTCACTGGAAATGGTCTTGGCGCCCCGGTCCGGCACCACGCGGCGATCGTCGATGCCGCGCGCCAGCCGCCACAACCTGCGGCCTTCGGTCGAGAACTGCTTCATCAGGTCGGCTTCGTCAGCGCGCTGCAGATCGGCGATGATACGAAAGCCGCGTTGCGACAGCCGTTCCTGGGTCGCCGGCCCGACCCCGAAAATGAACCCGACCGGCTTGTCCGCCAGCATCGCGCGCGCCTCGGTTTGATCGAGGGCGGCAAAGCCGCGCGGCTTGTCCATGTCGGAGGCGATCTTGGCCAGGAATTTGTTGCAGGACAGCCCGACCGAAACCGTGATGCCGATGTCGCGCTCGACCTCGCGGGCGAACCGCGCCAACACTTTCGCCGGAATCATGCCGTGTACCCGCTGGGTACCGCCGAGATCCAGAAACGCTTCATCGATCGAAAGCGGCTCGACCAGCGGTGTCAGTGCCAGCATGGCGCGGCGCACTTCGCGGCCGACCCGGACATATTTGGCCATGTCGGGCCGGATCACGACGGCCTGTGGGCATAGCGCCAGAGCCTTGAACATCGGCATCGCCGAGCGCACGCCGAAGGTGCGGGAGATGTAACACGCCGCCGATACCACGCCGCGCTTGCCGCCGCCGATGATGACGGGCTTGTCGGCGAGTTCGGGGTTGTCGCGCTTCTCGACGGTCGCGTAGAACGCGTCGCAATCGATGTGGGCGAGCGTGAGGGACGGCAACGAGGGATGGCGAACCAAACGAGGTGAACCGCATTCGCCGCATCGCCTCGCCGCGATGTCGAGATCACCGAGGCAATCCCGGCAAAAGCAGGTCGGCCCGGCGAACTCTGGCGCGGTGGCGCTCACGGCACGTCACGCTCCTCGGCCGGATCGGTGAGCGCCTGCCGGGCGGCGGCGATATTGGTCGGATGAAGCTGCGAGGCGGTTGCGAAGGCTTTCACCGTGGCGTCATCCCGCATCACGAAATCGAGCACATGGGCGAGGAAATGCGGATCGGCCGCGGCCGTGCGCAGGCTCTCCGGCCCGATCCCGCTTTCAGCCAGGAACAGGCCCAGACGCTCGGGGTCGCCGGCAACGAAAGAAAGCGCCTGAATCGCAACGATTTCAGCCACTTCCTTGGGCTTGTGAATCGATTTTTTCAACGGAATTGTTTGCCTTTCCGTAACTTATGGTCTCTATTTTTAAAGCCATCATGCCCGAGTCTGCGTAACGTGTTCAAGCAAGTGGAAACCACTTCACGCAAAGATGGCAGTCGGGCTTAACGGGTTAGAGCGAATCTGACGCTAGTTTGAATTCACTTTTTGACAGGCCCGGCGGCGGCGCCAATGCCCTGCATGCCCGGACTGTTTCGTGGGAATTGGAGGGCGGGATGGCAAAAACCGTCCTGATCGTGGAGGACAATGAGCTCAATATGAAGCTCTTTCGCGATCTACTGGAGGCGCACGGCTATCAAACATCCGGTACCAGCAACGGTTTCGAGGCGCTTGATCTCGTGCGCAAGCTGCGCCCCGATCTCATTTTGATGGATATTCAGCTTCCCCAGGTATCCGGTCTCGAAGTGACGCGCTGGATCAAGGACGATCCGGAGTTGCGTTCGATTCCGGTCGTCGCGGTCACGGCATTCGCGATGAAGGGCGACGAGGAGCGCATCCGCGAGGGCGGCTGCGAGGCCTATTTGTCCAAACCGATCTCGGTCGGCAAATTTATTGAAACCGTCCGACGGTTCATCGGATAGGAGAGTTTAGATGTCCGCGCGTATTCTGGTCGTCGACGACGTCCCCGCCAACGTCAAGTTGCTGGAGGCGCGGCTGTCGGCCGAATATTTCGACGTCATGACCGCGTCCAACGGCACCGAGGCGCTGGCGATCTGCGCGCGCGCCGAATGCGACATCATTCTGCTCGACGTCATGATGCCGGACATGGACGGTTTCGAGGTTTGCCGGCGGCTGAAGTCCAATCCGGCGACGCATTTCATTCCGGTGGTCATGGTGACGGCGCTGGATAGCCCGGCCGATCGCGTGCGTGGCCTCGATGCCGGTGCCGATGACTTCCTGACCAAGCCGGTGTCGGACGTCGTGCTGATCGCGCGGGTGCGCTCGCTGACCCGGCTGAAGATGATGACCGATGAGCTGCGCATGCGCGCCATCACCTCGCTCGAGATCGGCGTGCAAGCGCCGGAGCGAAGTGCCGTGGCCGACACCGGGAAGGGCGGGCGCGTTCTGCTGGTCGACGACCGGCGATCGTCCTATGAGCGGCTGGCGCCGGTGCTGAGCGCCGAGCACACCGTCGATGTCGAAACCAATCCGGCCGAAGCTTTGTTTCATGCCGCCGACGGCAATTACGATCTTCTGATCGTCTCGCTCGGCCTCGATAATTTCGACGGCCTGCGGCTGTGCAGCCAGGCGCGGTCGCTGGAACGGACCCGGCAAGTGCCGATATTGGCCATTGCGGACGCTGACAACAATGCGCGGCTGCTCCGCGGCCTCGAGATAGGCGTCAACGATTATCTGCTGCGCCCGGTCGACAAGAACGAACTGCTGGCGCGCGCCCGCACCCAGATTCGCAAGCGGCGCTATACCGACCATCTGCGCGACAACGTGCAGAATTCGATCGAAATGGCGATCACCGATGCGCTGACCGGGCTGCATAACCGCCGCTACATGGAGAGCCATCTGGGAACGCTCGCCGAGCAGGCGTCAAGCCGCGGCAAGCCGCTGGCACTGATGATGCTCGACATCGATTTTTTCAAATCGATCAACGACACTTACGGCCACGATGCCGGCGACGACGTGCTGCGTGAATTCGCGGTCCGGATCCGCAAGTCGATCCGCGGTATCGACCTCGCCTGCCGCTACGGCGGCGAGGAATTCGTCATCGTGATGCCGGAGACCGATTTGCACGTCGCCGGCATGGTGGCCGAGCGGCTGCGGCGTTCGATCGCCGGCGAGACCTTCGCGGTCAACAAAGGCGCCAAGCGCATCGAGGTCACGATCTCGATCGGGCTGTCGATCCTGGAGCGCAAGGGCGAGGCCGTCGCCGACGTGCTCAAGCGCGCCGACACTGCCCTCTACCGCGCCAAGCATGACGGCCGTAATCGCGTGGTCGCGGCCGCGGCTTGAACTCAGCCGGGAAGGCATGTTGAGGTAAATAAAAACGGGGCCCAAGGCCCTCAGATCCGCCAGCGATGTGCCGGAAGCTTACTTGATCTTGGATTCCTTGAACTCGACGTGCTTGCGCGCGACCGGGTCGTACTTCTTCTTGACCAGCTTGTCGGTCATGGTGCGCGAATTCTTCTTGGCGACGTAGTAGAAGCCGGTATCAGCCGAGGAAACGAGCTTGACCTTGATGGTGACCGCTTTGGCCATGTTCAGAACCTTTGATGTCTGGGGTCGGGTGCCGGCCCATCAGGCCCGCATTTGCGGCGCAACCTAGCTTCTGATGGCCCAAAGTCAAGGTTTTGCGGGCAAAAACTCGCACGATTCAGCGAGGTTAACCCTCAAAGAAGCGGTTTTTCGGCCGCGGCAGGCCCAGATTCTCCCGCAACGTCGTGCCTTCATATTCGCGCCTGAAAATCCCGCGTCTCTGCAGTTCCGGCACCACCTTGTCGACGAAATCGTCGAGTCCGGCGGGCAGATACGGGAACATGATGTTGAAGCCGTCACTGCCGAAGCTCGTCAGCCATTCCTCCATCTGGTCGGCGATCACCCGGGGCGTGCCGACGAAAGATAATCCGCCATAGCCGCCGACGCGCTGTGCGAGCTGGCGCACCGTGAGCTTGTCGCGCGCGGCGACATCGACGATGCGCTGACGGCCGCTCTTGCTGGCATTGGTTTCGGGAATCGGCGGTAGCTGGCCGTCGGGATCGAAGCCGGAGGCATCGGTTCCCAGTATCACCGAGAGCGATGAAATTGCGCTGTCGTAATGCACCTTGCTGTCGAGCAGAGCGCGTTTCTCTTTCGCCTCTTCGACGCTGTCGCCGACCACGACGAAGGCGCCGGGCAGGATCTTGAGGCCGTCGCGGTCGCGGCCGAGCTTGTCCATACGGCCCTTGATGTCGGCATAGAGCTTTTGTCCGTCGCTCAGGCTGCCGCCGCCGGTGAATACGGCCTCGGCGGTCTCCGCGGCCAACTGCCGGCCGTCGTCGGATGCGCCGGCCTGAACGATCACGGGCCAGCCTTGTACGGGGCGGGCGATATTGAGCGGGCCGCGCACCGACAGGTATTTTCCCTTGTGGTTCAGGACGTGCATCTTGGCGGGATCGAAATAAAGGCCCGCTTCGACGTCTCTGACAAAAGCGTCGTCGGCGAAGGAATCCCACAGGCCCGTCACCACATCGTAGAATTCGCGCGCACGCTTGTAGCGCTCGGCGTGCTCCATGTGGTCCTCAAGCCCGAAATTCAGCGCCGCGTCCGGATTTGACGTGGTGACGATGTTCCATCCGGCGCGGCCGCCTGAGATGTGATCGAGCGAAGCGAAGCGGCGGGCGACATGATAGGGCTCGTCGAACGTGGTCGAACCCGTGGCGACCAGTCCGATCCGTTCGGTGACGCTGGCCAGCGCAGACAACAGCGTGAACGGTTCGAACGACGTGACGGTGTGGCTGCGCTTTAACGCAGAGATCGGCATGTTCAGCACGGCGAGATGATCGGCCATGAAGAAGGCGTCGAACTTTCCGGCCTCGAGTTTCTGAATCAGACGCTTGATATGGGCGAAATTGAAATTGGCATCCGGCCAGGCGCCGGGATAGCGCCACGCGCCGGTATGGATGCTGACCGGCCGCATGAACGCGCCGAGCTTGAGTTGACGTTGTGCCATGGCCCCATTCCCGTGTTGGCTTTGTCGTTGGGTAGGAGATAGGGATGCCCCGGCGTAAAGGCATCACATGGGAACGAGAAGAATTTTACATTTTGGAAGTCGGTTCGGCGGGATTTGTCTACCGATCGTCATTCCCCGATGTGCAATTGCACATCTGAGGATGCGCCACTTGGCGCAGCCCTGGAATCCATACTACCGATCATGGTTATGGATTCCGGGCCCACGCCCGAGAGGCGTGTCCCGGAATGACGGCGCGGGTGCTAAGCCCCCAGCACATCCCGGTGCATCTTGCCGCCGTAGAAATGGAAAAACGGCACCTCGGCGTCGTGGGTCAGCGGCCCGGAGGCGAGGCGTTTTTCCAGTTCGTTGAGAACATTCCTGGTCATGGGATGCAGGTCGGCCAGCGGTTTCGAACCTATCTCGACCCAGACCAGTTCCACCAGTTCGGCGTCGGCATGGATCACGCCCTCGACCCGATGGGCGATGGTTGACGCGTCAGCAGTAAAGAACCGGGTATCGAACCGCCGCACCCGGCCCGGCGGCGTAATCGCGCGCGCAATCAGGAACAGCCCGGACGGATCGGGCAAAAGGCCAGCTTCGGCAAACGGCTTCCACGCGCCTTCGAGCGCCGGAGCGGAGCCGTTGCCCTTGCGTCCGAGACAGAGGCCGGTTTCCTCGCAGGCCTCGCGGATCGCGGCGACCGCGAGCGAGCGCGCACGCGATGGCGTGATTTTTGGGCTACCCTTGAGCAGGTTTGCTTCGAGCGCTTCGGGGATTGGCGCGGCCACGGGAACGCGATTATCTGTCTTGTCGACGCGGCCGCCCGGGAAGACGAATTTCCCAGGCATGAACACCACCTTGTCGTGGCGTTTGCCGACCAGAACTTTTGGAGTGGCGGCGGCACGATCGATCAGGATCAGCGTGGCGGCGTCGACCGGGCGGCGATAGGGGTGATGATCGGCCTCCTTCGCCGTCGTCTCAGTTTCGCTCATCGCATGCCCGCCGCCCGTTTTAGTTTCTTGT
>Ga0210396_10001736_pt1 | contig 22983 bp, 24 predicted proteins | sample IncBWH17OmetaG_FD_155466 | JGI IMG/M metagenome (GOLD analysis project Ga0210396, IMG submission 155466) | Forest soil microbial communities from Barre Woods Harvard Forest LTER site, Petersham, Massachusetts, United States - Inc-BW-H-17-O ... | reverse complement strand
TCACACCGTTTCCATCCCTTCCAAGGATCGGACGGTGACCGCCGAGAAGATCCTGATCGCCACCGGCGGCTGGCCGACCCTGCCTCCGAACGTCCCGGGCGTCGAACACGCCATCACCTCCAACGGGGCCTTCCACCTGCACGGACTGCCGCGCCGGATGCTTGTGGTCGGCGGCGGCTACATCGCCGTGGAGTTCGCCGGCATCTTCAATGGTCTGGGCGTGGAGACCACGCTGCTCTACCGCGGCGCGAACATCCTGCGCGGGTTCGACGACGACGTCCGCGAGCATCTTGCGACGGAGATGGAGCGGCGCGGGGTGAAAGTCATCCTCGGCTGCGAGCACACGCGCCTCGAGAAGACTGCTGGCGGACTCGTCAGCCATCTGACGAGCGGCCACTCCCTCGAACACGACGTTGTCCTCTTCGCGACCGGCCGCGCGCCAAACACCTCGGGCCTCGGCCTGGAGAAGGCGGGCGTCGCACTCAATGAAAAGGGCGCGGTCGTGGTCGACAAGTATTCGCGCACGAACATCGAGAACATCTGGGCGGTGGGCGACGTCACCGACCGGATCAACCTCACGCCCGTGGCGATCCGCGAGGCCATGGCCTTCTTCGAGACGGCCATCCTGAATCGGCCCGCAGGCTTTGACCACGACACGGTCGCCAGCGCGGTCTTTTCCCAGCCTCCGGTCGGCGCCGTGGGCCTGACCGAGGCGGAGGCCCGGCGGGGCGGCAGGAAGATCGAGATCTATCGCTCCGTCTTCCGCCCGATGAAGGTGACCCTTTACGGCGGCGACGAGCGCACCCTGATGAAGCTGGTGGTAGAGGCGCCGCACGGGCGCGTCCTGGGCTGTCACGTCGTGGGTCCGGACGCGCCGGAGATCATCCAGATGGCGGCCATCGCCATCAAGATGGGCGTAACCAAGGTCCAGTGGGACGCCACCTGCGCCGTGCATCCCACGGCGGCCGAAGAGCTGGTCACGATGCGCGAGCCCTACGTGCCGACTGAGCTTGCCCTTGCCGGCTGATTCCGGTCTCGCGGCTTTTGCCTGAGCGGATCGCGTGGTCTAATACAGCCCGTTTTTTGAGAGAGGCTCCCCGTGACGCACAGGTGGACGCCGGCGTCCTGGAGGGAGCGTCCGGCCAAGCACATTCCCGCCGACTACCCCGATCCCGAGGCCCTGGCCCGGGTCGAAGGCGAGCTGCGCCGAATGCCGCCCCTGGTGTTCGCCGGAGAGGCCCGCCGGCTCAAGTCGCTGCTGGCCGACGTGGCGGCCGGCAAGGCGTTCCTGCTGCAGGGCGGCGACTGCGCCGAGAGCTTCAAGGAGTTCTCCGCCGACAACATCCGCGACACATTCCGCCTTATCCTGCAGATGGCCGTCGTGCTCACCTTCGCGGGGGGCAAGCCCGTGGTGAAGGTCGGGCGGATGGCCGGGCAGTTCGCCAAGCCGCGCAGCGACGCGATCGAGACCATCGACGGGGTGACCCTGCCGTCCTATCGCGGGGACAACATCAACGGCATGGAGTTCGAGCCGGCGGCCCGCCAGCCGGACCCCGAGCGCCTGATCCGCGCCTACTCGCAGTCGGCTTCGACCCTGAACCTGCTGCGCGCCTTCGCCGGCGGCGGTTACGCGGACCTGCACAACATCCATCGCTGGACCCTCGGTTTCGTCGACGGCAGCCCACAGGGCGCGCGCTATCGCGACCTCACCGACAAGATCTCCGAAGCTCTCGACTTCATGGGCGCGATCGGCGTCACGCCGGAGAGCCACCCCGACCTCGCGCGCGTAGAGTTCTTCACCAGCCACGAAGCCCTGCTGCTGGGCTTCGAGGAAGCCATGACGCGCGTCGATTCAACCTCGGGCGACTGGTACGACGTCTCGGCCCACCTGCTGTGGATCGGCGAGCGGACACGCCAGCTGGACGGCGCCCACATCGAGTTCGTGCGCGGGATCCGCAATCCGATCGGTCTGAAGGTCGGACCGACCCTCGAGCCCGACGATCTGCTTCGCCTGATCGACGCCCTCAATCCGAACGCAGAGCCCGGGCGTCTGACCCTCTATGGGCGCTTCGGCGCCGAGAAGATCGCCGCCCGCCTGCCGGCCCTGATGGCCGCGACCCATCGGGAGGGGAGCCAGGTCGTGTGGGCGATCGATCCCATGCACGGGAACACCCTCAAGACCGCCACCGGCTACAAGACCCGTCCGTTCGATCGAATCATGGCGGAGGTGCGGTCATTCATCGAGATCGCTCAGGCCGAGGGCGTGCATCCTGGCGGCGTGCACCTCGAGATGACGGGCCAGAACGTCACCGAGTGCCTGGGCGGCGCGCGCGCCGTGGCCGAAGGTGAGCTCGCCGATCGCTACCACACTCATTGCGACCCCCGCCTCAATGGCGAACAAGCCCTCGACCTCGCCTTCCTCGTCGCCGAGCGCCTCAAGGCCGGCCGCGACCCCGCCTCGCGGCAAGCCGCGGAGTAGATCGCCTCTGTCCCTCCCCTTCTGGGGAGGGTGTCGCGCCGAAGGCGCGACGGGTGGGGAACTTTGGGGAAAGGTCGAGGCGCCAGGGATGAGCCACACTTCCCCACCCGGCTTCGCTACGCTCAGCCACCCGCCCCAGAAGGGGAGGGACGGAAATCACACCCCGAGGATCCAGCCTTCCTCGTGCTGGGCCTCGACGACGACTTCCGGGGCGACGGCCTTGTCAGGTCCGAAAAGGGCGCCCAACCGGTTCTGCTCATCCAGGCGCGCCATGTGCTCGGCGATCCCACGCACCTGGGTGAGATCTTTCACCTCGCCGGGCGCCGGCGCGGTCTTGACCAGAGAGGGGTAGATCTCCGCCGCCACCACCTCGACGCCCGCCAGGTCGGCCTCGGTCAGCGCCTTCCAGCCGGTCTCGAACGGCCACACCTTGAGCCGGTCGCCGCGAGCAAGCTTCAGGCGCCGCGCGACGGGGATGCCCAGGATGGTCTGCCCTCCGACCGAGCCGTTGTAGTAGAGCTTCCACACCGATGCGGCGCCCTTGGCCGCGATCTCGGCGTGGCGGAACTCCGGGATGTCGTCGGGCCCGTGCGCCCTCTGGCGCTTTGGCTGAAGGGTCGTAAGGGCGTCACGCGGAGGGCAGCCCCAGAAGGGGAAGGGGCCGCCGGTGAGCCGGCGGTTGATCTCGGAGGCGACGCCGAAGCGGTTGTTGGTGTTGTCGGCCTTGTCCGTGACCATCCGGTCGATCTGGTTCCAGACGGCCAGCCAGGGCTCATCGCCCGGCAGCTTCAGGCCCTCCGCCAGGCCGCGGGGAAAACCCAGGGCGAAGTCGAAGCCCAGCAGGACGCGGTCGCGGTGCCTCGCACGATCATCGAGGATCGCCGTCAGTAGGGCTTCGGCTTCCTTGCGCGTCTTTGGATTGTGCGACTCGAAGGTGAAGCGGAACCGCACATCCCGCTTGAGGACACCGATCCAGATCGAGTCAGCGCCGGTGGTCGGTTTGGAGGCGGCGCTCCAGTCCACCATCACGTACGCGTTGAACAGTCGGGCCACGTCGTTTCCTGATCTCGGGTCAGCTTGCCGGCTTCTTAAGGCGCGCGGGGCTCGGGAGCCATAGCGTCGCGGCCCCTGCGACGTTCAAGTTCGCAGGGATTTCTCTCGCTCCCGCGGCCGTGCTAGCCGCACCCCATGAACGCGATCCTCAAGGCCGGCGTGATCGGCGCTGGCGTCTTTGGCGGCTACCATGCAGCGAAGTGGGCCGGCCTCCAGGGGATCCAGTTGTCAGCGGTGCTAGATCCCAACGTGGAGCGCGCCGCGGCCCTTGCGGATCGCTACGGCGCCAGGGCGACGGCGAACCCTGCGGACTTCCTCGACGCGGTGGACATCGTCTCGATCGCCTCGCCAGCCGTCAGTCACACCGGTCTGGCGCTCGCGGCCTTGCGCGCGGGCAAACCTGTCTATGTCGAGAAACCCCTGGCTGTCGCGATCGAGGAGGCCGAGGCGATCGTCCGTGAGGCGGAGCGTCGCGGTCTCGTTGTCGCGTGCGGTTTTATCGAAAGGATCGTGCTGCGGGCGATCGGACTTGTCGGCGCGCCGCAGGCTCCCGTGCGGATCGAGGCGGTCCGTCGAGGGACGCCTTCGCCGCGCAACCGGGACGTGAGCGTGATCCTGGACCTCATGATCCATGATCTCGATCTCGCCCTGACCCTGAGCACAGGAGAGCCCTACGCGGTGGAGGCCGAGGGGGACGCGGATGAGGCGCGGGCGGAGATCAGCTTCGATGACGGCCTGGTGGCGATCGTCGAAGCCTCACGCGTCGCCGCCGGGCCGGAGCGTCGCTTGCGCATCGCCTATCCAACCGGCGAAGTGGACATCGACCTCATCGAAGGGACGCTCCGAAGCACGGTAGGCTTTCCGCTACGCGAGGACTTCGCGGCCCTGCCCGAGGTCCGCGACCGCCTCGGCGCCTCGATCGAAGGTTTCTTGGCCGCCGTGCGTGGCGACGCCGGTCGGCTGATCGCGAGTGCCGCGGAAGGCGCGCGAGCAGTCGACCTGGCCCTTGCGGTGGAGCAGGCGCTGGCGGAATGATCCCGCCATCCAAGATGGCAGGAGACGCTGCAATGACGACCGCCCACGACTTCACCTTCGCCGGGATCGACGGGCAGCCGCTTTCCCTGTCCAGCTTCACGGGCAAGACGGTGCTGGTGGTGAACACCGCCTCCCGCTGCGGCCTCACGCCCCAGTATGAGGGCCTGGAGGAGCTCTACCGGAGCCGCCGCGATCAGGGCCTCGTCGTGCTCGGCGTCCCCTGCAACCAGTTCGCCGGTCAGGAGCCCGGGGACGAGTCCGAGATCCAGTCCTTCTGCACGACGAGGTTCTCCGTCGATTTCCCGATGACGGCCAAGACCGAGGTCAAGGACGACGGGCGCCACCCCTTCTACGCGTGGGCGCAGGAGGAGTTGGGCGACGCCGCCGTTCCAGTATGGAACTTCCACAAGATCCTGATCGGCCCCAAGGGCCAGGCGGTGGGGCCTTCGGCCCCCGCACCGAGCCCCTCGACCCCGGCATCGTCGCCGCCATCGACGAGACCCTGTAGCGGGTGATCCTCCCCCATGAACCCCGGCCTTGAGCCGGGGGGAATGGGGGAGGGGGACCGCGAAGCGGTGGAGGGGGCTGGGTTCGTGATGCCTCTGGCACCTAGCTGAGGCTGGATCAGCCGCCGTCGGCGATCCGCAGGAGGTAGCGGCCGTAGTCGGTCTTGGACAGCTGCTCGCCCCGCGCGCGAAGCTGATCGCGGTCGATGAAGCCGTTGTGGAAGGCGATCTCCTCGAGGCTGGCTATGTAGACGCCCTGGCGCTTCTGCAGGGTGTGCACGAACTCCGCAGCCTCGAGCAGGCTGTCGTGCGTCCCGGTGTCGAGCCAGGCGTAGCCGCGCGACATCGTCTCCACATAGAGATCGCCGGCTTCCATGTAGAGCCGGTTGAGGTCGGTGATCTCCAACTCGCCGCGTGCTGACGGTCGGATGGTGCGCGCAAGGTCGACGACGCGCGAGTCGTAGAAGTAGAGGCCGGTGACGGCGAGGCTCGACCGCGGCTCCTGCGGCTTTTCTTCCAGGCTGATCGCCCGTCCCTGGGCGTCCAGTTCGACCACGCCGTAGGCCCGCGGATCGTCGACGTGATAGGCGAAGACCGTCGCGCCGTTTTCGCGGCGCCTGGCCTGGGCGAGCAGGGTGGTCATTCCCGCGCCCACGAAGATGTTGTCGCCGAGGATCAGGGCGGCTGGGCCGCCTTGCAGGAATTCGTCGCCGATCAGGAAGGCCTGGGCGAGTCCTTCGGGGCGCGGCTGCACCGCATATTCGATCTGCATCCCCAGATGAGCGCCGTCGCCGAACAGATGCCGGTAATTGTCGATGGCCTCCGGCGAGGAGATGATCAGGATTTCGCGGATCTGCGCCAGCATGAGCACAGACAGCGGATAATAGATCATCGGCTTGTCGTAGACGGGGAGCAGTTGCTTGTTGATCGCCAGGGTGGCGGGATGCAGCCGCGTGCCGGCGCCTCCGGCGAGGATGATGCCCTTGGTCACGTGTTCTTCCCCCGACAGCGCCGTCAGACGTTCACGCCGAGCCGTTCGCCGGCATAGGCGCCTGACAGGATCGGCCGCCACCACCACTCATTGGTGAGATACCAGCGGACGGTGGCGTCGATTCCCGCCTCGAAGGCGATTTCGGGGGCCCAGCCCAGCTCCCGTTCGAGCTTGGAGGGGTCGATCGCGTAGCGATGGTCGTGACCGGGGCGGTCCTTCACGAAGGTGATCTGATCGGCGTAGGAACGGCCGTCGTCCCGCGGCTGAATCTGGTCGAGCTGCGCGCAGATGTTCTCGACGACCTGAAGGTTGCTGCGCTCCGCGCGGCCGCCGATCAGGTAGCTATCCCCCGGCTCGCCGGTCTCGAAGACGCACATCAGGGCCCGTACGTGGTCATCGACGAAGAGCCAGTCGCGCACGTTCTCCCCGGTGCCGTAGACCGGCAGGGGTTCTCCGGCGAGCGCCTTGATGGTGACCAGGGGGATCAGCTTCTCAGGGAAGTGGAACGGGCCGTAGTTGTTGGAGCAGTTGGTCACCAGGGTCGGCAGGCCATAGGTGTGGCTCCAGGCCCGGACGAGATGGTCCGAGGCCGCCTTTGAGGCCGAGTATGGGGACCTCGGCGCATAGGCCGTAGTCTCGTCGAAATGACCCTCCGCGCCGAGCGAGCCGAACACCTCGTCGGTGGAGATGTGATGGAAGCGGAAGCCGGACTTGAACGGCTCGCCCAGCCCTCGCCAATAGTCCAGCGTCTCCGAAAGCAGGGTGAACGTGCCTACGACGTTGGTCTGGATGAACGCCGCCGGGCCGTCGATCGACCGGTCCACGTGGGATTCTGCGGCGAGATGCGTGACGATCTGCGGTTGGAATTCACGGAGCGTCTGGCGCACCGCCGTCGCGTCGCAAACGTCCGCGCGTCGGAAAGCGTATCCCGGCGCGCCCTCGACCGTCTTCAGCGACGCCAGGTTGCCCGCATAGGTCACCTTGTCGAAGTTGAGGACCTGATAGCGCCCCGATGCGACCAGGCGGCGAACAAGGGCCGAGCCGATGAAGCCGGCGCCGCCGGTGACGAGGATCCGGGTCTGGGTCATGGGACGAGGGGCTCGGGCTCCAAGGGCGTCAGCGGTTCGCCGTCATAGCCGAAGGGGCTGCGGAAGTCCGCCAGCCTTGGCAGCACGACGTCCTTTGGCGACAGGATCGGCGAAACGCCCGCAAGGGGCCAACCGACTGCGAGGTCGGGGTCGTCCCAGATGAGGCCTCCGTCGCACTCCGGGGAGTAGAAGTCGGTGACCTTGTACTCGACCTCGGTGTCGGGCTCGAGCGTCAGGAAGCCGTGGGCGAAGCCGACCGGGACGAACAGCTGGGAGCCGTTCTCAGGGCTGAGTTCGGCGCCAACCCATTTTCCGAACGTCGGCGAGCCCGACCGGACGTCGACAGCCACGTCCCAGATGCGTCCACGCACACACCGGACGAGCTTTGCCTGGGCGTGAGGCGGAACCTGGAAATGCAGGCCGCGCAGGGTCCACGCGGGCCGCGAGAGTGAGTGGTTGTCCTGAATGAATTCAGTCGGGAGGCCGAGGCGCTCAGAAGCGCGAGCGCTCCAGGTCTCAGAAAACCAGCCGCGGTCGTCGCCGAACCGGCGCGGCCTGATGAGCTTGACCACACCCAAGCAACCTTACTCCCGGACTATGACGTGTAGAGATTGAAGCCGTCAGGCCTCTGCGCCTTCCGTGCGAGGTGCGAAGCTTGCGCCCGCGTGCGCGTGGCCGGCGACGAGCCAGAGGTAGGGCGGCACGCTCTCCTCGATGAAGTGATAGGTCTTGTCCTGGCCTTCGCCGCGCGTCTCGAGCAATCCGCACTTGGCGAGCAGATCGTCAATGCCGGCCTTCGCCTTGGCGAGGGTCGCGGGATCGCCGTGGATGGGCGCCAGATCGAAGGGGGTGAACCAGCCCCCGACCGTCTGAGCCGCTCCGGCGAGGGCGCCGAGCGCGGGGAGGGCGCCTTCGGCCGCGCTGGCCTCGATCCGTGTGACCGAGCGGCGCGAGACGCGTCCGCGGAATTCCTCGATCACCTCCCCGACGGCTTCCTCGACGTCCTGGGCGCCGACCTCGACACGTCCGCTGTCGATGGCCGTCAGGGCGGAGCGCTGGCTCAACAAGGTCGCAAGGAAGGGGAAGCCCAGGGACTTGGTGTTGATGGTCGCGACGGCGTCGTCTTCGAATGTAAGGCCGCTGATGGACTCGCCGTTCTTCACGAGATCCCGGATCTCCGCCGGGGACATCTTCGGCAGCTGGAGCGCGAAGATGTTCCGCTGGATCGACGGGACGTTGGCGATCAACTCGCTGAGGTTGGCCGCCACGCCGCCGATCAGCAGCTGCACGCGGGCCGCGCGGTCGGAAAGGCTCTTGATGATCTCGGCGATGTTGCGTCGGTATTCCTCGTCCTCGGCGCGGTCGAATTCGTCGAGGATGATCAGGACGCGGGTTCCGACGACCTTTCCGAGGAGTTCGCCCGCCAGGCGCGTGGTGATCGGCTCTGGTCCAAGGATAGAGGCGAACGTGTCGCCCCGTTCGGTTTGCTGGCTGGTCGGGCCGTGGTCGGCGTGGAACATCAGCGGAATGCTTGCAGCGGCCGCGCGGAAGATATCGTCGAAGTTCGAACTGGCGCTGCAGGTTATGTAGATGACGAGGTAGCGGGCGTCGCGGGCTGTCTGAGCCAGGACGTGCAGGGTCGAGGTCTTGCCCAGGCCCCGTTCGCCATAGATCACGGTGTGCAGGCGCTGGTCCTCGATCGCCGTGATGACCGAACCGAGCACGCGGCCGCGTCCGGAGAACATCTTGCGATCCGTGACCGGCTGCGCGGGGGTGTAGGCCTGACGCAGTTTCGCCCTGATCGCCGCAAAGGCGTCCGGGAGCGCGGTCTGGTCGCCAGCCGAAGCCATGAACCGCGGGAACGCGCCGGCTTCCGGCATGGCGACGGGAGAGGGCTCCGGCGCTGCGGGGCGCCAGACATATTCGGGTTCAGGCGCGGTCGTGGGCGACCGGTCGAACAGACCGAGGAACCAGTCGTAAAGGCTGATGAACCAATTCATGTGGACCTCTGGGCCGGCAAGGTCGACTGCGGGAACTCTCGGACTGCATGTCGACCCTTCATGATCTTACGCATCCGTCGACGCGTCCCCCTCGACCCGTCAGCATTGACGCTTACTGCGCCTGATTGAAAGGTTTGAGCACGTAGAGGATATAAGCCACGACGGCCAGGATGATTGCGATTGCCAGACCGGCTAACATGTTATTGCTTCGCTCGACGGCCTGGTTGCCGACGTAGTTCGCCACTGCGCAGCCTATTGCCGGCGGCGCATACTGATACATGTGGTCGCGCGGTTCGGCGGCCGTGGAGCGCTGCAGGAACAGAACCACCAAGCCGGCGAAGATAGCCATCGTCAGCAGGTCGTAAATCGTCTTCACACTGGTCCCCTTCGCGCCCGCCGGTAACCTGTCGGGTCGGGCTCGTCTAGAGCGTCATCGTGTCTGATTGGTGACCTTACCATAGCTGTGGCCACCCGGTCGTCCTGCTTGTGTCGCAGTCGCAACAAAAGCCCCCTTTCGTACGATGGGCAAGGGGCAGGGCGGCTCGTCCGGCCGACCGAAACACGTCAGGCGGCCCTTGTGTTGCGCCCCCGCCTGTTGGAACTAGCGGCCGATGAGCCTTCTTCGATCCGCCGATCATCTGCTCGACGCCTCGGTCGCGCGTCCGGACGTCCGGTCGTGACGACGCGCAAGAAGCGCAGCCTTGGAACACGGCTGCGGGAATGGCGGATGTCGCGACAATATGACGCCAACCGTACAGAACAGGCGCTGGACTTCGACTGGTCGACGTTCCGCCACAACCGTATCTCGGTGGTCAATCTTCTCATGGCCGGGCGGCCGGACGGTCGTTATCTTGAGATTGGTTGCGCCGACAACGTTCTCTTCGACGCCGTCCTCGCAGCGGACAAGACGGGTGTCGATCCCGTGCGGGGCGGCACCCACCGAATGACGAGCGACGACTTCTTCGCCGCCTACGACGGGCCGCCGTTCGACGTGATCTTCATCGATGGCCTGCACCTCTATCCCCAGGTTCGCCGCGACTTGGTCAACGCTCTGCGCCATCTCGCCCCAGGCGGGTGGATTGGCATGCATGACATGTTGCCGCGGGACTGGCTCGAGGAGCACGTCCCGCAGATCCGGACCAGCGGCTGGACCGGGGATGGCTGGAAGACAGCGTTCGAGCTGGCGGCCGCCGACGAGATCGATTTTCGTCTCATTACAATCGACTACGGGGTCCTCGTGGCGCGCCCGACCGGGCCCTGTTGTCTGCCCGACCTGTCCGCCGACCTCGCGGACAAGCGATTCAAATTCCTCGTCCAGAACCTCGAACGCCTGCCTCTGGTGGCTTACGAAGAGGCGAGGACCTGGATAGACTCATTCCGGGCGTTTGTTCAGCGAGGTGATTCCGCCAGCCTCGCAAAGTAAAGCTTGTAAGAGTCGGGGTTTATGAAGGACACAATCGATGTCAGGGGCGCCTCGGGCACTGTGTACCGATTCATGCGCGTCCGGGGCGATCAGCCGCTCACCCGCATGGGTGGAAACTTCATCTATGCGAGGATGTCGGACGGGACGTGGGAGATCGTCTTCGTCGGCGAGGCCTCCAACCTCATGTCGGACGCACACCGCCTGTGGCCGCAGGCGGTGCAAGACCATGGGGCGGAGGAACTCTTCACGCGCCTGAACGTCACCGAGCGGGTCCGGCGCCTCGAACAGTCGGACATCCTCGGGGTCATCACCCCTCCGATGAACGCCGAGGTTCGGGCGAACTGATCCATCCGCACGCCACGGACGAAGCAACGACTGCGCGTCTCGAGCGTGAACCGAGTATGAATTGGGCATTGCAGCCCGGTTCAGAAGTCGAAAGCTACCTGTTGCGTAACGCCGATCGATCGCCGACCGGCGAAACGCAAAGGTAACATGATGAACACCAAGACTATCGTCGCCGCCGTAGCGGGCCTCGTCCTTGCGGCAGCCGGCGCGCAGGCGGCCTCCGCCCAGGATTTCGCACAGACCCACCCGCGTCAGGCCGAGGTCAACCAGCGCCTCGACAGGCAGGACGCGCGGATCGCCGCCGGGCGCGCCGACGGCGCAATCGGTCCGGCCAAGGCGCATCGCCTGCACCGCGCCGATCACCGCGTCCGCATGGCCGAGCACCGCTTCGCCCGTCGCCATGGCGGACACATCTCGAAGATGGAGCAGGCCCGCCTGAACCATCGTGAGAACGCGGTCAGCCGTCGTATCGGCTGAAGCCGGACGCCCCCCCTCCCGCGGTCCGCGCGGGAGGGCCGGGACTGGCATAGCGTCCTGATTCCATGCGAAGGGGCGCCTCCCGACGACCCTGCTCCAGGACCGCCACGCCATGACTCCTTTGCAAGCCGTGGTGATGGCCATCCTCCAGGGGGTGACGGAACTCTTTCCCATATCCAGCCTCGGCCATGCGGTGATCGCGCCGGTGCTGCTTGGCTGGCGCAATGTGGACGAGGCGGCTGAGGGCTTCCTTCCCTTCCTGGCGGTGATGCACCTGGGGACCGCCGTGGCCCTGCTGGGCTTCTTCTGGCGCGACTGGTTCGGCTTCGCCGGTTCGGTCCTTCGGTTCAACGATCCCGCGGGCGCGCCCGACCGACGGCTCTTCTGGCGCGTCGTCGTGGCGACGATTCCCGCCGTGGTCGTTGGCTTCTTCTTCGAGAAGACCCTGAGGCAGGGGTTCGCCGCCCCCGCGCTAGCGGCGGGCTTCCTGATCGTGAACGGCGTCATGCTGTTCGTCTCGGAACGCCTGCGCCGAAGCGCGACGCGCACGCTCGATCAGTTGCGGTTTGCGGACGCCGTCGTGATCGGCTTGTGGCAATGCCTGGCCTTGATCCCCGGGATGTCTCGCTCGGGCGCGACGATGAGTGGCGGCTACATCTGCGGTCTGGATCATGAGGACGCCGCCCGCTTCTCCTTCCTCACGGCCACTCCGATCATCCTGGGCGCGGTCGCGCTCGAAGCCCCCAAGCTTCTCCACAACCACCAGGGCCTGGGACCGATGGCGATCCTTGCGGGGATCGTCGCCGGCGTGACCGCGCTCCTCAGCGTCTGGGCGCTGATGAAGTGGTTCAAGACGCACGAGGTGCGTGGCTTCATCCCCTTCGCTATCTACTGCTGGGTCGCAGGCGCCGGCTCTCTGGCCTGGCTCGTCCTGCGCTAAGGGACGCGCGAGGCCTCAGAACTGCGCGTGCAGACGCGCAGCGAGAATGGAGACCGGACCCCGATCGCGGTTGTAGGCGGGGTTATCGACGAACTGATAGTCGAGCGTCACATGGGCATACTTGCCCACCGGCACGCTGTAGAAGGTCTCCAGGATTCGTTCCGTCCCCGGATGAGGGAGTTGGCCGTCGCCGATGAGGGTGCCCAGGCCTCCGTCCGCGAAATAGAGTTCGTGTATCGCGGTGATGCCGTTGATGACGCCCGCCAGGCCGACCGCGTCGTCGGGTCGTCCCCAGGCGCGCCCCCGCAGGGAGAGGCCCATAGCGCCGGTGCGATCGATGTCGGTGAACTCATAGGGTTCGATGTCGCCGTTGGTGACGCCCGCGCGGACGAAGAGGCCAAGATCTCTTGTCAGCGCCTGTTGGGCATTCAGGCCGAATCCGCCCCGGCTGCGATACTGGCGCACGAGCGCCGTGTTCGGAACGCCGCCTTCGCTCTGCGCCAGGGCGATGGCCGCATCGAAGGTCCCCATTCGCGCGCGGCTCCAAAAGCCCGTGATCCGCACCACGCCCGCCAGGCCGCGCACCGACCAGCGTCGTTCGCCTTCCCCAATGAGTTGGAACTGACTGAAGTTGGAGGTGAGCGTGGGGCTGTTGGGGACAATCGAGAGGTCCATCACCGCGCCGCGCAGGGTCCAGTTCCCCTGGTACCATTCAGCCGCGCCGCCGACGGTGTAGCCCCAGGCGTCGGCCGCGTAGTCGAACGTGCCCGTGTCGACGATAGACCAGTTCAGAAAATCGTTACGAGGGTCATGGGCATAGTCGTTGGCGTCGAAAATATCGGTAACGGAGAACTTCCCCACGGTAAACACAAGGCGATTTGTCGACACTTTGCCCGCCAGTTGGATCAAGCCGCTGTCGACGTTCTGCTCGCCTCCGCCGAGGTCGATCGTCTGTCGCAGGAAGATGCGGGGTAATTTTACGTAGGGCGTGGATTTTCCGATCTTGTACGCCTCCCCGCTCGGGAAGCCCGCTATGCCGAAAGTGTCGTTGAGGCCGAAACCTTGGTCGATTTCAGGAGCTAACCAGAATTCTGCGCCGGCCCATGGCCGAAAACCGTCGTAGATCGTTAGGTCCCAGGTCTCCCGGCCATTGGCGAAGGGGGAAAGACTGTTGGCGCCCTGATAGGGAGACGGGAAGGCAGGGTGGAACTGATCGACGAACGTGGTCTGCCAGTGAAGGGCGTATGGTTCCGTGGGCGGCGCGCCCTGGTCGGGGGTGGGCTGCTCCTGGGCCTCGGCGCCTGCGGCGAGGCAGGCCCACGCCAGCCCGGCGACGAGCGACAGGGCCCGGCGGCGAACCGCACATCTGCGCGGTTCAGTCATGGAGGTCCGTCATCGCCATGCCGCTCCCCCGAGCGTGGTCGCGAATCTCGCCGGTGTGACGATCCAGATGGGCGGATCGGCGAGGAGGGGAGGCGATGACCAAGGCCCGTCCCCGGGACTCCGCCGTCTCGACGCCAGTCGAGTGGCCAATCCCGAACCCGCATTCCGAAGTCAAGCGTGGGCGCAGGCCAAAGCTGCGCGACATTCTTGGGCCAGGACTCATCACCGGCGCGTCCGACGACGACCCCAGCGGCATCGCCACCTATTCCCAAGCCGGCGCACAGTTCGGCTACGACCTTGGCTGGACACTGTTCCTCAGCTGGCCGCTGATGTGCGCGATCCAGGAGATCTGCGGGCGGATCGGGCGGGTGACCGGTCGCGGGATCGCCGGAAACCTGCGCCGCCACTATCCGCGGTGGCTGGTGTGGACGATCATCCTGCTGCTCGCGACCGCCAACACCATCAACCTCGGCGCCGACATGGGCGCGATGGGCGCGGCGCTCGGCCTCGTGATCGGGGGCTCCACGCTTCTCTACACGGCCGGTTTTGGCCTGCTCTCGGTCGTGCTGGAGGTGTTCGTCCGGTACGCCCGTTACGTGCCGATCCTCAAATGGCTGACCCTTTCGCTGTTCGCTTATGTCGGCGTCGTCCTGGTAGTCGGCGTGCCCTGGGGCGCGGTGCTGCGCCACCTCGTGATTCCGAAGATCTCCCTGGCGCCGGGCTATCTGACGGTCGTCGTCGCGGTCCTGGGCACGACCATCAGCCCCTACCTCTTCTTCTGGCAGGCCGAGAACGAAGTGGAGGACATGAAGGAGCGCGACGGCTCTCGCGCCCTCAAGAAGGCGCCGGATCAGGCCCCCGCCGAGCTCTCCCGCATCCGCTGGGACACCTGGATCGGCATGGGTCTTTCGAACACCGTGGCCCTCTCCATCGTCATCACCACCGCCGCTACGCTGCATGCGCATGGGATCACCAATATCGAGACCTCTTCGCAGGCGGCGCTGGCGCTCAAGCCGATCGCCGGCCCCTTCGTCTTCGTGGTGTTCGCCATGGGAATCATCGGCACCGGCCTGCTGGCGTTGCCGGTGCTGGCTGGCTCCGCCGCCTATGCGCTCGGCGAGGTGATGGCATGGCGCGTGGGGCTGGCGCGCAAATGGAGACGGGCGCCGGCCTTCTACGGTGCGATCGTTGCGGCCATGGTCATCGGGGGGGCGATCAATTTCACCCGGCTCGATCCGATGAAGGCGCTGTTCTGGAGCGCCGTGATCAATGGCGTCACGGCCGTGCCGCTCATGGCCCTGATTGTTCACCTTGGTCAGCAGCGCGCCGCCATGGGCGAGTTCACCCTGCCGCCAGTCCTTAGGGCGGTGGGCTGGCTCGCCACTGCGGCGATGGCCGCCGCCGCCGTGGGAATGTTCATGACCTTCAGCCCAAACGGCTGAAGATTCGCCCGGCGAAGCGGACAGGTTTAGGCTGTCGGTATGACAGCGCACGAACCATTGCTCAGGCCTCAGCCGCTGATGGACCTCAAGCCCACGCAGATGACCGTCGGCTTCCACGAAGTCGCGGAAAAACGTCGGCGCTTTCGTCAGCTCACAGACCAGGCCAGCGGGTCGTTCATCGGCCGCCACATGATCCCTACGGTCCTGGGACCGAAGAAACGACACTACATCATCGACAACCACCACCTGGCCTGCGCCCTGCACCAGGAGGGGGTCGAATCGGTCCTGGTCACGGTGACAGCAGATCTCAGCGCCCTGTCGAGAATTTCGTTCTGGCGGTACCTGGATAACCGCAACTGGTGTCACACGTACGACGCCGCGGGAAAGCGTACGGACTTCGAGGAAATTCCGGGTTCGATCGAAGGACTGAAGGACGATCCCTATCGCAGCCTCGCCGGGGACCTGCGCCACGCCGGAGGCTACTCGAAGGACATGACGCCCTTCAGCGAATTCCTGTGGGCCGACTTCCTGCGCCAACGGATCAAGCGCAAGTCGATCGATAAGGACTATGACACCGCCCTCGAACGGGCGGTCCGCCTCGCGAAGTCGAACGACGCCGCCTTCCTCCCCGGCTGGTGCGGCGTCAGCCCCGTCGCGTGAGCGGGCCATCCTGACCAGAGTCGCCAAGCCCCCTCTCTTCTCTTCATGGCCGGCGCAAATGGCCGGCCATGAAGAAGTTGATAGGCGGCCGGATTCCCTACAGGACCGACAACATCTCCGCGACGAGCGGATGGCGCACAATGTCGACGTCCTCGAGCCGCACCACGGCGATGTTGGGCGCCTTCTCGAGCCGCTCGGCGACGCTGGACAATCCGGAGAGTTCCGGCAGTAGGTCCGACTGAGCCGGATCGCCCGTCACCACCATCGTGGAGCTCCACCCCAGCCGCGTGAGCAGCATCTTGAGTTGGACGTAGGTGCAGTTCTGCGCCTCGTCGATCACCACGAAGGCGTTGTTGAGCGTGCGGCCGCGCATGAACCCGACCGGCGCGATCTCGATCGCCCCTTCGCTGATCAGCGAGCGCACACGCTTCATCGAGAGCCGGTCCGACAGGGCGTCGTACAGCGGCCGAAGATAGGGCGCGAGCTTGTCCTCGACTTCCCCGGGCAGGTAGCCCAATGACTCGCCGGCCTCGACCGCCGGCCGCGAAAGCACGATGCGGCCGACGCGGCCCGCCTCCAGCGCCTCCACCGCCTTGGCGATCGCGAGGTACGTCTTGCCCGTTCCGGCAGGGCCGAGGGCCACGACGAGTGGCTTGCTGTCGATCGCGGCCATCAGGCGGGCCTGGCCTTCCGATTTTGGCTTTATCGTCTTGAGGTAGGCCTGCTCGCGTTCATCCTCCCCGGGAAGCGGATTCCATCCTCGTCCGACCGGCAGCCGGCGGATCTTCGAGTCGTCCAGGAATTCCCGGTCGTCGAAGGCGCCTTCGCGCACCAGCCGCTTGAGGGGCCGCTTGGTCATGGGAGTCCTCCGTGGCGTTGGCCGTGGCCAAAGAAAAAGGGCGACGCCGGAATGGCTCGCCCTCTGACACTGGATCGGGATGGAAACGGATGGGATTTGCCCGTCGCCGGCGCTCCGCCGGAGACCCTCGAACTCGGCGAAGGGGGCGGTGTTGACCGCCCGGCCTGCCTGCGCGACACCCACAACTCCGTCCAGCAGAGACTGCGGACGGGACCGCCCGCAGTGGGATCGGAGCGCTTTCGACGGCCCTCCGAATCGCCTGACGATCCTGATCTAAACCCATTTCCAGAAGGTTTATAAGTGGCGCTTTCGAAGATTAGGAGGTGTGCGGATGAATGCCTTTAGACTTGGCGACATCGCGCCCACCTTGCCGGAAGGCGGCGAATACTGGATAGCGCCGAACGCGATCGTGGTCGGTAATGTAATTTTGAAGAAAAATGCGAGTGTCTGGTTCGGTGCGGTCCTGCGTGGCGACAACGAAGCTATCGAAGTGGGCGAAAATTCCAACGTCCAGGACAACAGCGTCCTGCACACCGACATGGGCTCGCCCCTGATTATCGGAGCGAACGTCACGGTCGGCCATCAAGTCATGCTCCACGGCTGCACCATTGGCGAGGGCAGCCTGATTGGAATTGGTTCGGTGATCCTCAATGGCGCGAAGATCGGGCGCCAGTGCATCATCGGCGCCAATAGCCTGATCACCGAGGGCAAGGAGATCCCGGACCGCTCTATGGTGATGGGCTCGCCCGGAAAAGTCGTGCGCACCCTCGAACCGGCCCAGGCCGAGGCGATCGCCGGCGGGGCGATGCACTATGTCGCCAACTGGAAACGCTTCAAGGCGGGCCTCGCCCCGCTGTAAGAGAGGCTGCGCCGACAATCTTGGCGCCAGGGAGCGAGCCGCCAATGGCCTTCGAATTCATCCAGCTGGAGCGGGACGGCGGGGTCACGACGCTGACCCTCAATCGCCCCGAGGTCATGAACGCGGTCCACTCGCCGATGCACTTCGAGATGGCCAAGGCCATCGACGAGTTCGCGGCGGATCCTTCCCAGTGGGTGATGATCGTCACCGGCGCGGGCGATCGGGCCTTCTCCGCCGGCAACGACCTCAAATGGCAGGCGGGGGGAGGGGAGATGCGCTCCCCGCCATCGGGATTCGCGGGCCTCACCTCCCGCTTCGACCTGGCCAAGCCCCTGATCGCCGCGGTCAATGGCGTGGCCATGGGTGGGGGCTTCGAGATCGCCTTGGCGTGCGACCTGATCATCGCCTCCGACAAGGCCGTGTTCGCCCTGCCGGAACCGCGGGTGGGCCTGGCGGCCCTGGCCGGCGGCCTTCACCGCCTGCCGCGCGCGATCGGACTCAAGCGCGCCATGGGCATGATCCTCACCGCCCGCCGTGTTTCCGCCCAGCAAGGGTTGGACCTTGGCTTCGTCAACGAGGTTACGACAGCGGAGGGTCTGATGCCCGCCGCCCGCAGGTGGGCCCAGATGATCGCGGAGTGCAGCCCGATGTCGATTCAGGCCTCCAAGGCCGCTGTCCTGCGCGGGCTCGATGAGCCGACGCTCGGGGGTGCTATCAAGGGACAGAACCGCTATCCGGAGGTCGCCGCCCTGTTCGGGTCGGAGGATTTCATCGAGGGGCCGCGCGCCTTCGCGGAGAAGCGCGCTCCGCAGTGGAAGGGGCGATAGAGACGCTTCTTGTCCGTCACCACCAAACCGCCTGAAGCGCCATTGCCGAAGGTGACCGCACCCTCTCATAGCACCCGCCGCGCCGCCGGCGTGGTCGGGCTCGCGGTCATCGGATCGCGCCTGTTCGGCCTCGTGCGCGAGGTCGTCTTCGCCGCCATGTTCGGCGCGGGCAAGCTGCTCGACGTCTATATCGCCGCCTTCCGCATCCCGAACCTCCTGCGCGACCTCTTCGCCGAGGGCGCACTGTCGCTCGCCTTCACTACCCTCTTCACCCGGACCTGGGAGACGGAGGGCGAGAAGCCGGCCTGGGAGCTGGCGAACCTCATCCTCACGGCCATGATCTTCCTGATGGGGCTGGTCTGCGTCGCCGCCATCGCGGGCGCGCCGGCGATCGTGGAGGTGACCAACTTCGGGTTCCACAACGTGCCGGGGAAGTTCGACCTGGCGGTGCGCCTCACGCGCATCCTCTTCCCCTTCATCCTGTTCGTCTCCCTGGCCGCGGCAGTCATGGGGATGCTCAACGCCAGGTTCGTGTTCGGCGTCCCGGCGTCGGCCTCGACAGTGTTCAACATCGTCTCAGTGGTCGCCGGCGTCGGCCTCGCCTTCGCCTTCGAGCCGGGCGCGCTCGCTAACTGGCGACACCCGGTGTTCGACGAGCGGGCGCTCTATGGGGTGAGCGCGGGGGTCCTGCTCGGCGGCCTCTGCCAGCTGGGCATGCAGCTTCCGAGCCTCTTCGCCCAAGGCTTTCGCTTCCGATGGCGGTTGAACCTGAGGGATCCGCGTCTTGCCGAGCTCTGGCGACTGATGTGGCCGAGCCTGATCGCCGCGGCGACGGTCCAGGTGAACGTGCTCATCAACGGCATGTTCGCCTCGGAGATCAATGGCGGGCAGTCCTGGCTCTACTGCGCCTTCCGCCTGATGCAGCTCCCCATCGGCGTGTTTGGCGTTTCGCTCGGGACCGCGACCCTGCCAGCGGTGACCCGCGCGGCCGCGCGCGGCGACATGGACGCCTTTGGCCATACCGTTAGGGATTCCCTGCGACTGGCCGCCTTCCTAACCCTGCCAGCGGCCGCGGGCCTCGCCGCCCTGGCCGATCCGATCATCGCGGTGATCTATCAGCACGGCCGGTTCAGCGCCCACGACACCCACCAGACGGCCATGGCGCTGCAGGCCTATGCCGTGGGCCTCTCCGGCTATGCGGCGATCCTCGTCCTTCGTCCCTGTTTCTACGCCCTGAACCTGCCCAAGATCCCCATGCGGGTGAGCCTGATCGGAATTGCGATCTGTCTCATCCTGAACCTCTTCAACATGCTGGTGCTGAAGCTCGGTCATGTTGGCCTGGCGCTTTCGACCTCCGCAGTCGCGATCATCAACATGGGCCAGCTGTTCTTCGCTCTGCGCAAACGCGTGGACCTGGGCGCCGGCGCGCCCTGGATCGGCTTCCTCGCCCGCTGCCTCCTCGCGGCGGGGGTCTGCGCCGGTCTCGCCATGGGCGCGAGTTGGGAGGCAGCCCATCTCGGTATGCCCCGCATCGTGGGTCTTGGCGCCGGCGTCGCCCTCGGCGTGGGAGGCTACTTCGCCGCGGCGCGGGTCCTGGGCCTGAGCGAAAGCCACGAGGCCTGGCTCATGATCCGCCGGCGCATCCCCTTCCTGCCTAAACCGGCCTGAGAGCCGAGCGCCGCCGCTCGGTTCGCGGGCCGTTGCCGGTGTCCTGCGAACAAGCGATCATCCCCTTCGACTGGGAGCACGATCATGGAAAAGCCTGACGCGGCCCGAAGGCCGGTCGTCGTCCAGCCTGATCAGGGCCGCGCCTACGCGATGGGCCCCATGAGAGCGATCTTCAAGGCTGACGGTGACGAGACCGCGGCTCACTATTCAGTGTCCGAGTGGTGGCTCGAACCGCGCACGCGGGGGCCGGGCGTGCACGAGCACGCCGAGGATCACGTATTCTTCGTCATCACCGGAACCCTGAGCTTGTGCGTCGACGGTCAGTGGTTGCAGCTGGAGAGGGGCGGTTACGTCGTCATTCCCGGGGGCGCGCCGCACGATTTTGGGAACCGTGGGTCGACTCCCGCGGGTTTCATCGCCTTCACCTCGCCGGGCGGATTCGAAGAGCACATGCCGGATATTGCCTCCGCTCTGGGGGCCGAGGACCTCCGGATGTAACGACCCTGTCGCCGGCTCGCGCGCAGCCGCGTAGAACCGTCGGATGCTCAAGCTGAACGACGACGAGAAGCGGGCGCTACGGGCGCGATGCACGCGCTGGCTGTCCTTTGAAAGGCCGAAGACTGCCGCCGACTGGGTGGCGGCGATGGCCGCTTCGCCCCACCTCGACCTGGGCCTTGACGCCTACAGCAGTGGGCCGGCCATCCAACGGCTCGAGCGGACCGTAGCCGACCTCCTGGGAAAGGAAGCCGCCTTGTGGGTCCCCAAGGGGATCATCGCCCAGCAGGCGGCGCTCCTCGCCCACGCCGCCGACCGACCCTCGAAGGTCGTCGCCCTCCACCCGAAGTCGCACCTTGCCCTAGACGAAGCCAGCGCGCTCAACCGCCTCGCGGGCCTCACTATGGCGCGAGTAGGCTCCGACCACCGCCACTTCGGTGTGAAGGATCTTGCGAGGCTCGCCGAACCCCTGGCGGCGGTGACCGTGGAGCTGCCACTGCGCCGCGCAGGATTCCAGGCCCTGGCCTGGGACGACCTTGTGGCCATCTCGAACTGGGCGCGCGGGAAGCAAATCCCTTTCCATCTCGACGGGGCGCGGCTGTGGGAGGTTCAGCCGTGGTACGGCCGGCCGCTGGCCGAAATCGCCGCACTGGCCGACAGTGTCTACGTCTCGCTCTACAAGGGGTTGGGCGGAATCGCCGGCTGCGTGCTGGCCGGTTCAACTTCCCTGATTGCCGCGGCCAGGCCCTGGCGACTGCGCTATGGAGGCGACCTGCCCCTGGCGTTCCCGCTGATCGTCACTGCCCTCGATGGCCTGCAGACGACCCTGCCGCGCATGGAGGCCTACCACCGTCATGCGGTCGCCTTGGCGCAGGCCATCCACGAGGCGCCGGGCCTCACGGTCTTTCCCAGTCCGCCCCACTGCAATTCCTTCCAGGTCCATTTCACCGCCTCCGCCACGGCGATGGAGGAGGCGGCCCTGGCCCTCGCGGAGGAGAGCGGAACCTGGCTGTTCGGCCGCTTCGAACAGGGTCTGTTGCCGGAAACCTGCTTCGGCGAAGTGGCCGTCGGGGAAGGGAGCCTTGGTTGGACCCCCGCCGAGGCCGCCGAGGCGCTCGCCGCGCTGAACCGGCGGGCAGTCGCTCTTCTCTAGTGTCCTGATCGGTTTGCACGGAACAGATGCAAACGGTGAATCGGGCTCTACACTTTTGAATCTAGAGCAAATCACGGGGGTGATTTGCTGTAGGCCCTCACAACTCCACCGGCTGTCCATGCGGCGTGCGACGGTAGGCTTCGGCCCAGGCCTCTTTGCGCGCGCCAAGCGCCTCGACGCTGGCGAGCCCGCGGTCGGAGGTAAGACGCTCCAGGGCCGCCACCCAGCAGTCGTAGTAGTCCGCGTCCGGCGAGCTCGCGAGCTCGCCGGCGAAGACCTGCGACCACTCCGGCCAGCTGAACGCGCCCCGGGCGTGAAGCTGGACGGCAAGGGCGAAAGCCTGGGCCTGCCAGGGCTCGGTGAAGGGCGGCCCTTCCGCGCCGAAGCTGGCGCCCATCAGACCAGGCTCAAGCGGGCTCAAGATACGGCTCCCAAAGATCCAGGGCGACGGTGACGGTCGGATCGGCTTCCTCTCCCCACAACTCGTTCCCCGCGAAGCGCAGGCTGTAGAGGTATTGCGGGTCCTCGCCGGCCAGGTGGGCGTTGCTGTCGGGAAAGACGTGAGCCCCGTGACAGCGCTCGACCACGCCGACATGTCCGCGGACATAGCGGGGTAGTCGCGTGTGGCCGGCTGGATTGATGTTCCGGGCGCGAACCCGCGCTCCGACCGTGAACAGGGGGGCTGCGGAGCGCTCCCGCAGGTAGGATCCGCGGGTGGCGAGGCCGGTGATGATCTCCCCGGCCGATCGCGGCGCGGCCTCGGCCGATCGGGTTGCGGCCCGACCCCTCTGGAGCTCCTCGGCGGTCACGAATCCGCGCCGGACCAGGGCGTCGGAGAGCGAGCGGAACCAGCGCTCGTAATAGGTCATCGGCAGGTAGTCCGGGCCGGGGATCAGCTCGCGCTGATGACGGCCGTAGTCGAGGTTGACCCGCGTGGGCGAGGCGATGGTCATCGCGAATACGCGTCCCTCCCACGGCGCGTGGAATACCCGCTCGTTCTCTTCCGGTTCGAGCGGGCCGAGGTTGGTCATGCCGCCCATGTCGTGCACGCCGTTCATAAGAGGGCCGTCCCGACCATGCCGTTGCGGGTCACCCGCGCCGCCAACTCCGCCTCGTCCAGCCCCTCGGTTCCTGTTGGGCGTTGCGGGACCACCAGGTAACGAACCTCGGCCGTCGAGTCCCAGATGCGGATCTCCACGTGCTCGCCAAGCTCGACGCCGAATTCGCGCAGCACGCCCCTGGGATCGATCACAGCGCGCGAGCGGTAGGCGTTGGATTTGTACCAGACCGGCGGCAGGCC
>Ga0210396_10001734_pt1 | contig 23001 bp, 21 predicted proteins | sample IncBWH17OmetaG_FD_155466 | JGI IMG/M metagenome (GOLD analysis project Ga0210396, IMG submission 155466) | Forest soil microbial communities from Barre Woods Harvard Forest LTER site, Petersham, Massachusetts, United States - Inc-BW-H-17-O ... | reverse complement strand
TCCTCGCACCATAACGCGAACACGATAACCCGCCGCGAGGAGATATGAGACGAGCATCTGGCCGATGAAGCCCGCGCCGCCTAGCACCAACACCGTCTCTTCGAAAAGCCGTTCCATGGAAGCTTACCCATTCAATTGGGAGGCAGCCTAGACGACCGGCGAAATCGCTGCGCTGTGAAGCAGCGCTTCCGCAACAACGCGTGAACTTGATCACGTCGAGAGTTTCATCCCATTGTAAAATATCAGAACAACGACAAAAAAACGAACTTCAATTCGCAGAAACATTTAGGCATTAGGATAATCGGTACCGGCAAAGCTCCACTTGACATTTAATACATATAATACATAAAAATGGTGCACTGCAAACGTAGAATTTAATTTGGAGCAATTCAATGGACCAAATTATTGATCGAGTTATGAATTCTACGGAAATTGGCACAATTCTGGATAATAAAAGTCGAGAAGAAATTAGAGCGAAAATTGCCAATTATATTGGAACGCTTTCATCAGCCGGGAAAAGCGATGCCAATGAACTTATCGAATGCGGCTTGGCTTACTTGCGTGCATTGCACGAAGCGCCAGATTCTCGCTACACTGGCTGTTAAACTTCGGTTCGGGCCCCGTCTATTGAGACTGATGCATTAGCCAACGGTGTGTCTTCCGGCGTTCAAACGAGCTCCTGGGATGGGTGAACCAATGCCGCTGGCCATTCCTGGATACCACGTTGTACGCAATAGCAGCGCGTTGCCAGTTGCGATTAACCGCATTGCCTTCGAAACGCCCTTCTTCGTGGTAAGGCCGCGACCGGTCATCTCCGAACCGACCGGCACGTCGATAGTGGCGGCAGAGGATCCCGGACCGAGCGAGCGGGCACGAATCAGCACCTCGCCATTGCTGCGCGATGCAATGTGGCGTGACGCCGCGCGACCAACGGGCGAAAGGCGGATGGGATCGGCTGATAGGTTGCCCCAGATATCAGTCCCTGAATCGTTCGGAACATCCAGAAAGTTAGCGCCCTTCCGGCGCTGTTTCGGCGATCCTAGTCAGGTCTGCCACTTGTTCGGGCGGAGCGCCGTTAGCCTCCCTCGTTTAAGTGATGCGCAAACAGCCGACAAGAACAACTACTCCAGCGTCGACAGGCGCTCTTATTTGAGCCCAATCACGCAGGCGATCGCGTCGATATTAACTTCGCTCAAGTTCTCGAATGGGTTTTGCCGTGAGCCTCGTACTCTGAATTGACGCGCCGGTTGTTTACCGCAATGCCTCTGGAGGCCACAGTTTCCCTATTCTTGTCCGCGAGAAGATTAAGGAAATTCAAGTATTGGACGCTTCTCCTCACAAGGTAAGTGGTCGCACAGCCGCCGGGGCGACGGTTCTCATTGCGTCGAAATTGGTCGCGCGTTGTCTTGATCTCGCAACAATCGTGGTTCTTGGACGTCTTTTGTCACCGGCGGATTTTGGTCTCGTCGCGATCGCTATGTCCATTGTGATGGTTGTCGAGGCCATTTTGGAACTACCGGTGGGCCAGGCAGTCGTTCGGCTGCCGGTGGTGACGAAAGTTCATTACGATACCGCGTTCACGATCTCCTCTTTGCGGGGGGCAGCGGTGGCGTTGATCCTGTTCTCCTTGTCCTGGCCGTTGGCCCAAATCTATGGAGATGTTCGCTTAATCGGGCTGGTCTGCGCACTAGCGATCTCACCTGCAGCGCGCAGTGTGCTCAGCGCGGGATTGATCGAACGTGCGAAGAACCTCGATTTCAAAGCATTTGTCCTGTGTGAATTCGCTGGAAAGTGCGCGAGCTTTGCGGTTTCGGTCGGTCTGGCATGGGGGACCGGGAGCTATTGGGCAATTGCGGCCGGCACGATCGCTTTTCCAATCGTCTTGGACATTGTTTCCTACGTCGTCGCGCCCTACCGACCGAAGTTTACGCTTCGAGAATGGCACGAATTCGCCGGGTTTATCGGGTGGTCCACCGCCTCTCAGGCGGTGAACGCCTTCAATTGGCAGATGGATCAACTGATACTCGGCCGCCTGATTAGCCGACCCGAACTGGGCCGGTTTTCTATGGCCTCCAATCTGGCCATCCTTCCAACCCAGGTGATCGTGTTCCAGGTCCTCAATCCTCTCATGATTGCTTTTTCGCTGATCAGAAATGATAGTCGCAGGCTGGCGGCAGCTTATCGGAATAGTGCGGCGACCGTCGTTGCGGTTGGACTGCCGATGATGGTCGGGATGAGTCTGATTGCTGAACCCATGATCCGGCTGATTCTTGGTGGACAATGGCTTGAGGCCGCCCCCATTCTGCGCCTGCTTGCTCTTGCCGTGGTCCCTTCGCTATTAATCGCCCCGCTTGCCCCGCTATCCATGACACTTGGTAAAACAAGCATTTTTCTTCGGCTCAGCTTGATTGAATTCGCCGTTAAGCTACCGATCGTCCTGATCGGCGCGCTATATTACGGAATTGCCGGTGTTCTCGCGGCACGTTTGATAACCGCGATACTCGTGGCCGGATGTTCGATGTTCGCGGTTCGCGAGCTAATCGGGCTGCCGATACGCACTCAAGTGTTCGGTCCGTGGCGATCGATGCTGAGCTGCGTTTTTATGGCGCTGGCGGTCATGCCGTTCCACGATTGGCTATCAGGAATAAGAGTCTATGGCCCGTTGGTGTTTGGCTTGGCGGTGGTCGTCGGCGTTGCCGCATTAGTCTATGCAAGCTCGATCTTTGTACTGTGGCGCCTTGCAGGCTGTCCGGATGGATTTGAGTCAAAAGTCGTTGGTTTCCTACGCAACCAGTCAAAACGGATTCTCTAAGACAGCAATCCCTAAACCTGCCTTGGGCAACCTGATTGATCTCAGTCTATTCGCGCAATGTAGCCTGTTCAAATCAAGATCGAGAGGGACTCCCCACGAGCCGGAAATACGGCCAATCTGCTGTCGCTGGTCATTCCCCTTCATCGATAACTTCGATCAAGCCCATGCCGATTATCTGATAGAACGAGACCATCTTCCCGGCAAAAAGGATTGCCGGCTTTGGAGCGGATACGCAATGAGGTCGTAAGCCAGCGTCAATGAGCGCCTGAAGTGCCCGGTCCAGATCGTCCGTCGAATAACACAGGTGATAAATTAGACCATCACTATGTCTGGAAAGTAAGTAATCCAAGGGACCCTTACCCTCCGCCCGGCTAACAACCTCAACCGTCGGCATTGATCGGTGCTCGCACAACGTTAATCGAACGTTCTGCAGGGGATCGACGATGGTTTCACCAACATGATAGCCGAGCCCAAGTAGAAAGTTTTTTGCTGGGTCGGGCGTTTGCGCGGCCAGACCCAAGTGATGAAACCTGAAACCAAAAAGATTTTGCATTTCGTCAATCACAATGAAGCTCGGCACCCAGTTCTGGGCCGCAACACCAGGCATTGAATTAACGCTTGGAACCTGCCTGCAGCGACTGAACTCCTATTCGGCTCGTTTTCGCTCAATTGCATCGACCAGATCTCCCACAGTCCGCATCTCGTCGATTTCGCTCGTATGAAAAGTAACCCCCAGCTGCATTTCAATCGCCAACAGCAAGTTGACGTGCGCGGTGCTGTCCCATCCGGAGATATCTTCCGCCGTTGTCGATCCGGCAATAACTAGATTTTCATCCCGAAAGACTTCACGAAATATCTTCGTGAGCTCGGCATAGATCTGTTCCCTGGACATGTGCAATGATTACCTCAATGTGATGCCGGCATTTCTCAATTTGCGGTAAGTCCATACACCAAACTGTCGGCAAAGACTCATCACTGTCGCTGCTGTGTAAGGGCAGAAAACCAAGCTTTCCGTAGAGGTTCGATACCATTTTATTCTTGCCGGTGGATCGATACTCGCCAACCAGCCGCCTAATTCCCATTTGCATCGCGCATTTGCTCAATGCTTCAAGCGTCGCTGCTTCGACCCCTCGGCTGAGGACTCGGCAACTCATCAGCCAAGTGTCTATAAAAAGGGTGTCGGCCGGCCAACACTCGTCCGGTCGCGCTATAATTACAGCGATTATACCATTATCGCCAAATTTGTCCTTCAATCGAAACTGAAGCAACAACGACCGCGGATCTTGCGCTAGACGGTTGACCTCCTGCTCCGTGTACTTCACTGCGCGGAGATTAAATTGGTTCGTCTTATTCGTGAGCTGGGTTACGCGCCCAATGTTGATTTTCGAAACAGGCCCAACCTCGAGTCTCATCTTCAGACTCTTCAGGAATCCTTCGATGTCCGTGGCTTGGCTTAACCCTTGCTGCCTGATGGAATTTGCGTTGTAAAGACTGGCGCGTTCTCTGTCCTCCTGGGAAAAACTTGCGGCTTCAAAATACCCCGCATCACTCAGATATGATGCATAGTGGGCTACATCGCGCGGAAGTTCCGGAACCGCCACCATTGGCAGCTCTCGTCGTATAATGTCTCGCTCGGCAGGGTTATCATCGACGAAGACAAGGCTATCGAGCCCTATGTTCAATTCCGCCGCTATCCGGCGTATATTGGTTGCTTTATCATCCCAATTCGCGACAAACGACGCGACGTCTTCCCGCCGCAACACCATGTCGGGGTGGTTGACGAATGCACCCTCGGCAACGGCGGTGTCATTCTTCGAACAAACCGCCAAAATAATTCCGCGCCGGTTAAGGAGCAGCAGATATTTTTGCAAATCGACGTATGCCTCGCCAGCCGCACTTCCTTGCCCCAGTACTATCCCCTCAATACCATCATCGCCAAGCACCCCACCCCACAGCGTGTTATCAAGGTCCAGCACTATTGCTTTTTTGGACAATCCGTGAACTGCCGCTATTACTCTCGCGAGCAAGTCGCCGTACCACGGCGCCAGAATTGGGCTCACAAGTTGCTTCGCCTGATGCCAACGTACCAGATCCACTATATTCTCGCGACCCTTTATGGCGGCCTGCAGATCGATATCGAGGAGAAGAACCCTCTCTCGCGAAGCTGCTTCGCGCAACCGGGTATTGTACCGTTCAATTACATTGTAGGGCGTGCCGGGAAGCAAACCTTCGTACGATCCGAACATCTGGTAGTGCGTGTTGAGCAACGTCTGCTGAACAATGGTGGCTTTGAAGTTACGCCTTGCGTGTTGCCAGATTTCAACAAGTTCCGAGATTTTCGCGTCGACGGCGGACATAACCTCGCCATGACTTGCATCCAACGCAATCTCAATGTTGAGATCATGGATATCTGTCGCGATAACAATAACGTTCGGCGCAAAGGCCTGCAAACCTGGATCTGGCTCAAAGAGCTCGGTGCGGTAGAGTCCATATTGGCCGACGAACAAATTCGCCTTGAAGCCTCTTCTAAGAGAACCCACAATGATGCCGCCCGTCAGGTGAGACATTGTGTGTGATGAGAGAAGGGCAACGTTCACAGCTGGACCGCACTCGACTTCGTTGTCCGTGGTCCGCCCTGGAATTAGGTTTTCTATCCTTTCTGCGAGGGCGTTGGTCTTAATGAAATCAAGCCGACATTGAGAGAGATATTTGAGTTTAGCTATTTGCTGATCTCGAGGCGCATCATCCAGTTCCTTCAGTTGCGAAGCGAAGGTCCCACAGAGCGGAAGCCAATGATGAAATTCCATGAGAGATCTTTCAGAAACGAAAATAGATAAACTCCGAAGGCGCATTCGACATCAGCTTGGCCACGCTTATAAACGCCAGGATACCGATAAAAAACGAATATCTGAAGTTCGGACGCCATCGCAGTTCTGACAGAGATAGTCTCCCAAAAATACCTTCAGGCTTCGTCGATTTTGTCGTTAGGGCCGTCTCATAGTCGCTCATCAGTTCGTAGATGTTCGGAGCAATCATAACGAGCACCAACAGCGGGCCGATAAGCATTAGCGGATCAGAATAGAGAAACATCTGCTTTCCAACTTTCAACTCCAATACACCCACCAAAGTACCGATCACCGGCAGATTTGCCACGCCTTGGGGGACCACTATGCCGTTGGCTCCAAACATGCAGGAGAACATGTGGAATGCAGCAGTTGCACTCACCGACCGAAATAGCACCATGCTCAGGACAACGCAGACCAGAGTAAGCCCGATTGCCAATGGACGCCCAGGCGGAAACTTTAACGAACCAGCAGGCCACATTCGCAACTTTATTTCCCGCCACGAATGATAGATAACAATGTATGTGCCGTGCAGCGCACCGAACAGGACGAACTGATAACCTGCCCCATGCCAAATACCCGAAATCGACATTGATAGCATAACAGGCACCAGAACCAGCGAAACAAACGCTCCCGGCGTGGTACGGCCAGGTTGAACCAACGGCAATTTTTGGCGAACCCGCCACCTGCTCCAAGAAAAAACGATCGGATTATATATGTATGACGTGATGAAACGGGTCAGCGTCATGTGCCAACGCTGCCAGAATTCTACGATGTTTGTTGACTTCAATGGCGACGAAAAATTTTGCGGCAGACGTATACCAAACAGCAACCCGGCGCCAATCGCCATGTCCGAATAGCCGGAGAAGTCGAAGTAAAGTTGAAGGGTATAAGCAAACGCGCCGATCCAGGAATCGATCGCAGTCAACGGCTGATTGTTCGCCGCCGCGTCAAATACCGAATTTGCAAAGCGCGCGAGGAAGTCGGCAATAGCAACTTTCTTAAAGAGCCCCACCAGGAAGATCGTTGCACCCAGCGCTAGCAGAAGCGGCTGCGGCCTGAAAATCCTCATCGATTGGAATTGCGGAATAATCTCCTTGTGATGGGTGATAGGTCCGGCAATCAAGTGGGGAAAAAATGTTATGAACGCCGCATAATTCAAAAAGCTGCTCTCTTTCACGAGCCCGGCACGACAGTCGACAAGATAGGCAATCTGCTGGAACGTGAAAAACGATATCGCCAACGGAAGTATGACGTTCGGAACGGTCCAGCTTAGACCTGCAGCGTCGGAGATGACCTCCGCCAAGAAGCCGGAATATTTGTAGTAGCCGAGGAGGATGACGTTGCCGGCAACGCCCGCGATAAGCCAGCTCCGGGACCCACCCCCGCGAAGTTTTTCGCCAATCAAGAAATTGAACAAGACCGAGCACAATAGAAGGGGAATGTAGGAGATATTCCACCAACCATAAAAGAACAGCGAAGCGCAGGTGAGCCACAGGATGGCGGCGCGATGAAATCCCATAACGCCAAAGCAGAAGAAAACGAGCAAGGAAATCGGCAAAAGGCCAAGAAAAAACTCAGGAGAGTTGAACAGCATTGGCGTATCCGCTCACGTGCCCTTAATTGCGAAATTGGCCATTGCGGTCATGAAGCGTCTTACCGCAGACCACCGCAAGTGAATAGCGTCGGTGAAATCCAATTCGGAAAACAATTTGTTCTCGCTTGCATCCCAAACCCGCACATCGGATTTCTTCAGTGCTTCTGACAAGCGGGATCGCACTTCACTCAGGATACGGCGGTCCGGATCGTACCTCGAAAGCCATTGAGGGTTGATCGGCGTTAGAACAAGCGTGGTCTGAATCTCGTGATCAGAAAGATGCCGGGCGAGCTCTTTCAGGGCGCCGAAACACTCCTGCTTGAGATTCGTGACAGGACCATAGGTCAGGTCGCGACTTTGCGCGCTATCAATCGGGCCATCGCCATATCTGGTAAACATCAGGCGGTTTAAGTCGTTCGCACCGCTTCTCATCGCCTTAACTGCGCTTGCATTTCTTACAAACGGCACCGGATCGACATTTTTCAAATACAGTTCCCATCCGTGTGTCCGCGAAAAGATCGCCTCATCGGCATCTGGTTTCGAAAACACTTTCTCTTCCGAACTCGGACAGCCCTCGAAATCTTGCGGTGACACAATGATAACCGCACGAGTTGGAAATTGGAATTTTTGCTTGGTCAAAAAATACCTTGCGACGAAGACCGTTTGACTCAAGCGCATGCCGCAAAATCCCAAATTGTATGGATTTTTCGCCAAACCAGATTCAATGGCCTGCCCGCCGTCGAAATGCCGCCACGCGACCGAGGAACCAAATACCAATAGATCAGGAGGAGAGGATGGAAGCTCGTAGCTCATCCAGTGGATCTTCTCGTCGAAGCACAAATTGTTCGTGACGATCGGCGGTGGAAGATTGCCGTTTGCTCGCAACAGCAAGAGGCCGCTCAAGAAAACAGCGTAACAACCCAATACGGTTGCGAGACATACTAAAAAGTAGGTCGAAATGGATTTCCAGCGCTCTTCCTGAAGGACTCTGGCGGGCTGTGCTACCGTTTCGACGTCACGGCTGGAATAGCTGCGGTCCTGCGATCCGCAAGTCACGACCCGCACCGCGGCAACGGGCGAAGACTGACGCACAGATCGCTTTAACGCTGAGATAATACGGGCGTGGCCGCCTTCAATTAAAAACCGGCGCTTGATTGCGCTGTACCAACGCATACACGACCTTCAAAAATATATAAATCAATGCAGTTACTCTACTTTAACCGGACTAGTATTAAATTCAACAGAAGATTTCCTGCCAAGGGACTTATTGATCTTCGACTTAATCCATTTGATCTAAACGGCTATTTTGGCTCACGGCTAAGATATCGGCCATATGGGGGTCAGCATCGAATGTGCGCCGCTAAGGCGCTGTCGCGTGATAGCGGCCGAAACGGCCCAGCGGCGGAGACCTCGTGCCCGGAAGCACCATTTCGCGCGTCAGGCGCCAAGGCTTCAGAACTGGAAGTAGACGAATTCCTTGGGCTTGCCCAGAAGCGACAGGCAGCATGCGAAGGCCGTTCCTATTAGTGCGGCCTGCCGAAGCGTCATCTTGAAGTGCCACCTCGGCCAAATCTGCGGCTCATGCGGATCGAATTTCCGACCGTCGATAAGCTGTTGACTGTTGGGAGCCAGCAAGACAATGCCGATGCTTGCAGCGAGCAACGGGAGGTTTTTGTCGAGGATGTGAGGGAGCAACTTACTGTCCAACGTCAGCCCGTTGATTCCGAAAAGTCCGGATAATGTTCCCCAAGCAACTTCCCAGCTAGCGCTGGCAAAGAAAACCCACGCAATGGAAACCGAAGCCAAGGTGAGCGCCTGGCCAAGGGCTCGAGGAAAAATCAATTTATGACCCCTCGTGCCGGCGCGTGCGACAAGGTAGTGCCAGCCGTGATTGATAGCGAGAAACAATCCGTGAAGGCCCCCCCACACCACAAACGTCCAAGAAGGGCCGTGCCACAATCCGCCAAGGAGCATGGTAATCATTAAATTCAAGTATCGGCGACTGGCTCCCCTGCGACTGCCTCCGAGCGGTATATAGAGGTAGTCTCGAAGCCAACGCGACAATGTCATGTGCCAACGTCTCCAAAAGTCCATGATGGACGTGCTCTGGTACGGCGAGGCAAAGTTGTATGGCAATCGTACTCCGAACAAGCGTGCAAGACCTACCGCCATGTCCGAGTACGCGGAGAAATCGAAATAAAGTCCCAGGCCGAAGGCGATGGTTCCAAGCCAGGCATCAACGAAACCTGGCGAGACAATTTCCGAGCCTGAAAAAATTTGCGTCGCAATTGCCGACAGTGGATCAGCCAACAAAAGCTTCTTTACTAAGCCGATCGTGAAAAACGCAGTGCCTTCGGAAAAATTGCATTGCGAGAGACGAAATCTCTTCTCATCGTGGAATTGCGGTGTCAGTTCCGCATGATGAACGATCGGGCCCGCGATGAGTTGCGGAAAGAAACACACAAACAGCAGGTATTCCGAGAGCGTGTATTTGGACACGCCGCCGCGATGCACGTCCGAAAGATAGGCGATCTGCTGAAACGTATGAAATGAGATGCCAAGCGGAAGCGTAACGGCTGCCAGGGTGAAATCCAGGCCGACGAGGGTTGAGATGTTTCCAGAAATAAAAACCGCGTACTTGAAGTATGCAAGAAGCGATAGATTCAACATAACCGCAGCGATCAGAAGCAATCGCGCCAAACTGGGATTGGCCACCCGCGCCCCCAGGATGAAACGCCCCGCCCAAAAATTCGTTATCGTCCAGACCAGAATGAGGCCCAAGTACGGGACGCTCCACCAGCCATAGAAGATGAGCGATGCTAAAAGCAGCCAAAGCCGTGCCGCTCTGCCGCCGCCGTATTCTTTTAAGAGATGAAAGCCGGCCAAAGTGATCGGTAGAAAGCCGGCGATAAAAGCAACGGAGTTAAAAAGCATTTGCTCAATGCTCCAGCCTCACACTAAAAACGCTCCGCTCGGCTACAAACTGCGAAAACTCGCGATGGAACGGGCTTCGCAGGTGGACTGAATCTGCGAATTGCTCGCTACGAAAAGATATTTCACGCCCATCTACAATTTGAGTGCCACTTTGCGACAATGCTTTAAGTCGATGCGTCCACTCCCTTATTATATCGCCGGTTGGGTCATAAGACTCGGCCCATTCCGGCATGGTTGGCATTGTTGCGATCCAAAGTCGAACGTGTCTTTGTGCCATGGCAAGCGAGTAGTTCTTGAACGCAACAAAGCAACGCTCGTCGAAGACCGGCGCAGGACGCCAACTGAACGGCTGCTTCAGTGGACTACTCCCATACGCGTCTTGGGCGTTGAGCGCGCGCTCGTTTGGCAACGTAATGGCAGTTCGCAAGATGTAAGGTGCACGCATGTTCACCACATAAGGCAGCCACACCGGGATTTGCCTTTGGATAAACGCAGCTCCCAAAGCAGGATCAAAAATTTGCGTCAACTGCGGGGAGCAGTTTTCAAAATCGCGCGGTGCGACGATAGTGATCACGTTTTGTAGATTTGGCATCATCTCCGCTAGCAGGCTTACAAGGAATGCCGTCTGATCAATGTGAAGAAAGCAAGGCGCGGCATTGAGAGCCCTGGTCGGATCCAGTCCGAACACGGACATATCAAGATTGCGCCAGGTGGCCGACGATCCGGCCGCCATGATGCGGACCTGGCTCAGGTCACGATTGCGCAAAAAGCTGATCTTCTCGTCGATGCATGTGGTAGCCGAAAGCGGAGGCGGCGCTAATCTACCTCTAACCTCCAGCAAGCCTAATAGCCCGACTCCAAATACCAGCCACCCTAACACGGTCAGACCAAAAACAGAGGCCCATGACAGTCGAGCAACGTCCGACCACCTATTTAGAATCGTCGGGAGCATAATGATAAACCTCCGGGCGCTCGCTTAGCGCACTTGGCTTTGACTAGCTCACGGCGCCTAAGACATGTAAGTGCCCCCTCAGAAGAATCCCTGAAAGGCTAATGCTATTGAGGTCTGCGAGCAATCCATAAAACTACCAGCACCGCAGTGGCGGGAACCGCGCAAGAATGGAGTAAAAATGTCACGCTGGCGGCGTCTCAGCCAACGACCCGTGCGCAGAAACGAACGATGGTCTACATTAGCATCGATGCTGTTGATGGACGGGACGATAGCACGTCAACCGCCTGAGTTCCGAAACGATAGATTGCCGGCAGACTCGTTGCCACAATTTAATGACAGGCGATTTGGTGCGCAAAAAGATGCACCCTTTTGGTGGTCTGGAGCGAAGCTAACCAGCTTGCTGTTTTTATCCGTTAGTCTAAGCTCTATGATCAGTCCTCCGGACATCGCGTAAAACGAACGATCAAAAACTTATTTTGGAATTGAGACGGGTAAAAACTGCTAAAACGAGGGATAGATGCCGCCTCGTGAGAAAAAGTTGAGTGGATTGCGCGGATTGTTGCGCAACCTACTCTCGCAAGATCCGATCCCTGCTCGCTATCTTCTCATCCGAGCCCTTGATCGACGTTTCGGCATTGTCAAAACTTATCAACGCAAACTCGATTATGGCACGATCGATCGGGCACATTACGGACATTGTATGCTGCAGTCTGCGATGCTCGCACGGAAGCTCGGGTATTCGCGCATCTCATGCATCGAATTTGGTGTTGCCGGCGGTGCGGGGCTCGTGGCAATGGAACGACATGCCGAAGCAGTCCACGCTGAGACCGGCGTGGAGGTCGTGGTGTTCGGCTTTGATACCGGAAAGGGCATGCCAGCGCCGCAGGACTACCGCGACATACCTTATCTTTGGCAATCCGGCTATTTCGCTATGGACGTCCCCAAACTGAAAGCTCGTCTCAAGTCAGCCAGGCTGATCCTCGGCGATGTTGCGCAAACCCTGCGAGGCTTTACCGAGCAAGAGAATCCTCCGCCCATCGGATTTATAGCTTTCGATCTCGACTACTATTCCTCGACGGTCACGGCGTTAAAGATTTTCGAGACAAACCATCGGTATCTGTTGCCTCGGGTTGCCTGCTACTTTGACGATATGGTGGGCGATATTGATTGGGCCTACAACGAATTTACCGGTGAGCTGTTGGCGATCAAGGAATTTAACGCGAACCATGAGAGCATCAAAATTGCGCCTGTCAGCGGTCTACGGTTCTCGGGTGGGCGAATTCCCCAAATGTGGCATGAACAGATCTTTGTCGCCCACCTGTTCACTCATCCAGATTACGGCAAGCCTATCGCTGAGCTGACGCAAATCCCGCTTGCTGCGGAATAGCAAGTCGGCCAGTTGGGAAACTGGTCGTTCTTCCGCACAATGTGCAAATACTAACCGCCTACGCAGCCCGGACAGATCAGTAATCTGCCGCGTTCGACGCCGCCACTGGTAGGCGGCTTCACCGGTGGAAACCAAGAGAGCGCGGGACAATCTTACGTCTAATCTTAATCGGCGGCGTAGCCGGAGCTTCAAGCTCGTGCATCAAACTTGCGCCGCAGTTCCTACCCTGCTGACTTGAGACAGACGCTGCTAATCGATAACAACCTCTCGGATGAGGTCAGCATCCAGTGCGAGACGGACGGCTTTCTGAAGGCGACCGAATGGTATGCCAGCGCGCTCTGCCATTTCAAGCAAGCTGTAGTTACCGTCAGCCAGATTCAGAAGCCACAAAAGGTCCATTTGGCTGGCGCCGCCTGCCTCCTTTTGGCCTGCGATCGCCCGGTAGAGCCCACGCCGCCCTAGTTGGGGTTCGCCTCTGCCGTCGGTTCGTACATACGTCCAGTTGGCATCGAGCAGGTCGAGCAAGGTAGCCACCACCTCGTAGGATTGATCGAGGGCTTCGGGTTTCACAAAATCGCAATTGTCTGCCGACGTGTGGTACTCCGGGAAAGTCCCATGAACGCTGCGCATCAAGCAGCCCATCGGAAGATCGAAGGCCGGCGAGCAAAATTGTCTCTCGTCATAGCCATAAGGACTAAACGGCACGATTTCGTGCGAGTGACCGGAATGGCGAAGAACGTGGGCGACGGCACTGTCGATGGATGCGCCGCTACGGCTCCGCTTGAAATGGAACTGGCCCGCGTCGCCGACACACGTCAATACCAGCCCGTATCGAATCTTGGCGAGATGTCCCTCGTTGCGAGCGAGCCACGTGATTGCGCCTATGGTCGCTGGAATAAACAGAAAGCGGTAGCCAAGTCGCCGTGGAAGCCGCGCTTGCCTCATTGCCAGAGCCAGGGCGACTGCAATCCCGGAAAGATTGTCGTTTGCCAGACTTGGATGGCAGACGTGAGCCGTGATCAGCACTTCCTCCGGTAGCTGCCCTGGCAAAAATAGCTCCCCATAGGTAAGAGATCCCGGCGAAAGATCGCTGTCGATGTCGATGCGGTAAGATTCGTCCTGCATCGTTCGCCAAAGATTGTCGGGCATGCAGAATCCCCAATCGTCAGCGAAGTAACCCGTGCGATAGGGAATAAGCTCGGGTTGGTCGGGAAGCGTGTGGACATGCTGCGCAAGCTCAGCGCGACTCACCTCTTTGTGAATCGGCTTGCTGTAGCCTACGATGTGCAGATTGTTGTCCGCAAAATTAACGAGATACCGACCGTCGAGCGCCCTGATTGTAGCGCTCCGAATGTTCCATTCCAGCGGAACTTGCCAATCGAGCACCGCAGTCCCACTGGGAACTTCTGTGACCTCTAATTGAATATGTCGAGCCAAGATCGCCAGCGTTTCGCGAACGCCCGCTCCGGTAAGGCTTCGGTTGATCGGAAAGAGCTCCCGAACCAAATCAAGAAGATCGATTGGGGGAACCTCTTCCGAGTTGGACACGCCCTTCCCGCCCGACATTAGCTGCCTCGCTTCCCTAGCCGAAAATTCCGATCGGCTAGCAATGGCCAGCCAGCATCATTGGCGGACAAAGCCGCTACCGTTTCGGGCCAGGGGATACCGATCATCGGGTCGTCATAGCGAAAGCCGTCGTACAGATCGGGCACGTATTCTACGCCCATCAGATATTCGACGATCGTGTCATTCGACAGCGTTTGGAAGCCATGCGCGAAGCCAGGAGGAACGTAAAGCATGGTGGCAATATCGGCGGCCAGTTCGTTGACGTAGATTTGGCCCCGCGTTGTCGTATCCTCTCGCAAATCGACAATCACGTCATGAATGCGGCCTCTTGTACAGCGAACTAACTTTGCATCGGCTTTTGGCGCGCGTTGAAAATGCATCCCCCGTACCGTGCCACGAATTGCCGTGAATGACGTGTTACCTTGTACGGGGCTAAAATCGATCCCCTGCTCCAAAAAACTGTTGACGCACCAAGTTCGCGCGAAATTTCCACGATCGTCGCCGTGCACGACGAGCTCGATGAGCCGGGCATCTGAATTACCCAGAGAGATGAACTTCATGACCGGGTTTGACGCTGGATTGCGTCGGCTCGAGGGGTGCCCGTGTGCAGAAACGAACGATGGACTACATTATTCATCTTGGATCAAGCAGCGATTGTGGGAGTTGCATTAAATCTCCTACGGGTTAGTCCAGCGCATTGGGTGCAGGGCAGCGTGCCTCTAGAGCAGAGGTTTAAGCATGGGCCGCAGGTACAGATCGGTAATTTCCGCCGTTCTGCCAATGGTTAGCGCGAATAACACCGCTTCAGCGACGTCCTCTGGTTGCAACATTCGATCCGGATCATATCGCTTGCCGGAGATTTCGTGAAGGTCGACTTGCCTTTGAGTTGCCGTGGTGCCGGGAAAGATCGACGTCACCCTAACTCCAGCCTCATTAACCTCATCCCGCAAAGCGTTCGTGATCGAATGCACTGCCTGCTGGGTGGCTGCGTAAGAACCGCGGCCGTCGGTATTATTTGCGCGGGTTATCGATGAGTTCACAAAAACAATTTGTCCGGATACCGCGCGCAAGAAAGGTAGCAAAAGTTGAGTCAGAATGTAAGGCCCACGAACGTTCGCCGCATATTGCGCGTCAAAGTCAGCCACGGGCGAGGTTTCTGTCCTACCGATTTTTACTATCCCTGAAGAATGCACCAAAATATCGATCCGAGCAAAATCGGCTTGTATTCTGGTGGCGAGTCCCTTGAGCTGCGCATCATCTGTCATATCGCAAGGATAGGCCGATGCGAGAGATCCACACTCCGTCGCAAGTTCTTCAAGAGCTGACCGGCGCCGCCCGACCATAACAACTCTTGCTTTAGAACGAGCAAGAATTGAGGCGGTCGCGCGTCCAATGCCGGAACTCGCACCGGTGACCAAGGCCGTCATGTTCTCCAAGGATCTCGACATCTTCAACAATTCCTTTGGCCATCGCCCAGGGTCCACGCATCCCGTTCAACAACGCGGCCTTCCACTCTCCGGTTCCTTTGTTTATGGGTTTGCCCGGACACCGTATTCGATATCTCTAAAATTGGAGAAACGAAAACTCGCCTTCCATTAATCCGTCCAGACTTTCCACGGTGCGGTTCCCGCAGCCCAGATATCTTCAAGCACCTGCCTGTCTCGAAGCGTATCCATGCTTTGCCAGAAACCGTGATGACGATAAGCCCGCAATTGCCCCGCCTCTACCAAACGCCGCATCGGCAACTGCTCCCAAACCGTTGAATCATCTTCAAGCAAATTGAAGACTTGCGGTTCGCAAACAAAGAATCCACCATTGACGAACCCTACGTCACGGCCGTCCTTCTCGCGGAAAGAAGCAACTTCGTGACTTTCCTCGGTAAAATTCAGCACACCGAAGCGGCCCGGCGGTTCGACTGCGGTCACGGTCGCCCACTTGCCTCCGTCCCGATGGAATGCGATGAGCTTACCGATATCGACATCGCTGACGCCATCACCGTAGGTCAGGCAGAAGGTCTCGTTGCCGATTATGTCGCGCGCACGTTTCATGCGGCCTCCCGTCATCGTCTTGGGCCCTGTATCGAGCACCGTCACGCGCCACGGTTCGCCTTTGGCAGCGCTCCAGACGATCTCACCGTTCGACATGTCTATCGTGAAATCAGAAGAATGCATTCTGTAATTCAGAAAATATTGCCGGATGAACTCGACGCGGTAGCCACCGAGTACGATGAAATCCGTAAGCCCAAAATGAGCGTAGCATTGCATGATGTGCCAAATGATCGGGCGCCCACCGATTTCCACCATAGGCTTTGGCCGTATTGCGGTTTCTTCGCTGAGCCTTGTTCCGAGGCCTCCTGCGAACACAACTACTTTCATGGAGATATCCTTTGATCGCCCTCCGAATTCCTATCTTGGAACGGTGCTACAATAGCTAATTCTCAATGGTAGCCTTCGGCACCGGCACAATGAATCGGCCGCCCCATGACCTGATTTCCCTCATCTGAGCCTTGATCTCGTCTTTCAGATTCCAAGGTAAAATCAGAACGAAATCAGGTTTTGCCTCAAAGATGGCTTCGGGAGGAAAGATTGGAATGCGAACTCCGGGCAGATAGCGCCCCTGTTTCGACGGCGCACGGTCCACCGTGAAGTCAAGGAAGTCACTCCCGATTCCGCAATAGTTCAGAAGTGTCACGGCTTTAGCGGGGGCACCATAGCCCGCGATCGTCTTGCTCTCACGCTTCAACCCAACAAGCAGTTCAAGAAGATCACGCTTGGTGGCTTTTACAGATTCGTTCCATGCGATATAGATCGCATCGCTGTCCAGACCATAGGCTCGCTCCTCGTCCAGGAGCGTCGCCACACGAGGACTTTCTGAACGGTTGGACTGCGCATGGCACACGAAAAATCGGATAGACCCGCCATGGGTCTCGGGCCGTTCGACGTCGAAAATGCGCAGACCCGCCTTGGCGAAGATTCGCGCTCCCGCGATCAGCGATAAATAGGAGAAATGTTCGTGATAGATGGTGTCGAATTGATGCCGCTGCATCAGCTTAAGTAGATGCTGCACCTCGAAGGTGGCGACACCGGCAGGGGCGAGCAACAGTTTCACACCATCCAAAAAATCGTTGATGTTAGGCACGTGAGCAAGCACATTGTTTCCCGTAATCAGGTCAGCGGCCCAACCCTCGGTCAGCAGTTGCTTGGCGTAGTCTCTGCCGAAAAATTCAATGCGCGTATCGATGCCCTTCGCCCGGCCGGCCAGTGCGACGCTTTCACATGGCTCGATGCCTAGGCATTGAATGCCTTTTGCCATCGAATATTGCAGCAGATAACCGTCGTTCGATGCGAGTTCGACGTGACGGGACGCCGGCGTCAGTCCGAAACGCCTGGCCATGTCCTCGACATAGGTTTTGGCGTGGTCCAGCCATGAGCTGGAATGCGAAGAGAAGTAGGCATAGTCCGCCCGGAAGATGTCCTCCGCCGCCAATATATCGCAGGTCTGCACCAAGCGGCATTCACGACAAACCAATGCCTCGAGCGGATAGAACGGCTCCGCCCTCGCGTAATTCACCGGGTCCACGTAGTCATTGGCGACCGGTGACAGGCCTAGGTTGGCAAGCGTCAGGCCCAGCTTGGAGCCACAGTGGCGACACGTTGGCGCGGCGCCCAGCACTGGCGGAAGGTTCAAGTACATAAATGCTCCTGCGGCCAACCTAATGTTTGGCGGCCCACTTCTTCCACTTTAACTCCAGGTTCAACCGATCGTTGTCGATATGTCCTTGCAACACCTTCAACCTCATGAGCTCGGAGAAACGGAAGTCAGCGTCCTTAAAATTCATCCTTTTTAAGCCTGCGATCAGATTTTGGATCGATTGGTCTAAATCGACTAAGGGCTGATAATTGGGAGCTAGCGAGTGAAATAGTCCAAAATCTACTTGATAAGAGCGGCTATCAGCGGGCGCCAAAGTGTTGATTGAGACCTTGGTGCCAGGATTGGCAGCGGCAACGGCATTTGCGAGGTCGCGGACTTGATAATTGCGATCATTTGAGCCGGCATTAACCGCTAAATACCGACCACCATTCTGGGCCGGCCGATCAATTGCCCAATCGATCGCACGAGCCATATCGGCCACGTCAATTAACGGACGCCAGGGCGAGCCGTCTGACAGGACGGTAATTTCTCCCCGACTGATTGCGCACGCCACAAAATCATTGAGTACCAGGTCAAGCCGGAGACGGTCCGACATACCACAGGCCGTCGCAAAGCGCAGGCTGGTCACCACCATGTCAGTGTCGATTTTCTGCAGTTCCCACTCGGCGCCGATCTTGGATTTTGCATAGGCCGTGATTGGATTGAGCGGATCTGTCTCTTTTCGCGGAGGGCCCTTGGCGATCCCGTAGACGCTGCAGCTCGAGGCGAACACAAAATTCTTGACGCCGGCTTTGGCGGCGGCCTTTGCAATGGAGATCGTTGTATTTTGATTGATATCCAACGTTACAGCTTCGAATTGATTTCCCATTGGATCGTTCGAAATGGCCGCGAGTTGGACAACCGCATCGCAACCGCGCATCATTTCGACAGGGATTGTGCGCACGTCGCCATAAAATTGCTCGTTGAGATCTCGTTCCGGGAAGACGGAGGCACCTGTAAGGCAATGAGCGAAATATGCATTGTCGAAGCCGCGTAAGGTCGCGTCAGGCCGGGTCGTCCGCAAATACTTGGCCACCGGCGGGCCGACGTAACCCATGTTTCCAGTAATCAATATCTTCACGTTCCGATTTCGCTCACCAATCTGAGCGTCCCACTCTGAACTGTTGTCAGGTTTTCCGAAGCATGAAACTACCCACAAAACCCACGAAGCGCGAGAGCCATGCGGCATTCCGATTAATATGGCCGATCAGAAGTCCCTGCAAGATACTTCGCTCCCCGCAGGGCGTTGAAGCAGATTAATCGGTCAACGAACGTGACTATTTAATCGAGCCGATCATCGACCCGCCTGGTATGGCGGAGATATTGTCGCGGCGCTGACCCCGATTTAATGCAATTGCGCCAATAGAGCTTTGGCATGGAACTCACGCTGAGGCGGATAAAGTTTCCTTTCGGCGGTAAAGCAAATATGGGATGCTTCGCGCTCCACTGCGTTGCCTTTGGAATGTTCACCACTGCTCATAAGTTAATCAAAAAGAGCAATTGGGACAATGACCTCAGCTATCGTCAAGGACCTGGACTAACAGCGAGGAGTACAAATGAGCCGAAGCCGCATTCTCGTCGCTTCGCATTACAACGCGACGCGTTATGTATACGATACCCATTGCTACGAGACGGTTTGGGGTTTTGCCGGTTGCGATGACGCGGACGTTCTCGCCCCAGGCCCAACCAACAGTTCTCGGCAACTGCGCATCGACAAAGCAAAACGCCGGATTAAATCGTTGACTGGACTAGGCACTTGCTATCGGATCGAGCCAGTCGAGGTTGAACAGGAGTATGAACTCTTTGTATATGTTGCGACCGTGCTGCCGGACCTTCCCGACATCGCTCGCATTCGGCACTGGCGACGCCGGGCCAACAAAGCTGCCTGCGTCGTTTTGAAGGCCTATGGGACAGAACTGAAACAATTTGAAAAAAGTCTCACGGTTCTGAACGCGTTTGACATCGTATACAGTGGATCGCTCGGTTCAATACCGTTATTTCAATCAATGATCAGTCCCCCGGTGCATTATTTAGCGTACGGCATTCCAGCGCTGGAAACGATGCCGGTCTCTATTGAACGCGAACGCACGATCGATGTCTATGCCATGGGTCGGAGATTTCCGACGATGCACGATCAGATGGTGCGCGCGATGGTTTCTGGTTCGATCAATTATGTTTTCGATTCATTCGATAGCTCGGTGCCGTTCCTCAAAGACTTTGCCGGTCATTGCTTGTCGAAGAGGCAGTTTTTAAAGCAGACCAAATTTTTGCCGAATTTTGGCATTAAATCCTTTCACAGCAGAGAGGTTGAGCTTGCCGGCGACGAGGATTCGATTACGTATCGATGCTACGAAGGAGCAGCTGCTGGGACAGTGATGTTCGGCACGCCTCCGACATCGCTTGATTATCTCGGGTTGTTTGACTGGGAAGATGTAATAATTCCAGCACCAGTCGGCGATTTCGATTATCTTGGCTTTTTGCGCAGCTTAGACGGTCAGACGAAACGCATGAGTTCAATCCAGCGGCGGAATGTTTACATGTCTTTGCTCAAACACGATCTCGCTTATCGTTTTGAGGTAATTCTCAAGGATTTGCAAATCGATCCGCATGAAAAGCTCAAAGAACGCAAGCAGCACCTGGCGTTGGCTGCCGAACGGTTTGACCCGACGACGACACAATACAACACCGTAGGTTAGATAATACTTTAGGTTAGGCATTTTCTGCGCCTTTCTATGAGCAGAACAGCCAACTAATCGATTTTTCGACCGGCCGCTAGGCTTATGCCAAACAAGAAATCGGCGGGCACAGCGGCGCGCCGCCGCCGCGAGATCGGTCACTAATCTGAGTCCGGAGCATGGCTGGTTGAGATTATCCCCTTCGTGAATATGCTGATTTTATGCCCCAAATATCGCTCATCGTCTGCACCCGCAACAGAGCCGAAAGCTTGCCGGTGTGTTTGAATTCGATAGAACAGGCCGCAGTCGCAAATCGCGCGGTCGAAGTCGAGTTGCTTATCGTCGACAATGGATCGACGGACGCGACTGCTGCCGTGCTTCTGGCTTGGCAAAAATCGACGTCGGTTCGCTGCAGAGTCCTTCCTGCTGAGCAGCGCGGTCTAAGTCATGCTAGAAATCATGGCCTCGAACATGCCACCGGCAAAATAATTGCCTTTACGGATGACGATTGCACAGTCGCTCCGGACTATTTGACGCAAGTTGAGCGAGCTTATGCTGCAGACGCTGGCCCCACCCTTCGTGGCGGCCGCGTTGAATTAGGTGATCCACGCGACCTGCCCTTTACGATCAAGACCGATTTGGCGCCACAGAGATTTACCGGAGGACATCCGGGCGGCTTCATACATGGCTGCAATCTAACAATGTCGCGCTCAGCCCTAGAACTCGTTGGGCGTTTCGACACCCGCCTGGGAGCGGGCCAACCCATCGGGGCAGCAGAGGACTCGGATTTTGTGTACCGCGCGCACCGTTCCGGAGTGATGGTATTATATGATCCTTTAATCGTGGTATTTCATCATCATGGGCGGCGAGATTTCGCGGAAGTGAAGCTTTTGCAAGACGTGTACAATCTTGGCAATGGGGCACTTTACGCTAAGCATGGACTTAGGGATTGGAAATTGTTGTTTCGCATTTGTCGCGACATCCGCAGCGGCTTGTGGGAGTATTTCGGCGGTCCGCTTGCCGATAATGGTCTCAGTCACCGGAAAAATCTTCGGGGTAACCTCAGGGGCGCCATGCGATTCTGGCTATCGTCACTAGGCGGAGATTAATCGGCGCGACCAATTCCAGGATGGACCTATCGAATGATGTTAGAGAGCACGCTCAATTGGCCTGCGTCCCAATAACCCCCTGATCTCGAATGAGCACGCGCGGCTTGGCAGCATCTTCTTACGTCGGCAATGAAGATCGGGTTGGACCCGCAGTGGCTCGCTCGGGGCCCATGCGGGTCGTGGTCTATTACAATGGAACGTTCATTCACTTGCGTAACGGTGCCCACGCGCGGATGATTTCCCTGCTGCAATATCTGGTGAAGGCCGGCTATTCAATTACACTGTTCAGTTTCGAAAACCACCCGACCGAGCCGTGGACCGAAGCCGCTCAAAGCGCGTTCAAAACCGCGTTTCCAACCGTTCGATTGGTATTGGATACGCAAACCCCTTTGCTTCGTTGCTTGACGTCCCTCAAAAATGCACTCACATCCTTTATGCCCACCAGGGCGCACCAGATTATCGCGTGGCGCAGCCGCGGAGCAAGCCCGAACTACGAAGCGCTGGTGACCGAAGCGGGCGACGTGGTTTGGATCGTGAACTATGCTGACGGCCTGACGCAGCTTAATGGTGTGCCGTCGGTCCCCATTGCCGTCGAAACCCACGACATAAAGTCTATCCAGGTCGCCAAGAAACATGGCACGCCGCCCTTCAATCTTCGTTCGTTGCTCAGGATGCGAAGCGAGTTGGGAGTGCTCAATTGCACGGCGGCAATTATCGCAATTTCGCCTGTCGAGGCCGGCTTTTTTCGCGCCATTGTGGCGGATCCCAAAGTTTTCTACATTCCGCAATATCCACCGGTCACCCCACTGCGCAGGGCAGATCGACCGAAAGCCGGATACCGTTACGATCTTGTTTTCGTGGGGTCTGACATGTTTCAAAATGCGCGCGGTCTGCTGGCGTTTTTCGAGGCGAACAAGACATGGCTCGCGTCGCTGCGGATCGCAGCGGTTGGGCGGGTCGGGGAAAACGTTTCCGTCCGCGCGTTCGCGCAGGGGAGGCCGCACATCGAACTGCTCGGCTTCGTCGATAATCTGCCCGCCATCTATGCAGCGTCAAAAGCGGCCATCTCCCCTGTCGACGGCACCGGTCTCAAGATCAAGGCCGTCGAAGCACTCAGTCAAGGACGACCGGTGTTCGCTTCGCGCCACTCAATGGAAGGATTACCGCCAGGGTACGAGGGTTGCGTTTTTCCGATTGAGCGCTCCTGCATCGAGCGGGTGCTCTTGAACAACTCAGAACTCGAAGCCGCCCAGGCCAGCGCCCTTGCCTATTGGGAAAGCTTCGCAACAGCCGGGGACATGACCGGATTTCAAGACTTCCTACAGCGCGGAATGAAGACCCCATGAACTTCTCTGTGGGAGCCTGCTTCAACAACAGGGCCGATTTAGGAATTGAGCAACTACCGGATTAGTGCCGCAATCTATCTTCCTCCCGTA
>Ga0210396_10001733_pt1 | contig 23015 bp, 11 predicted proteins | sample IncBWH17OmetaG_FD_155466 | JGI IMG/M metagenome (GOLD analysis project Ga0210396, IMG submission 155466) | Forest soil microbial communities from Barre Woods Harvard Forest LTER site, Petersham, Massachusetts, United States - Inc-BW-H-17-O ... | reverse complement strand
GATGCGGTGCGCGCTGTCTTCGAGGATATCGCGGATGGTGTTGTCCGGCAGACCGTCCTCCGTAGTAAAACTCTGGAAGGTCTTGCCGCCGGGATTCAGTACGTCCAGCCCTTCCCGGGTGCCTGCCCAAAGCCGTTGCTGGCTGTCCATGAATAGCCAGGTGACATTGTCGGAGCTCAGCTGCGCCTCGCTGGTGCTATAATGATAGATGACGCCGGTACTCTTTTCGAGCATATCGATGCCATACCCGGTGCCGACCCAGAGATTGTCATGGCTGTCGGTAACGATCGAGCTGACATAGTCATTGTGGATGCTGTTGGGCAGCTCTACGCGGTAATGATAAAAAACCTTCCTGCGCCGGTCGAGCCGGTCCATCCCTGCCGCCAGCGTGCCGACCCAAAGCTGGTGCTCGGCATCTTCGCAAAGACACATCACCCGGTCGTCGGCCAGGCTATAGGGGTCGTCGTCCCGGTGACGATAGTGGGTAAAGGTCTTGCCGTCGAAACAATCCAGCCCCCCAAAATAGGTCCCGATCCACAATTTACCCTCCTTGTCCAGCAGGACATTCACCAGGATATTACTACAGATGCTGTTGGGATTCCTGGGGTCGTGCAGCCATTGCCGGAAGGTGTTCCGCTTCCGGTCAAAATAGATCAGGCCCCCGCCATTGGCGGCGATCCAGATATTGCCGGCCGCGTCCTCTGCAAAACCGTTGACATCGTCGTAGCTAAGGGTACCCGGTACATGCGGCACCTGCCGGTACTGCGGGAACTGAAAATTGTCCTGGTGATAATAACTGATCCCGCTCTTGTAGGTTCCCAGCCACACCGTCCCCGTGATATCCCGATAGATCGTGGTGATGCTGTTCTCCGCTATGCTTTTATTATCATCCTCGATATGGGCTACATAGCGCACACCCCAGGTCCGTTTGTCGATGATATTCACGCCGCCATGGTCCGTCGCCAGCCAGATGAGGCCCTTCCCATCCTGCAACGCCGTCAGCACGATATTGCTGTTCAGCCGCCGTTCCCCGACGTCCAACCCAAGATGCCGGAGCTCCCTGGTCGCCGGGCGATAGAACAACGTCCCTTTGAATACCCCGTTAGAGTTGATCCAAAGATCGCCGTCCCGATCGATGAACAAAAGACAGGAAGTCACCGGAACATCCCCGAACTCCTTGACCAGCACCTTGCTGCGGAATACCACCCGGTGGCTTTGGCCGTCGATCTTCTCCAGTAACCCGCCCTCATGGATCACCCAGCAGTCACCATTCCCATCTTCCCGCGCCACGGCCACGGGGGTAGGGGTAAGCGCATCGCCCGAAACACTTCCCGCATGCAGGACCCCCGGCTTTACCGGGACGATCCTCCCTCCATTAATATAATGGTATATTCCACTGTCCCTGTAGATAAACCAATATCCTTTCGCGGAAGGCGCGATGGTCAGCAGACCGTAATCCGGCAGCCGCAACCCCCGTAAATACCCCGCATAGTCCGGGTCGAACCGGTCCAGGTCGGCATCGTAGAGGTTGAACCGCCCTTTCCGGGATTCGACCCACATCCGGTTTCCCGGCCCTTCGAAGATCTGCTCGATATAATTGTCCACGATGGAATGCGGGTCCCGGGCATCGTGCTTGAATACCCGGAACTGATAGCCGTCATAACGGTTCACCCCGGCTACCGTGCCGAACCACATGAACCCCCGCGTGTCCTTATAAATACCGGTGATATGGTTGTTGGAAAGCCCGGCGGTGACGTCCACATGGGCAAAAATATAGTCCTCGGGTTGGGCAAAAATCCGGGACACAGAGAGGCAGCAAAAAAGCCAGGAAAGGATCTTTCTGGACATCATAAGCAATCATTACCTGTAATTTACCCCTTTTTTAAACATTTTCATACCCTTTTTGAACGAAAACATACCCCTGGGCGAGTCCCCTTCTGTCTAATTTTATCGTGAAAAATAAACCGATTGCACTAATTGCTTAAGTATGAAAAGTATAAGCACCTCAAAGCTCACGGCTTGCATGGGACTGCTGGCCGTCCTTCTACTACTCTTCCGGCCGCTTGCCGCCCAGCCCCCGACACATCCCATCACCGGCAAGATCACCGCCCAGTCTACAGGTAACCCCATAGGCGGGGCCACCATCGTCGTCAAAGGGACCCGGAACGCCACCCAATCTGCCGACGACGGCAGCTTTGCCATCACCGCCGCGCGGGGGGAACACCTGGTCATCTCCTTTGTCGGCTATCTTAAACAGGAGATCACCGTGGGCGCCACCACGGCGATCAACATCGCCCTGACACAGGACATCAGTAATATGAACGATGTCGTCGTGGTAGGGTACGGCAAAATGAAAAAATCCGACCTCAGTAGCGCCGTGGTGACCATCTCCAGCGCCGATCTCGAAAAGACCGTAAACGTCACGTTGGACGAGGCGTTGCAAGGCAAGGCCGCCAACGTCTATGTCGCCCAGACCAGCGGCGAACCGGGTGCCGGCGCCTCCGTGATCATCCGTGGCATCAGCACCGTCACGGGGAACTACCAGCCGCTGTATGTAGTCGATGGTGTGCAGATCAGGCCAAGCCTTCCCACCGGCGGCGCCTATAATGTCACACCCAACCTGAGCAACGAACTCCAGGGCCTCAACCCCCAGGACATAGAGGACATCAGCGTCCTCCAGGGTCCCGCCGCCACCTCGATCTATGGCGCGGCCGGCGCCAACGGCGTGATCATGATCACCACAAAGCAGGGAAAGATCGGCCAGACCCGTGTCAGCGCCAACGAATTGCAGACCCTCCAAAGCCGCCCCAAAGACCTGCCTGTGATGAATCTCCCTGAATACGCTGTCTATGTCCAAAAGCTCGAGAACCTCGGTCTGGTCCCCGCGGAACCCAGCGAGATCAGCGACCCCTCGATCCTGGGGCCTGGAACGGATTGGCAAAAAGCGCTCTTTCAGAATACCTGGATGCAAGACCACTCCCTGGGCGTCAGCGGCGGTAACGACAAGACCCAGTTCTACCTGTCCGGCGACTATCTGAATCAGAATGGTATCGCCGTCGGCTCTGGTTTCCAGCGCGGCTCCGTCCGTCTCAACCTGTCAAACCAGGCAAATAAATGGCTCAGGATCAGCACCAACCTCAATGCCTTTGACACCAGGGAGAACGTCAACGTCTTCCAGGGTAATATCGTCAACATCGCACTCAGCCAAAACCCGACCATCCCGGTAAAAAATGCGGACGGCACCTATGGCGGCCCTTCCGCAGCCCAGGCGCAGTACTCGAATACAAACCCGATCGCTGTTGCCCACTTCAATAACAACTATAACACCTCCTTTGGCGTCATCGGCGGCCTCAACCTTGATATCACCCCGCTCAAAGGACTCTTATGGCATTCCGAGATCAACGGTAATTATACATTTACCGACAACTATCAATTCAACCCCTCGTATACCATAGGAGCCTATACCAACCCCAATACCACGGGTAGTCGCTCCGCCAATAATAACTGGTGGTACTCCATCAACAGCCGGCTGCAGTACGATTGGTCCATCGGCAAACACTACATGTCCGTCATGGCCGGCCATGAAGCCCAACTCTACGCATACCAAAGCCTATCAGCTAACGGCCAGGGGTACACGACCAATACCATCCAGGAGCTTAGCGTAGCCAGCAGCGTGGTATCCAACCCCACCAGCTCCCGTGGCGACGGCGCTCAGGAATCCTATTTTGCCCGCGCCAACTATACCTTCGATAATAAATATATCGCCCAGGTCGTCGTACGGCGCGACGGTAGCTCCAACTTCGGTCAAAATAACCGCTGGGGTACCTTCCCCGCGGCGTCCCTGGCCTGGAAGCTCAGCGACGAGAAATTCATGCAGGGCATCACCTGGCTCACTGACCTCAAGCTACGCGGCGAATATGGCATCTCCGGTAATGCCGGTTCCGGCGGGGCCATCTATTCCAACCTGTATGCGATCCAGACCGTGTGGGGTGGCGGCTTCCTGCCTGGCAACTACCCCAACCCTAACCTCAAATGGGAACAGGACAAAGCGGCGAATGTCGGCTTCGACGCCCACCTCTTCAATAACCGCGTAGAGATCATCGCCGACGCCTATAAAAAAATGATCTCCAACCTCATCCTGCCCGCCTCGGGTCCCAGCTACCTTGGCGGTTATCTCAGCGGCGGCTACGGCGGTCAGCTGAGCTGGCCCATCGAGAACTACGGCGGCATGGAGAACAAAGGATTTGGCATAACGGTCAATACCGTCAATATCGTCCACAAAGACTTCCAATGGAAGACGGGGGTCAATTTCTCTGTAGACCGCAACAAGGTCACCAAATTGTTCGCTCCGATCTACACCCAGTACTATTCGACTACCAATAGCCGCCAGGCCGAATTCTTGACAGAAGTAGGCCAGCCCATCAGCATGATCACCGGTTATATCGCGGACGGCCTCTTCCAGAATTATAAGGATATCGCCAGCCATGCCATCCAGACGTCTAACGGAAAAATGACCATCGACCCCAGCCAGGGATCATGGGTAGGCGATATCAAATTCAGAGATATCAACAAGGATGGCGTGGTCGATAACAACGACCGCACCATCATCGGTAACCCCTGGCCAAAATTCACGGCGAACTTTACGACTACCTTTGACTACAAAGGTTTCGAGCTCATGCTCTTCTTTACCGGTGTTTATGGCAACAAGATCCTCAACCTCACCAGGTATGAGAACGAATATCTGCCCCTCGGCACCGGCCCCTATGCCAACCACTACCGCACGGACATGAACTTCGCCGTGCCCAGCAGCCTCAACGCCGCCGACGCGCTGACCGCAACCCTTACCAATCCGGGTTACGAGATCACCCGTCCTTCCGCAGCCGACGCCAACGGTAACGCTCGTCTCTCCCAGTGGGATGTCGAAGACGGCTCCTATATTAAACTCAAGAACGCCCGTATCAGCTACCATGTCCCGGCCAAATATCTTGCCTATACACACGTTCTCCGCGGCGTCACAGCCACGTTCCAGGTAATGAACGTCTATACCCTCACAAAATACAAAGGCTATGACCCCGAGATCGGCATGTATCAATACGGCGGATTCAATATCGTAGGCATGGACGAAGGCCGCTATCCGCAAACCCGTTCTTATAACTTTAGCCTGTCGCTCAATTTCTAAAACAACATGCAAATGAAACCGAGCATAATAATATTGATTGCCATTTTGGTCCCCGCGATGATAATAACGCCGGGATGTAAAAAAAGCTTCCTCAACCGCCCCCCTCTGGCTTCACCCACAGCGGGAACGTTCTATCAGTCCGATGCCGAGATCCTCGAAGGCACCGGCGGTCTCTACAACGCCAGCTGGAACGGCTACAATGGTACCTCGCTCCAATATATCGGCGACGTCATGGGCGGCAATAGCACGACCGACAACTATCAGGGACGCGGCGCCTATCTTAACTTCTCCGTCTCCGCTACCGACCCCAGCGGCGCCCTCGAAAGCGCCTACCAGGCCCTGTTCTCGGTAGTCGCCAACGCCAACATCGTCGCTTATAACATCAAGAACGCCGGTTCCGGCGCCTCTGCCGCCGGTAAGACCGAAGGGCTCGCCGAATGCTATTTCATGCGCGCCGCGGCCTACTACTACCTGACACTCATCTGGGGCGCCGTACCCATCATCTATGACAACGTCGCCCAGATCGGGGACTCCTCCATTCGTCGCAACACCCTCGCGGACGACTGGCAGTTCCAGATCAATGACCTCCAATGGGCCATGAAAAATCTCCCCTCCACACCCATACAACCCGTGCGTGTCTCTAAATGGAGCGCGGAAGGGATGTTGGCCCGTGCCTATCTCGTCCGCGCCGGCATCACGGGGTCCGGCGGCGCCCGTAACCAGGCCGACCTCGACAGCGCCAAATTATACGCCGGCGATGTCTGCAACAATAGCGGCCTCACCTTATTGTCCAACTACTACAATCTGTTCACGAGTAAATATTTCAGCGGCAACACAGCCCCGGCAGAATGCCTCTTTGGCCTCCTCTGGGTACCTGCCGGTTCGTGGCAGGTCCAGAACCACATGCAGGCTAACCTGGCCTATAGCACCTCTATCACCCAAACGGGTGACGGTTGGGGCGGAGCCTTCGGCGCTTCCCCAAGCCTGATGCAATATTATCTCGACCCCGCTAACAGTGCCGATACCATGCGCAGAAGAGCCACCATCTTCATGCCGGGCGACTATTACTCCGATCTCGACCAGGCCTCTGGCGGATGGCATGTAGATACTACCCTCTTCGGCCAGGCAGGTATCACCCAGCCGGGACAAAAAGGGAATGGCTATGGTAACGACCACCCCTACGTCAAAAAATATGTCATCGGCTCCCCCGCCGACAACGGCGGCCTCGGCGGCTCGCAAAACGAGAACATGAACACCTATATCTTCCGCCTTGCCGACGTCTACCTCGATTACGCCGACGCCATCCTCGGCAACACAGGCTCTACCACAGACGCGGAAGCCCTCAAATACTTCAACGCCGTCCGCTCCCGCGCCGGCGCCTATACAAAATCATATATCAGCTATCCTGACATCCTGCTGGAACGAAAAATAGAATTCGCCTTCGAAGGCCGCGCCTGGTGCGACTGGAAGACATGGTACTACTTCGATCCTGCCGACGCCAAAAATTATTTCAGCACACAAGACAGAGGCCTATACAGTGTCACCTATAACGGCGGCAATACCTTCGCCTCCTATTTTAACTCCAACGGCTATCCGAACACCGACGGTACCGCCGGTAGCGTAACCTATCCCATCACCGACAACACCGCAGACCTGCCTTATCCAGAATCGGAATCCCTCGTGGCCCCGCACCTGGCGGATGCATCGGTCTCCTTCGATTTCAGCAAAGTGAAGTACAACTAAAAAACTTTTTATGCAAAAGATATTTCTTATCATATTCCTCATAGGCGCCCTCGTCCAATTCGCCTGTAAAAAGAACTCCAACAGCGGCCCCCCCGTCGTCACCGACGTCCGTACCCCGGCCCCCGCTACAAAAGATAGCACCTTCACCCAGGCCCTGCCCGGAACCCTCATCGTCATCCAGGGCCATGGGTTTAGCGGGCTCGAGGCTGTTTATTTCAACGACACCTCGGCCTACTTCAACCCCGTCTATGCCACGGATAACAATATCATCCTTTCGATCCCGTCCTCGGCACAAACAGCCGCTACAAACCCAAGTGTACCCAGCACCATCCGCATCGTAACTAATCACGGGTCCACGAGCTATAGCTTCACCCTGTACCTCAAAACGCCATATATCAGCGCCCTTTCCCTCGACAGCACCGGCACGGTCCTCACCATCTCCGGGGGCAATTTCGTCGGCGTCAAAAAGATAACCTTCCCCGTTCCCGGTAACGATACCGCGCTTTCCTATACCGTCGATACCAGCCACACGCAGATCATTGCTAAAGTTCCACCGGGCACGCCGAGCACAGACTCCGTACGCGTCTACTGCACCTTCGGTGTCGCCTCCTTCCCCTATCCGCCACCCAGCACCATTGCCAGCGTCAATAATGAGAACGCCGCAGCCGGAACGACCCTTACCATCATTGGCACTAATTTCCTGGGCATTACCAACGTCGTCTTCCCCGGCGGCATCTCCGGCACCAACCTTCAGGTAACCATCAATCAGATCACCGTTACCGTTCCTTCCGGCATCACCACCGGCGACACCCTCCGCGTCGTAGGCTCGGGCGGCACGTCCACATCTTCCTTCGTCTTCGACAACTGGATGTCGCCATCACCGGGCTTCCAGGCCAATTTCGACGGGACCTCAGGCGGTATATGGTCTCCCCCTTCCGCATCGGTCAACCCCTATTACGGCTGGGACCAGGGACAACAATGGATACCCAAATACAACGCACCCGGCGCCGGCCTCGCTAACGCCACCGGCGGCTACGTAGAACTGAACCCGCAGGGCGTCCAGACTCCCGGCGAGTCCTGGTACCAGGACGACATGTCCGTTACCACCGATTCCGGGAAGACATGGACCGCTAATCCCAGCACCGACCTCATCGGTAACTATGCCCTCAAATTCGAGTGCAACGTACAGAACTGGAAAGTCGGCGCCCTCTGGATCGGGAATTTGATCCCCGCCACTAATTACAACTGGACTTATTGTGCCAAATTCGAGCCATGGAAGACTGCCTCCGGCGGCACATGGTCTACCAATGGCTGGGCCACCGTAACCATCCCGCTCACCAGCTTCCTTACCTCCCAATATAGCCTCTATCAGACCACCGGTACGGCGGCGACAAAGATCAGCCAGATCATGGGTGGCAACGGGCATGGAATGCTCATGTTCGTCTATGCCAACGATGGTACCACCAACATCCCCGGAGGCTCCTTCGATATGAGCATCGACAATGTCCGTATCGTGCCAGTAAAATAAAAGAAACCCATAATGAAAACGAACAAGAACACTGTCTTCCCGATTATAATTCTGCTCTTCGCCTGCGCCGCCTGCAAGAAAACCCATTCTTCGGGCGGCGCCGGCAATGGCGGCGGCTCTACGAACACCACAGACTCGGTGTACGCACCCGTCGATCCCTCCAACCCGCCCTCCATAGGGTTCTTCGCAAACGGCTGGCAACAAAAGACATTCACCGACCCCGCTTCCCCGGCCTCCGGAACAGCAACCTCCGGCACCGTCACTGACAGCCTGACCATCGACGTCAACAAGGTCCTCGTCAAAGTCCCACCCTCAGTATATGGAATCAACAGCAATCCCTATATGACCCAGATCGTCACTCAACCCAGCCTCATGGGTTACATAAAAGATCTGGCCCCGCATATCATCCGTGGACCCGGCGGCAGCCTCAGCGATGTCTACTTCTGGAACGATACCACCGGCACCCCGGCCGATGTTCCGGATAGCCTCTTCGACGCCAACGGCAACCCTCAACCCACCACCTACTGGTTCGGCGGCAATACCGCGAGCTGGACCCTTTGTCTCAGCAACTATTATAGCATGCTCGCCCAAACAGGAAGCACCGGCATCATCACCGTCAACTACGGCTATGCCCGCTATGGCACCAGCGCCAACCCCGTGGCCGCCGCAGCGCACCTTGCGGCGGACTGGGTCCGATACGATAACGGCCGCACCAAATTCTGGGAGATCGGCAACGAGACCTATGGCAACTGGGAAGCAGGCTACCGCATCGATCAGACGCGTAACAAAGATGGACAGCCGATGCTCGCCACCGGCGCACTCTACGGCCAGCACCTGGTAGTCTTTGCCGATAGCATGCGCGCCGCAGCCACCCAGGTCGGCGCCACTATCTATATCGGCGCCACCCTCTACGAACAGGCTCCTCAGTCCTATGACTACACCAGCATCCAAACCTGGAATCAGGGCGTGCTCTCTCAGGCCGGCAACACCCCCGATTTTTACATTGTACATAATTACTATACAGCCTATAATACCAACTCCTCGATCTCCGATATCCTCGCTACCAGCGTCTCCGTTAGCACCAACATGATGAACTACGTCACACAGCAACAGTCCGCTGGCGGCGTTACAGCAAAACCCATCGCCCTTACCGAATGGAATATCCAGGCCACAGGATCAAAACAGAATACCTCCTATATCGCCGGCATCCACGCCGCTAAAACCGTGGGCTCACTCATCCGCAACCAATACGGCGAAGCCAGCCGCTGGGACCTGGCAAATGGCTACTCCAATGGCGACGACATGGGCATGTTCAATATCGGCGACGAACCCGGCGCCCCGCTATGGAACCCCAGACCGGCTTTCTATTACCTGTATTATTTCCAGCAGATGTTCGGTGACCGACTGGTATCCGACTCCCTAAAGGCAATTAACGGCGATATCACCACCTATAGCTCGACCTTTTCCTCTGGCCAGGCGGGTACAGTGATCATCAACTCCGGGACACTTAGCCATATCGTATCTATCGACTTCCAGCACTTCCCTGCCGGGTCGCATTATTATTGGTATATCCTCACCGGCGGTACCGACAACGCACCCTTCTCCGGCCAGGTCTATGTCAATGGCACCGGACCATCTACCGCAACCGGCGGACCATTGAACTATGCCTCGATCAAACCTTATGCCGCTACGCTCGATGGCACGATCAAAATAGCCGTCCCGGCCTTGAGCGTGATTTATCTGGTGGCTGATAATAAATGATGCATCGTGTATATATCATAAGACTGGGATTACTCCTGCTAACCGCTTTATCGTGTACCCGGCCGAAAAACCAGCAGGGAATTCATTTTACCCTGCTTCCATCTTCCGTCACGGGAATCGATTTTGCGAACACGATCACGGAAAACGATTCGCTGAACATGTTCGTCAACGAATACACCTATATGGGCGGCGGGGTAGGAGTGGGCGATTTTAACAGGGACGGCCTGCCGGATCTCTTCTTTGCAGGCAGCCAGGTCAGCTCGCGCCTGTACTTGAATAAAGGCGACTGCCGGTTCGAAGACATCACGGCAAAGGCGCATGTGGCAACCACCGGCTGGTGTACCGGCGTCACCGTTGTCGATATCAACAACGACGGCTGGCCAGACATCTATGTCTGCGTGTCCGGCAAGGTCCCCGGCGTCCGGCGAAAAAACCTGCTCTTTATCAACCAACACGACGGCACCTTCAAAGAAGAAGCCGCGGAATATGGCCTGGCAGATACCTCCTATTCTACCCAGGCCGTATTTTTCGACTATGATCACGACGGCCGCCTCGATATGTACCTCGTGAACCATTCCCTCGACGAAGCCTTTCCCAATAATATCCGCGACCGGAAGATCGATACCAACGCCGTCGCCGCGGATAAACTGTTTCATAACGAAGGCATCCCCGCGGGAAAAGATCACCCCGTCTATAAAGATGTGTCCAGACAGGCGGGTATCATCGAGGATGGGAACGGCCTCGGCGTAGCCATCGGCGATTTTAACAACGACGGACTCCCGGATATTTATGTCGACAACGACTATATCCGCAACGACCTGCTCTGGCTGAACAATGGCGACGGGACGTTCACCAATGTGATCGCTTCCGCCATGCGCCATCAAAGCTATTCCAGTATGGGCGTCGACGCCGCCGATCTCAATAACGACGGGCTCACCGATCTTATCACCCTCGATATGCAGCCGGAATCGAACGAGCGAAAAAAGATGATGTATTCGTTTCTCAGCGACCAACGCCACCAGCTCGAGATGGATCGCGGCTACGAGCCGCAATACGTCCACAACATGCTCCAGCTCAACAACGGCGTACGACCCGCCGGTCCCGGCGCCCCGATTGCCCCCCGCGTCACGCGCCCCGGCACTCCCCCCATCCCCTTCTTCAGCGAGATCGGCGAAATGGCCGGCCTCGCGGAGACCGATTGGTCCTGGAGCGTCCTCATCGCCGATTTCGACAACGACGGCTGGAAAGACGTGCACATCACCAACGGCCTCGGCCGCGATCCCATCGACGTCGACTTCCTGGAATATGTGCACAACATGGTATTGTCCACCGGTATCCCCGAAAGCGATCCGGGCCAACGCCGAAAATTCATGGAACACCTTTCTGCCCTGGGCCCGTTAGCCTTGCGCAATTACCTCTTTCATAATACCGGCGGCCTGCTCTTTGAAGACATCTCGGAAAGCGCCGGCATCACGCAGACAGGCATCTCCAACGGCGCCGTATATGTCGACCTGGATAACGATGGTGATCTCGACCTCGTCACCAACAACATCAATGGTCCCGCCTATATCCGCCGCAATGACTCCAAACCCAATAACTGGCTGACCATCCGCCTCGCCGGCGACTCCAACAATCGGGACGCCATGGGCGCCACCGTCCAGGCCTACTACAAACGCCAGACACAGACCGTTTCCCAATACCCCGTCCGCGGCTACCTCTCCTCGGTAGACACCCGTCTCCACTTTGGCTTCGGCCGCGATACCGCTGATTCGCTGAAGATCACCTGGCCGGACGGTAAACAACAACTCATCCCGCATCCGGCGATGAATACGATCCTCTCCGTCAATTACCCCGCCAACGGCTTGCCGGATCCCGCCGCCCCCGCCCCGGCACCGCTTTTCGTCGACGCCACCCATGCGCTGAACACCGACTTCCGGCACAAAGAGACCTTTTTCTTCGACTACCAGTTCCAGCCCCTGATCCTCCAAAAATATTCCCAGGAAGGTCCCTTCATCAGCACGGGCGACCTCAATGGCGACGGGCTGGAAGATTTTTTCATCGGCGGCGCCTTCAAACAATCCGGTAAACTATTCTTTCAGAACAAGGACGGCTCCTTTACCGGCCGCGACCTGGTATCGGGCGCCAAATACGAAGAGGACATGCAAAGCGTGATCTTCGATGCGGATGGGGACAAACATCCCGACCTGCTCGTCCTCGGCGGCAGCAGCGAATTCGACGACCATTCCTCTTTTTACCAGCCACGGCTCTACCTGGGCGATGGTAAGGGCAATCTCCGTCTGGACAGCATGGCCTTTCCCGTGACTATCCGCACACCGGCAAAATGCGTGGCCGTGGCCGATGTCGACGGCGACGGCTATCCGGATATCTTTATCGGCGGCAGAGTCTCCCTCGGCACCTATCCCCAATCCTGCGCGAGCTATATCCTGCACAACGACCACGGACGTTTCATAGATGTGACGGACCAGGTCTGCCCCGCACTGCGCAACGCCGGAATGCTCAACGCCGCGGTCTTCGCCGATCTCGACGGCGACGGGAAGCCGGACCTCGTGCTGGCAGGCGACTGGATGCCGGTCCGCGTTTTTCATAACGAAGGCAAGACCTTCCGCGAGATCACCGCCGGCAGCGGTCTCGGGGAACTGCCCGGCTTCTGGCGAAGCCTGCTCGTCACCGACGTCAACCACGATGGCTATCCCGATATCGTGGCGGGCAATCTGGGACTCAACAACCCTTTCCATATCCGCTTCTCGCAACCGGCAGAGCTGATCGCAAAAGACTTCGATGGCAATGGCATCGTCGACCCGGTACTATGCTATTATATAAAGGATAAGGATGGAAAATATACCTTGTCGGCGGGTATCTCCCGGGATAGCTGGGCCCGGCAGATGCCGGGGATCAGGAAACGATATGACAACAACGAAGACTATGCCAGGGCGAAGATGGACGAGGTGTTTACCGCCGATATGATCACCGGCGCCCTGGTGTTGGAATGCAAAGAGGCGCGCAGCGGCTGGTTCGAGAATGACGGCCATGGTCATTTCACTTTCCATCCCTTTCCCCTCATGGCCCAGATCGCCCCAGTGAACGCCATGGTCTGCACCGACGTCGATGGCGACGGGCGTCCCGACCTGATCCTCGCCGGCAACGAATACCAGGCAGCCGTGCTCACGGGGCGCTACGACGCCTCCTATGGTCTCGTCCTCAAAGGCGATGACCATGGCGGATTTCAGCCCCTGCCGCCCAGCGCCGACGGCCTGATCCTCGACGGCGACGTAAAAGATCTGAAATTGATCCATACCGGCAGCCGGAAGACCTTGCTTACCGCCATCAACGACCAGCCGATGCGGGCCTTCAGGCTATCGACGCCCATCAACGATCATCCTATGACCGCTTACTCTTTATCGACGCCTTAAAATGTTGTGTTTATGCTTAAGAATCTCCTTGCAATCGTCCTGCTGCTCCTGCTCGGTCCTTCGGATCGGCCCGTAGCGCCTACTATCGGCTTTTTCCTGGATAGCTGGCAGCCCAAGAATTTCGTCACTCCCTCTTATAACCCCGTGGCGTCCCCCGTGGGCGCCACTCCTAACTCCGCCACCCCTAACTCCGCCGCCCCTGGCGGAACCGCCATCCTCACCATCGACGCCGACAGCGCCATCACCCGCATCCCCCCCTCGGCATTCGGTCATAATGTCGATTACTGGATCGGCATGATGCGCAAGCGGGATACTTTCCTCACCAATGTCTCCAACCTCAATCCCCACGTCCTCCGCTGGCCCGGAGGCAGCGCCAGCGACGCTTACTTCTGGAATCGCGCACCGGGTGAGTGGCCGGCCGATGTTCCGGATTTCTTACCTGATCAAAATGGAAAAAAGAACGCCACCCGTCTCAACTACGGCCGGCCAACAACGGATAGGATTGCCTCGGTCGACGACTACTACGCCATGCTCAAAACCACGGGGGCGCAGGGCCTCATCACCGTCAACTACGGCTATGCCCGCTACGGCACCAGCGCCGACCCGGTAGCTGCCGCCGCGCACCTGGCCGCGGATTGGGTCCGATATGACCACGGCCGAACCCACTACTGGGAGATCGGTAACGAGAACAATGGCAACTGGGAATATGGTTACCGCATAGATACGACACTCAACAAGGATGGACAACCGAAGATAATGACCGGCGAGCTCTACGGCGGCCATTTCCGCGTCTTTGCGGACAGCATGCGTAAAGCCGCCGCCGAAGTAGGCGCCACTATCTATATCGGCGCGGTAACCGGCGAAACTCCGGCAAAACCCTGGGATTGGCCCATCATGCGTAATTGGAACGCCGGGATGATGAAAGCCATTCACGACCAGGCCGACTATTATGTGGTGCACAGCTATTATACACCCTACAACCAAAACACCTCTGCGCACGACATCCTCCAGGCGGCTGCCATCACTCCGGGCCACATCATGGACTATGTAACGCAATCCCTGCGCGACAACGGCGCCGCCCTGAAGCCCATCGCAATGGACGAATGGAATATGTTTGCGGTTGGTAGTCGCCAGCAGGTGTCGAACGTCAGCGGTATCTTCGGCGTCATCGTGATAGGGGAGGCTCTGCGCAACAAATTCGGACTTGCTGCCCGCTGGGATCTCTCCAACGCCTGGGCCGGTGGTAACGACCACGGCCTGTTTAGCGCGGGCGACGAACCAGGCGTCTCGCGCTGGAACCCTCGCCCTTCGTTTTATTATCTCTACTATCTCCAGCGGATGATGGGCGACCGGCTCCTCGCATCCCATGTCGACGGCGATACCAGCATCAGGGCCTATGCATCCGGCTTCTCCTCGGGCGAGTTCGGTGCCACCCTCGTCAACACCGGCACTAACCCAACCACGGTCACCATCGAAACCCGCCATCCCACTCCCGGACGCCCCACTCCCGGTCGCCAATCCGACCACCTCTATTATTGGTACAGCCTCCAGGGCGGCGACGATAACGGCGAGTTCTCCGGCAAAGTATTCGTCAATGGAAAAGGCCCCGACGGTCCAGCCGGCGGCCCCGCGGACTACGCCGGCCTCAAAGCCAATGCCGCCCCGACCTCCGGCGGCATCCGCGTCACCGTTCCCGCCCGCGGCGCCGTTTTCCTGGTGATCGCGAAATAGCCGAACGTCCTCCCGCATCCGGCCGGCGCCCGCTTTCGTCCAATGATCATCCTATTTCTTTGGGATGATCGCCGTCGCCTCGACCTCGATGAGGACGTCCGGCCGGAAAAGCCTGCCCACCTGCACCAGCGTGCTCGCCGGCGGGTTATTGACATTGATGTATTTATCCCGTGCGCTCCGGATCGCCGGGAACTGACCCACATCCGTGACATAGATCCCCAGCTTCACGATATCGTCCATGGACCCACGAAGCTCGTCCAATATGGTCTTGATATTCAGAAAGACCTGTCCGGCCTGGATACCTATATCGTCCTTACCCACCAGGTTACCCGATTTGTCGAGCGGCACCTGCCCCGAGATGATCACCATCTTACAGGTTCCCAGATCGATGACCGCCGTTTGCGAATAGCCGTGAGGCGTGCTCAACCCCGCCGGATTGAAGAACTGGACATTGTCCGGCGCCTGTTGGGCGCAAAGCGACAACGAGGTCAAAAAGGCGGGCAGCCATAAGAATATTCGTATCATACATTTAAGGTTTTACCCCAAAGGTCACAAATGCTATGCCACGGAACCGGCAGCGACAAATGCGACCAGGCCGGGCCCTATCGGCTCAAAAAAAATTTCTCAAAAGAAAAAAAATACTATTCTTATTTTTGTCACACAATTCACGGTCATGAGCGATAAGGGAATACAAAAGTTTATTGAACGGGCTGAGGCCAAGCTGAAGAAGGGATACACTAAAGAGGAGGCTAGGCGTTCTCTTTATAACGCCGGAATCTACGATCGCAACGGTAATTTTAGAAAACCGTATAAGACCCTGGCAACCCTTTTCCCCCGCAAATAAAGGGCACTTCGGCTATTATCTCCATTTGCTGCTAAGAGCAGGCAAATCACATTTTTATTGTATGTATGACATTAAGTCCAATTTAATTATTGGGTTTCATGGATGCGATATTAGTATCCGGGATAAACTTCAGTAAGAGGCGCCTTTATTGAAGGCGGCCCCGCATTTGAAGGCGCGGGACTGCACGCCAAAACACATATCCAGATCTGCGTACGCAATATGAATTGTATCCGGGGCTTCTTCCTGCCACGAAAGGAAACTGATTTCATCCCCAATTTCCTGTTCTCGTAAAAATCCCTATCTTCGCGATCTCGTTCTTTACTTTAATGGTCGTTTTCAGGTGAGCATCCCCTTCAAAAGGGCGGTGCTATTAAAAAGGAACCATGTGAAAATCATGGGCTGTTGCGCAACTGTAAAGCCAGACACTTGCCTGAAGATCGGACGAATGCTTTCGCAGTTTAAAGCAGTAGTCAGGTACAACCTACAAACGGCCTGAAGGCGCCCAATGGCACCCAAAGCCGCTTGTCCGTAAACGGATGTCCCTCTCTTACACTTAAATTCCGGAAGCATACTCATAAACGAAGTTTTTTCGAAAATGCGCTCAAAAAAAACATAGCGCATTTTCGAAAATGCATTAATGTCTGTCCTTCGGACGGGCGCCCCCGGGCGCCCAGGGGCATTAATTCATTTAATGTTTAACCTAAAAGTTTTTGTGTATGCTGACAAACAATCTGGGCTACCCGCGTGTGGGCGCCCGCCGGGAATTGAAAAAGGCCTGTGAACAATACTGGACAGGCCAGATCACCCGGCAACAACTATTTCTCGTTGCAAAAAATCTCCGTGAACAACACTGGCGGGTGCAACAGCAGGCAGGCATCGACCTGATCCCCTGCAACGACTTCAGCTTCTACGACCATGTCCTCGACACATCGCTGTTGCTGGGCGTCATTCCGGATCGCTACACCCACGTCGTCACCGATGTACAGGATAACGCCGAGATCGATCTCTATTTCGCCATGGCCCGCGGCTATCAAAAAGATGGCCTCGACATCACCGCCTTGGAAATGACTAAATGGTTCGATACCAACTATCACTACATCGTTCCCGAGTTTACCGCCACGCAGCAGTTCAAGATCTTCTCCACCAAACTGTTCACCGAGACCAGTGCCGCAACGGCCGTCCTCGGCAAAGCACCCAAACCCGTGCTCCTCGGCCCCGTGTCCTATCTCCTGCTGGGCAAAGAAAAAGAAGCCGGCTTCGACCGCATCGATCTGATCAAAAAGCTGGTTCCCGTTTATGTCGAGATCCTCAATAGATTAAAGGACGACTATAAAACTCCCTGGGTGCAGCTCGATGAGCCCTTTCTCGCGCTCGATCTCACGGAGAAACAACGTAAGGCCTTTATCTATGCCTACGAGACCATTCGCGATCGGTGTCCCCATGTCAAGATCCTGCTGACGACCTATTTCGAAGGACTTGCCGACAACACCGCCCTGGCCGCCGGTCTGCCGGTTTGCGCCCTCCACCTCGATCTCGTCCGCGCCCCGGAACAGCTTGACGCCGTACTCGCCGCCGCCCCGGAAAAACTCACGCTCTCGCTCGGCGTCGTTGACGGCCGCAATATCTGGAAGAACAATTACCAACGCTCGCTCGACCTCATTGAAAAAGCAAAAACCGCGCTGGGTGAAGACCGCGTCTTCATCGCTCCCAGCTGCTCGCTACTGCATACGCCCTTCGACCTGGATCTCGAGACGGCCCTGCCCCGAGAGCTCAGGAACTGGATGGCATTCGCCAAACAAAAACTGCAGGAAGTCGGCGAGCTGCGAACGATCGTTGCCGGCGGCGCCAAAGAACTCCTCGAAAAGAACCAGGAGGCGATCCAAAGCCGTCGCACCAGCGACCTGATCCACAAACAATCCGTCAAGGAACGCGTCGAGGCCATCCGCGAAACCGACGCGAAACGGACAAGCGCATTCGCTAAAAGACAAGCCCTACAGCTACAGCTCTACAAGCTCCCGCTCTTCCCGACCACGACCATCGGCTCCTTCCCGCAAACGGATGAGATCAGGCAACTGCGTGCCAGGCTAAAAAAAGGCGACCTCACGCAGGAACAATATGACAAAGCCATCGAAACGGCAACCATCGAAGTCATCCAATGGCAAGAGAATATCGGCCTCGACGTCCTCGTCCACGGGGAGTTCGAACGCAACGACATGGTAGAATACTTCGGCGAACAGCTGGAAGGCTTCGTCTTCACCCAAAACGGCTGGGTACAGAGCTATGGCAGCCGTTGTGTAAAACCGCCCATCATCTTCGGCGATGTCAGCAGGCCCCGTGATATGACGGTTCGCTGGAGCAGCTTCGCGCAAAAACATTCCAAAAAGCTCATGAAGGGCATGCTCACGGGACCCGTGACCATTTTGCAATGGTCCTTTGTACGCGACGACCAGCCCCGTTCCGTGACGACTAACCAGATCGCCCTCGCTATCCGCGATGAGGTCATGGCCCTCGAAAAGGCCGGGATCAAGATCATCCAGATCGACGAGCCCGCGATCCGCGAAGGCCTGCCCCTGCGCAAAAAAGATCGCCCGGTGTACCTTCATTGGGCCGTGAAAGCCTTCCGGCTCTCGGCGAGTGGAGTAAAAGACGAAACACAGATCCACACGCACATGTGCTATAGCGAATTCAACGACATTATCGAACACATCGCTGCCATGGATGCGGACGTGATCACCATCGAGACCTCCCGCTCCGCGATGGAGCTGCTGGAAGCCTTCGCCGGGTTCAAATATCCTAATGAGATCGGCCCCGGGGTGTATGATATCCATTCTCCCCGCATACCTTCCGTACAGGAGATGGAATCCCTCCTCGAAAAAGCCGCCGCCCTGCTGCCGGTGCGTAACCTCTGGGTCAACCCCGATTGCGGGCTCAAGACGCGCAAATGGCCCGAAACCAGGGAGGCCCTGATCAACATGGTACAGGCTGCCCGTGAGCTGCGTAAAAAAATAAAAACTCCTGTGTAAGCCGAAAAAACAAAACCCCGGGGCGCATCCCGGGGTTTTATTAAATGTATAAGTATGGATCATTCTGTCCTCAGGCTTTTCACGGGGTTGGCAATTGCGGCCTTGATAGCCCGAAAGCTCACGGTGATCAAAGCCATCGCAATCGCCCCTGATCCTGCAAGAACAAATATCCACCAGCTGATGGTGATGCGGTAGGCGAAGTCCTGTAACCAGCGGTGTAAAAAATACCAGGCGATGGGCGAAGCAATAAGGATCGAAAGGAAGACAAGCTGTAGAAAGTCTTTTGACAACAGGGCCACGATACCGCTGACACTTGCTCCCAGCACTTTGCGGATGCCGATCTCCTTGGTGCGTTGTTCTGCCGTAAAAGTAACGAGCCCGAACAGTCCCATGCAAGACACAAAAATGGCAATGATCATGGCCGCATTCGTGATCTTCGCTGTTTTCTGTTCCTTGTCGTAAAACGCGGCGATGGACTCATCCAGAAATCGATATTCAAATTTCTCCTCCGGGAATATCTCCTTCCAGCTTTTTTCAATGGCCGCCAGGGTAGTCTTGAATTGGGCCGCGCTTTTGGCTTGCATAACCAGTTTCACCTGGAGCCCACCATTCCATAGATTTTTCGTTCCATAAAGATAGGTGGGCGTGATCGGAGAAAATAACGATTGTGAATGGAAATCCGCTACCACCCCGACGATAGGACCACTAACTTCAGGATAGGAAGTATAGGCGAAATGACCAATCGCGTCTTCCGGACTTTTGAATCCCAATTGCCTGGCACAGGTTTCGTTAATAAGGATCTCTGATTTCGTCGGAGGCAGCGAAAATCCATAGGGCGCCCGGGCGGGAACAAAGCCAACGGTGTCATTCCGCGGGGTTGTAAAATTCCGGCCGGCGATGATCTTTATTCCAAAAAGGGGAATATAATATTCATCGCCCATTCTTTCGGCGCATTCCACTTTTGTTGGTTTGTCTTTCAATTGCAGGATACGCCCTTCCGGGTGATTATAATTGATCATGGGAGCGCTCCAGCAGGCGCTGACCATACCGACGCCCGGCAATTGCCGGATCCTTTCGGCCAGCATGTTTCTTTTATTGGTAGCGTAGTTATCACTGGTCTGGATAGAAATGATGGCATCTTTCGTAAAACCCAAATCCTTGTCCAGCAGTAAATGCGTCTGGCTCCCGATGACGATCGTGCCGATAATAAAAACCAGGGAAATGGTGAACTGAAAAACGATCAGCCCCTTCCGGAAATAACCCCGTTGTCTGGCCATTCCTCTCGCCTGCAAGCTTCGGATAGGCAAATAGGAAGAAAGCACCAGGGCAGGATAAAGCCCGGCCAGTAAAGAAGTAAACAGGATCGTACCTAGCAGGAAGATCCAGGTAAAAGCATCCGATGGTTCGAACTCCAGGCCATTGGGCATAAAATCCCGGAAGATGCGTAATACGGGGGGAACGATAAGCAGGGAACAGATGACCGCCAGGCAGGTCAGGATAAAGGTTTCCGTAAGGAGTTGCAGGACCAGCCCGGACCTGTTGCTGCCCAGTACTTTTCGGATACCGATCTCCTTTGCCCTGCGCATCGATTGCGCGGTAGAGAGATTGATAAAGTTGATGGCGGCGATAAGGAGGATGAAGGTGGCGATTCCCATTAAGATATAGAGGGTAGGCAAATTGGCTTTACGGGAATAGAAATCTTCATAGTGAGGATCGAAATGGATAGCCGATAAAGGCTCTAAGGTCATCCTGACGGTAGTGGGATCGTTTTTTCGGATCATATGGGCGTTTACCATCTTTACTGCCTGCCGCTCGAATTGCCGGGGCGTCGTCCCTTTGGACAGCTTTACAAAATTCTGCGTATAGTCTGGCATCGTCCAATCAGGCCTAACGGCCTGCTTAAGGGTCGATACATGTTTCAGGAAACCGGCCCCGACCGTGCTCAGGGAAATGAATTCCGAAAAAGCCAGGTCCGAATGCTGTTCCCAGTCCTTGACAATACCCGAGACGGTGAGGTGCAGGGAATCGTCATAGATCAGTTCTCGGCCGATGATCTTACCAAGGGGCAGCGATCCAAAGTATAGCCGGGCCCTGCTTTCCGTGAGCACTACGCGGAACGGCTGCTCCAGGGCCGTTGCCGCGTTGCCGTATAGCCATTGATAGCTGAAAATATCGAAATAGGAGGATTGCGGGATAATAGTCTTCGATGGATAGCTTTCAAGGAATCTCCTGGAAGGTTTACCCGCCTCCGGAACCGTCACGCGGGCCGAGTAGCTAAAGAAATTGGCCATTCTCTCAACGCCCGTGAATTCCCTTTGGATGGTCAAAGCAGCAGCATAGGGGATCTGTGAGCGATAGCTTTTCCCATAAACGGGATGGTCGACATCCAGGACCACACGATAGATCCGCTCTCCGTCCGGATGGGATCTGTCATAACTGAACTCGAACCGGGTTATGAGGAAGATGATCAGGCAGGCGCTGATGCCCATGGCGAGGCCTAAGATATTGATGATTGCCGTGGACTTTTGACCGGCCAGATTCCGCCAGGCGATCTTGAAGTAGTTGCTGAGCATGAGAGGGAATTGTCCAATAAGCCCGCTAAAAAAATGCCATTTGTATAATGCAGTGAGAATTAATCAGTTTACGGCCTTCCGGGACACCAAACTGTCCGGTTCCGGTACAAATACCGTCCCTTTGCGGTCATTTTAACATTTTCCTTCCAACGTCGTTTTCTCTCCATAAGTACCTATTCGTATGTACAACAACGATAGGCAGGAAGAAGAAAAACTTCGCATGATCGCGCGTTTACTGTATGGCCTGATCCTGGTGCTCGCATCGGTGATTGCAGTCGCCGTCCTTGCGCTGCTGTGCTGGCGCTTTTTCGGCCGGTAGCCCTGCCTCGACCGCCAAACCCGGAAAGACGCCGCTCTTGAAAAACCGGTGCGCGACGTGGAAGCTAAGCGCTATCTTAAAACCATGATCAGGAATTACCTGCTTATCGCTATCCGCAATTTTAGAAAAGGAGCAGCCTTTTCCTTTATCAATATCTTCGGTCTCGCCGTCGGCATGACCTGCTGCTTCCTGATCATGCTTTTCGTCCGGGACGAGCTGAGCTATGACCATTTTCAGCAAAAACTCGACCGCATCTACAGGGTTGCCTATACGCCCAAATTTGCCGGCCTCGCCAAAGGCATCCCAATGCTGTCTACCGCGGCATCCCCCCTGCTCAAAGACTATTTCCCGGGTATCGAAACGTCGGCACGGCTTTTTCGACGCAGCGCAACGGTCCAGCAAGACCTTCAAAAAATGGAAGAGAAGAATTTTTATTTCGGCGACTCCACTATCCTCGACATCTTCACTTTTCATTTCCTGTCAGGCGATGGCCGCCATGCGCTCACCGATCCATTCACCGTCCTGCTCTCTGCTTCCGCGGCCCGAAGGTATTTCGGCAATACGCCCGCCGTGGGCCGCTCCGTTCGGCTGGATGGCCGCTACCCGCTGTTGGTTACCGGCGTATTCGAAGATTTTCCAGATAACTCGCACCTGCATATCGAGCTGCTGACCAATTACCAGACGATGTTCGCGACCATTACACCGGAAGCGAAGACGAACCTCGATCATAACTGGATCATCAGTCATTCCCTGACCTATGTACTGCTAAAACCCGGTAGCGACCCGGCGAAGATCGACGCGGGATTTCCCGCCTTCCTCGCTGCGCACGCACCAAAGGAATTTGCCAAAGACATCATTTATCGGCTGCAGGCGGTAAAGGATA
>Ga0210396_10001732_pt1 | contig 23028 bp, 28 predicted proteins | sample IncBWH17OmetaG_FD_155466 | JGI IMG/M metagenome (GOLD analysis project Ga0210396, IMG submission 155466) | Forest soil microbial communities from Barre Woods Harvard Forest LTER site, Petersham, Massachusetts, United States - Inc-BW-H-17-O ... | reverse complement strand
CTTGCGAATTGGGGGCAGCGGTGGATGTCGCTTGCGTTCCACCGGACGCCTGCGCCCGCGTACTCCACGCCGATACTCCAAATGCACCCAGCAGCAAAAACCCTGTCACCAGCATATGTTTCATGGATCGGTCTCCTTAATGTATTTTCACCTGGCGGCAAACCTAGCTGTGACGATCCACTTCGTAGCTGTCCTCCTCGTCCTTTCTCTCTTGGCAGGAAACCAGTCCGGGGCCACCCTCGGAGAAACGTGCGACGAGACTTCGAAGGTTCCGCGATACTGCGCGGAACGTTCCCCGGACGTAATTGTCAAAAGTGACAGGTCGTTGCACTCAGATAATCAGATAAAACGATGTGGGCTGAGCGATACTTGGCAGCAAAATAGCGTAATGGTGGGCAACAGAAGACTTTTCATCGGCCAACGCCGATTCAACTCCTGACATTTACCGGAAATCTGACTCTTAGTGATTTCCGGTAACGGGACCTGACAGCTCTATCGGACATCAAGTGGATTTTCACATGCCATGCTGCTCAATTGCTCCACATGGTTGATTGCGGTCGGCTCTCCGGAATACCTCAGAAACTTAGCTTGACGCGTGCGTTAGCACGCGCAGGACGAGCGCCCCCGCTGCAACCACCAGCATGAACACGGCGGGCCCAATGCCTTTGATGTCACCCACGCGCAGATGCGACACGACCGCGCCCACAAAATAAATGACAAGGCCAACGCCTGCAGCCAGGCCCGCCCATGGTAACCAGATGCCCAGGACAAGGCCCAACGCACCGGCAAACTCACAAACGGCTAGGAGCAGAAAGCGCTCCAGCGGTACGCCGACTACCTCGTGGACCACATGAACTACCTTCGGGTCTCGCCGAACCTTGGCGACTGCGGAGAACGCTACCATCGCCGCGAACAGGATTGTAATGAACAGATACGCAGTATGCATGCAAGGCTTCCCATCAATTAGTTCAATTGCTTGGCATCGATCAAGAGATTACATCAGAAAGCCGCCCTGTCACGCCAGCGCTCGCCGTTGTAATTCTGCCGAAGGCCATCCGAGAGGATGACGGACAATTCGGAATTAATCCACATGCCATCTGATTAACCCTTCTACTAGCAGGCTCAAACCGTACACTGCTCGACAACTAAAATGTTGGTGATGACATCACAAACGCATTAGGGACGTGGGAGATTTCTACTCATGACCACCAATGCAATCCTACTCAGTTCGCTCGCCCTCTTAACGTCGCTCGGCACCGCAACCTGGGAAAAAGTGCCTGAAAAATGGGATTTGAAGGACGTTTATCGCATTTTACAAGATTCTCCGTGGAGTCCTGCAGAATCCAAAATCGAGGGAAAGCTCTCGCCGGGGGAACTGAACTCCCAAACGGGGTTGGTTAACGACTCTCGAAGCAATCCGACCGATGCGACGACTCCTGTTCCCGGAATCCGAATGAGTCACAGCAAGCCTCAACCAGCAACCCCGGTACTTTGGTGGTCGTCGAAAACAATTCGGCTCGCAGAGCAGCGACTGCGTCAGTTGGAGAATCCTTCACAGTCCACCGGTCCACTACGGGTGGAAGACCTGCAAGATTATGTTCTCGCGATAGAAGGCAGCAAGCAGTTGCGAATATTCCGCGACGCCAAAGACGATTTGCGTGACACAGTGTTTCTCGAACTCCCAAACGGCGCGACTCTGGACATTGCGAGTGTGCAGTTTGTTGAAGGAGTGGAAGGGGAAGAGCCGCGCACCGAGTTCCATTTCTCCAAACAAATCGAAGGTAGACCGACCCTCGACCCAAGTTCAGAACGTGTCATATTCCATTGCAAAGCTGTGGCCAAAACAGTTTTGCCATCTCGGGAAAATGCGATAGCGCTTCGCGCTGAGTTCAAACCGCGAATCATGCGCGTGCATGGTGTACCGGACCTTTGATGCTGAAGCGCAAATCCCCAAGTCACACCGCCAAACGGGGAACGTACACCTCCCTGCTGATTAGACTCGTGCTTAGACTCGCTTAAGAAACCATCGTTTTTAAAGCGTGTTTTAGAAGTATTTTATAGCTGACAGGAACATTTTCGACGCCGCGCGAATCGAAACGTGCCCGTTAGCGGGCAGATTGCGGGACGGGAGCTGGCTGCGGCAGCAGACCGCGTCGTTTTCCCGCGCGCTTGTTCTCATACAGCGCCACATCGGCGCGCTGCAGAAACTCCTGAGCCGTTTCACCGGGCTTGTAGTCGGTCCAGCCACGAGAGAAATGCAGGCAAATCTTGTCCTCATTGAACGCAAACTCAAGGCCCTCCAAGCGGCCAAGAACGTGACGAACCTCTTCGGAACGGCACTCCGGCAGGATCGCCATGAATTCGTCGCCACCTAGCCGGACCGCAAGGTCGGAACCTCGAATAGCGCGTTGCAAACGATCCGCGAAGCCCTTCAGCAGAGTGTCACCGGCGGCGTGACCGTGATTGTCGTTGATCTGCTTCAAGCCGTCCACATCTACCAGCAGAACAGTAAGCGGCCGGCCGTGCCGTTGCGCGCGGCTAATTTCTTGTGCGAGACGTTGCTCGCCGCTGCGACGGTTGTAAAGTCCGGTGAGCTGGTCGAGCGCCGCGAGTTTGTAGACTTCCGAAGCGAGGGACTCGACCTTGGCTAGCGACTGGATCTGCTCCGCGACCTGGCGATGCAAGCGCCTGATCTGAACCTGTTGATAGATTAAATAGACACTGAAAACTAAAACGAGGCCCACGAGGGCCCGAACGGATTGGTTCAAGAAAAAGGAATAAGTGCCGTCGTCGCGATTGAGCAGTGCCGGGAAAGCGAATGATGCAACGCCGAGCGTGAGGAGCAGAACCACGGCGACCGTCGTGGACCACAACTGCCATTGGCGACGATCAATATTCTGCAAGTGCTCGCGAATTCGCTCAGGTTCCACGTTCGAGCCAAACGGATGTTCAGCGTGGGCAATCGGAGTCGTTTTGATCATGGGCTTTCTAGGATTAACGTCTGTTCGCAGGATGCCAGACCCGCCACTTTCGCTCTATACGTAAGTTTCGCGGGGTTTCCATCTAAGTAACGGCAATTTGCCCTCGTTCGCTCGTTACCGTTGCAGCGCGCCTCGGATTAGCAAGTTAACAAGGCGCCCGTTGCGATCCGTGTGTGTGCTCCTTGAACGCTCGCTTCAACGCGCTGTGCCGCCCATTTCCTGAACCGGCCACACTGTGCTTCCAATCCTGAGCAATTTGCACCGCAGCGCCTCTCAGCTTCGCTTCTTCTTTACCTTCACATAGCGCCTTCGGGCGCCCAAAGGCCCACCAACTCAGGAGATCAAAATGAAGCGAAAGCTAGTGGTGTCGCTGTTTTTTGTTGCAAACGCGACGGTTGTATCCGGTCTAGCCCAACATCATCCAAATCGCTGCTCGCTGGCCACTGCCATAGCCGATGACGGTACCCAACCGCCCGCACCGCCACCGGGGCACCGCACAGGTGCGTTGGTGGCCGATGGAACACAGCCACCCGCACCGCCACCGGGCCGCAGCGCCGCCGCGATGCGAGGCTTATCGGCTTAAGCGGCCGCGAAAGACTGTGAAAAGGGGGGAGAAAGTCCCCAATCTCTCCCTTTTTCGTGTAACATGCGCGCTAGTTAACGAAATGCTAAGTTTACTCGTATGGCTGATGGGTCTCTTGTTGGAATTGGCGATGCTGATCCGCGCCGTGGCCGGCAAGACAGTAACTAAATTTCCCTATTTCTACGCGTATGTATTTTGTGTATTCGGCGTTTCCGCAGGGCTGTACATACTGAACGATGTGACGCCTGCGTCGTACTATAAGTGGTATTGGCCAACACAGTTCGCGACGCTAGTGGCGGGCTGCGGGGTGATCGTTGAAATCCTGCGGCACACTCTTGAGCCTTATCCTGGAGCCGAACGAGTCGCGCGGGTGGCGAGCTTGGTAATATTCGCGCTTACCTTCGTATACGTAGGATTAAAGGCCAGGATGCTACCCCAACTCACGCCGCTCGCCGTCACCGTTGAACTCGAACGAGATCTTCGCGTGATTGAGGCGCTGTTACTCACCTCGATTTTGACGATCGTGTTTTACTATCGCATCGAAATTGGAAGGAACGCGAGGGGTCTGATCGTGGGATTCGGAGCTTATGTGGGTACCAGCCTGGTGGCACTGGCGCTGCGAGCGTTCTTGGGTCCCCGTTTCAATGCCACCTGGGGAGTCTTGCAGAGCGGATCGTATTTGTTCGCATTGACAGTCTGGATGGTTGCGCTATGGTCATACTATCCGCAACCGGTGCCATCGGGACGAACGCGTTTGGATGATGACTACGAGGCACTGGCTGGCGCTACGCGAGAAGTTCTGCACTCCTTGCGATCTTACTTCAGGAGGACGGCTCGCTCGTGATAGCTCTGACCATCTACTTGTTGATCGGCGCGGGACTGTTTCTCTTCCTGCTGGTGATGGCGCGGCGGAAGAATACTCCCGTGGAGGGCTGCGGGGAGGAGTTCGTACAAGCGCGGCGCGCGTTGAGGACCTTGCAGCTCGGGCTGCTTCCCGCGAATCTCGTCGAGCGCATTTTTGACCGCGGTGACTTTGAATATGTGACTGCGGAGAGTTCTCGTGAAATATGCAAGCTGTTCCTAGCGGAGCGGAAAAGAATTTCGCTCATTTGGGTCGGCCGTGTTCGCGGTGAGATCCGCAACCTAATGCATTTCCATCTTGGATATTCCCGCTTCCAGTCGAAGTTGAGTCTTAGAACTGAGCTTCGCCTGGCTTTAGACTTCGTTCTTCTATTGTTCGCATGCCGCACACTGCGGTTGTGGTTGTACTTGAGAGGACCATATAGCGCGCCGGCCATGGTTGGAATCGCCGCCGGGGCAGCCGCGCGTGTGTGCCGCATTTCCGAGCAATCCCTGGAATTCTTGAACCCCGTCGCAGGTGACTCGTTTCAAAACGATTCCACGCCCGGGGGTGCCGCTATTTAGTTATGAGCAATCCGGCAAAGCGTAAGGATGTGATGGCGGCTACGCAGGATCTGCGGCGACGCACGCTGGCGCATATACCGCAGCCACTGGAACGCTTGATCTTCCTGTCCTCCACACGCGACTACAACACAGGGCTGTATCGTCACGAAGGACTTGCTCTGCGGTTTTCCGAGGAGGCCTCCTGCGAAGCGCTGGCAGATTGCCACCGCGACGCATTTAACGAATTGGTCGCGGCCTCCTTACGGGACTTGGTTCATCAGTTGAAGCGATATGCGGACAACTCGAAGGCATCCCTCAGTGAATTCATTGGCGCGTGGAGGGAGTTGGAGCCCTACCGCGTGGCAATCCCCGCCGGAGCAGATTCCCTATCGAGCGAACTTCTGTTTTCGAACCTCAAAATTGCTTTGGCTATTTTGGAGACCCGCCTGATGGCGCCGTGGGTGGGGAAACCAAGCGCATCGCCACGCCCGTCACTTGTCCGATGATCTCAGCGTCGTGTGGGTGGGCGAATTGCCGGATGGCCGAACCGGACAGCGGATGCGGGATCAGCGTAAGCTGCGAAGCGCTTAGCTCTACCCACGAGCAAGCGTAGCTATCGCGCAGCTCGATGAAGTAGATTGGCCGGTCGAACTCCGTGCGCCATTCCGAGTAATGCCCGCGGTTCATATGGCTGTCAATTTGTACCAGAGAACCAGGGCGAAGCAACGGATACATGAAGTAATCGTCCAGTCCGATGTAGCCATACTGGCAGTGGCGCACGTCCAGCATCTGAAGTAAAGACACAGGTATCTCACCCCAAACCTCCACCATCCGGGAAATCAGGCTAGTTTTCTCCAGAGTGAATCCGCGATCGAAGCGCACGGGAAAGGTGACGGCCTTGTCGGCGTCCGGCGCTTCGAATGCGGCGAGGTGCGTATTCTGCAGCGGAGTGGACAGCTGATAGCGCATCGTGTCGGCCAGCGAGATTCCGAACAGAGTGAGAAGTTGGGTGAACTTGATCCTATAGATCACGCTGAGGCTGAACAGCTTATATATGCTGGGCACGGAATTCTTGTTTTCAAGCTGCGTAAGCCAGGCGTTGGAGATGGAGAACTCATCGTTTTCGGACTCTTGCGCGATTCTTCTACTAAGTTCCTCAACCTCTCGCGTGGTCACACCGAGCCGATTGCGGATTTCCCGAAGCTGGTCTCCCGGACGAACTCCTGGCAACATGCTCGCGCCTTGCTTCCTTCAATACAAGTTCGCAGCGGACAAAGCCTGTCCGCCTGCTTAATTAGTTGGTTGTTTCAGACTACAGGAACCCCCCGGAAATGGCACGTCCGGGGCCCGCGTTGTGCAGGCTCAGGGCATTGAAAATACAGTCGAAAATTAGAAAATGCAAAAGTTTGCTTTCAATTGAAAGCAGCATAACGATTTGCGAGGCACTTCCGGGGTTTCTGCAACGATGGCGCAGATGTCGGGCGGCCGTGCAGCTGTGAGCGAGCTTATTGCGTTGAACAAGGCACGCGTGATTAAAAAACGGAGCCAGCGTGAGCACAATGCTCATGCGTACCATTACACGCCCAGCGCGTAACAATACGAGCTTACTCGTTACTACCTCGGTCCCGCGGGCGGAGGTCGCAAGAGGACTTTCGAGCCAAAGTCCGAACGCAAACTCCGAACGAACAGACGGTTCACTTTTCGCATCAACCGGCTGTAGAACGCTAGGCACGTCCTCACGATTGTGCGAAGCTGATCCGTCGTCGAGCTCAGCATGGAGCAGAAACCATGGGCGGTTTCTCCGGCGCGCCGGTAAATCCCGGCGGCCCCTATCGTGAGCACCGCGAAGTGCCGCGATATACACTGATAGCCAGCATCGAGCTGCGCGAACCGGAGACGGACACGCGCATCTCGGGGCGAATCTCTGAAATCAGCCGCAAGGGATGTTATGTGGACGTGCTTATCACCTTGCCGCAAGGTACAGCGCTGGACGTGCGCATTTCACGGGATCAAGGCGTCTTCCAATCAAAAGGGAAGATTGTTTATGTGCAGGAGGGAATGGGGATGGGAGTCGCCTTCGTCGAGACCGCTCCCGAGCAATTGAAGATCTTGGATACCTGGCTTGCAGAGATTTCTTCTTAGTACCTCGCTCGGAATTCATTGTCGAACGTGCGGCGAAAGTGCGTTCGGCGGCGATTTTAAAGTTTTGCGGCGCTTGCGGTAAGATGACCGCACGCAGTCATATGGGGAGGAGCCCGGTGGGTTTCAGCGCCAGCACGCGGCAGTTGGGAAACGTGACGGTTGTGGACGTACGCGGCCGGTTCACATTGATCGAAGGGCAAGCGGTTCATGAACTGCTGATGGATCTTTTCGAGGATGGACGTAAGCGCATTCTTCTGAATTTTCGGGACGTTTCTTATCTCGATAGTTCGGGAATCGGCCAGCTGATACGGGGCCTATATTCGGCGAGGAAGAATAATGCCGAGCTTCATGCCGTGGACCTTAGCCCGCGCGCTCGGGAAGTATTGCACATGACCAACCTGCACACCGTGTTCACGGATTTTCCTGACGAACAGACAGCGCTGCGCACATTCGGTTCCCAATACTAGGCAGCATCAACCGTGATTTAGATGTGTTCGCCGCCTGCGCAATCGGGGGAGCCAGCGCGACTTTGCCTCGCCGAAGTGCCTCGGGCTATTTCTGAATCACCCCACAGGCGATTCGCGCGCCGGAGTTTCCAGCGGGATCTGTCTTGTAGTCGTCCAGGCTTGCATGAATCACAATCGAAGTGCCGCCCGGCTGGAACAGTGAGGTAGGACCCTCGCCCAGAGTGACGTTCGTGTCCAGCATCGAAGCGGTGGCGTGTCCGTCCGCACCCACTTCGATGTTTGGCAAGTCGCCGTTGTGCGGACCTTCCGGATTGTCCTTACCGTGCTTCTTGCCCGCCGGGTTGAAATGCGGACCGGCGGTCTTGAAATCGGGTCCTTCGCATTTGCCCACCGTGTGAATGTGAATTCCGTGCAGTCCTGGCGGGAGTTCTGCGACATCAACGTCAATGCGCACGCCGCCCTCGGACGGGGCAAACGCGGCCGTGCCGATTTTTTGTCCGGAGGCGTTAACAATATCAGCGTGTGCGGATTGTGCGAGTTGCGCGCGTGGCGGCTGCTGTTGTTGCTGCGATGGTTTGGAATTGCCTTGTGGATTCGCTTGAGCTTTGGCCGGTTGGACAATTGCGCTCGAGAAAAACACGATGGCAAGGACAAGGACTGAGTGCGGCTTCATGGGACCTCCAAACGGCCAGGCGCTGGGCACCAATGATAGTTATAGATGCGGCAGATACAGAAAAGCAACTACGCAGACTCGCATGGGGGCCATGAAGTGTTCGAGATGTGCTGCTGCAATTCGTGCAAAAAGCCAGCGGTGCGCTTCGTCAGTTCGATGGCGACGCAACCGGACGTATAGCTGACTCAGGCGCAGATGGCGCTACTGCGACCCGAGAGGCCCTACGAGCGGAGCAAGCAGCAGAGCCGGAGGAACGGTCGACGATGGCGCGAAAGGGGCTGGTTTCCTTGACGCGCGTGCGCACACCATCAATGGTTGCCGGGATAGGTTTGTGGGTTTTATTTTTCAGGACGAAAATCCCGATCGCTGGCTCGCTGGGACTGTCGAAGCTGGCGCCGACGCCTACCCCTATCACGGCCGGATCACTCATAATTTCGGCAACGTGCTTCTCTTTGATCTGGCGAGCATTTTCGATTGCGCTTGCAGGGATTTCGGCGGCCTGGACGGCAGCTGATTCCGCAGCGAGCTGCGCGCTTTGTTCCTGGCTGGCGGCACCTTGCGCCGCAGGATTGCCCGTTTCGATGACGCGCGTACGCACGCCTTCAATTTCAGCTGGGATGTTCGCATGCGATGCGCCCGGCGAAGCGAAGATGAGAATGGCAGGCTCTTTTGGTGAATCGAGGCTCATGCCCACGCCGTAGCCCGACACTCCCTCAGTGTTCATAATTTGCGCTGCGTTGCGGGTTGTCACTGCGTTCGCACTTTGCACCGCCTCGGCAGAGGGTTTAGTCGCTGATTTCTGCGTGACCGTGACTGACGACAAACCAGTCAGGCTGCAGCCCGCTACTGCGTGCGGCGTGGCGGTGCCGACAAACGAGAATGTGGGGGTGCCGGTGGTGGTCGCTTTCAACGCGGCCAGCACATCCGCCACCGGGTTTCCAATTGCGCTTGACTCGTTCCCCGCAAACAGCAGAGCCACGGGCTGGGCGGTAGCCGCATCCACCGCAAGTGAGCCGGAGTCTCCATCGCCAATGAAGTTTTGCCCATTGGTCATGTTGCCAACTTCGACCTCATCGTTATACGTCACGGTGAAGTTTGTGGTTGTGCATCCCTTCGTGTATCCGACCGCTTGCATCGTGAGATGTATCATGTCCACGGCGGCGCACGTGAGGCCTGTAGTGCGCCCGCTTTTCGCCAACAATTGGCCCACGGTGGCAGCTATGCCGGAACCGGCTACGGGCGGAGCGGGCTGCGGAACTCCGTTGCTCACGGCACCAAGTTCAAGGATGTCGTCGCCGGCATCCACCTGACCCGTAGTTACCAGTGCGGTTGTGACGTCCACGGGAGTGGCCGGAATTGGTTGCGATTCCAGGCTTATGATGTCGGCCACGGTGCCGATGTTAATCGTGCCGGCCGTCGAGCAGTTCGTTTCAATGATGCCGGGCTGCGTGACTTCCTGACCAACCGTCGCGCCATCGCTCAGGCCCAGTACATGATTATTCGACAGCACGTACAACTTGCCGCCTCCCGTGACCAGGGAACCGAGCGTGCCACCCGAGCAAGTATTGTTACTAGCGCAAAGAGAATTGGCGTTGCTTCCCGAGGATCCCAGTTGCACCGGCACCGCTAGAGCTTGTTGATTAAGAGAGTTCACATTGAACTGCACGGAAGCCGATGCCGATGATTTCGCTTGTGAGACGGCGGTGACCGTCACTACGGCCGGCTCGGTGCTCTGCATGGTCGCCACGGTGGGCACAGTGTTGGGGGCTGTGTACAAGCCGGTTGCGGAAATTGAGCCGCAGGCGCTCATTGTGGTGGCGGTGGCCGTACACGTTAGGCCCCAGGTGACTGCCGTATTCGAAGTGCCCATCACTGTGGCGCTGAATTGAACCGTCTGAAAAGTCTCGACCGTGGTGGCGTTGGCAGATATGGTGACGGTAACCGGCGTCGACGAACCTCCTCCGCCACAACCGGCGAACACGACACTTACGGCGATGAGAATGGCCCACAACCCGCTGCGTGTAATCATCGTCTCTCTCCACAATCGAGCAAATGTGAGCTGAAACGCCAGAAAGCTGTGTGCGAATGCGCCGACGCACGAACCTTTGCGCTACTTTAGATCCCCCGATTGTGCATCCTGGAATTTAAGCTTTATCAGATCCGGTTGATGTGAAAATTTGAAGCAGCCCCTACGATCAGTTATCCAGATGCTCCGGTTGTTGGCAGGGTTTCCTTTGAGATTTCGACATTTTGCACTTTTGGTAATGGGCCCGGCCAGGTTAGCCATTTGCTGGGCGTCAGAACCAATTTGAGACGCAAGCGCTGGGAAGAATCACCGCACACTCAACCTAATTACACAGCGGTAACGGCGCTCCTCGATCGCGGCAGTGGTCCCGCGTAGTCCGTTAAGTTCTTCTGAATGCTCATCTTGCAAAATGTGTCGGCCGCTGGCATGTGCATTGCGTAACTGTACATGTGGTTGAACGAGATTGAATTAAAGCAGGTTTTTGTTAGCGCAGGGTTACAAAAATCAGAGAGACGAGGCCCTAGAAAATGAACTCAGACCAATGGGAAGGGAAGTGGAAGCAAGTGAAAGGTGAAGTACGCGAAAAGTGGGGTCAGTTAACAGACGATGACATCCATGTGATTGCTGGCCGACGCGATCAGCTCATTGGCAGGATTCAGGAGCGGTACGGGCTCGCGAAGGAAGAAGCCACACGGGAAGTGGATGCGTTCATGAAGAGCCTTAATGCCGAATCCGCGCGCGAGTCGTCGTTCAACGAGCGCGAGGAGCGTGCCAAAACCCGGAGTGCCGGTCAGCGGTAGAACAACGTCGAAGTGGGCCCAGAAAGAGCCTTCGCGGCTCAACCCGGGATTGCGTTCCCGGGTTGAGCGCGGGGCCTTCGTCGGTCCGAAGCCCCACCGCTAAGGTTTTTCCTCGTCCAAATACTCTTCGGGAACGTCGTTCTCCGGAACCTCCCTAGTTTTGATCGGGCCTCGATCAGCGTCCGGAGCATTTTCCACGCCGTTGACGATACCAGCCTCGTAGTCCTGTCCCTCTTCCGCCAATTCCGAGACGCTCTCAGAATCCGCTCGTTCGTTGTGCGACAGTCCTTGCACATCGCCGGCTTGCCCTGCGGAGTCAGGGCCGAGTCCGAAGTCGTCTTGCTCGGGAATCGAATTTGAAATCTCTGCGCGGCCGCGTGAGGGTTTCTTGCGGCGAGCGGGTTTCTTCTTGGCCGGCAGCTTCTTCTTGAGAGCGAGCTTTTTCTTGGGAGCAGCTTTTTTCGCAGCCTTCTTCTTGCGAGCAGGTTTTTTCTTGGCCATGGCGAAAGTCTATCATCCGCGTACGACCTGTACAACTTGAGCAAAGCCGCTCGAATTCTGCGACGCAAAGATTTCCAATCGCATCTCAATTCGCATGAGCATTTCATTTTAACGGGTGCATTCGTCGGGCGGCTCGCGCCGCGCCCAAATGACTTTCGGGGTATAGTGTTTCATGCTTAGTCGGCAACGCGATTCCGGGCTCGAACGAATCGGCAATCGGATGGAAAAACAAGCGAAGAAAGGCCCGGACAACAAGCCCGCCAAGGCGAAATTCGATTGGAAGTTGCTTCCCGACGTTGTAGCGCTGATCAAGCCGCGCAGCACCATCCTCGCGATTGGTTTTGGCTTGATGGTAATCAACCGCTTGTCTGGCTTAATTCTGCCCGCATCCACAAAGTACTTGCTCGACGACGTAATTCTCAAGCGTCAAATCCGCCTCTTGCCCGTCATTGTGTCCGCGGTAGTTTTCGCGACGGTGCTGCAAGGGCTTACTTCTTACGCGCTGACGCAACTTCTTTCGAAATCCTCGTGGAGAATGATTTCGGAATTGCGCGAAAAGGTGCAGGCTCATATCGGACGCCTGCCGGTAGCTTTCTATGACGCCAACAAGACCGGTGTGCTGATCTCGCGAATCATGAGCGACGTGGAGGGCATTCGCAATCTCCTCGGGACGGGATTGATTGATTTCGCGGGCGCCATCATGACGGCCTTCTTTGCGCTGGCCTACCTGCTGAAAACGAGCGCCAGCATGACCGCGGTCGCGTTCACCGTGCTGGTTCTCTTCGGAGTGGGATTAAATCGTGCGTTCAAAACCATCCGGCCGAAATTCCGGGCTCGGCCGAAGATCAATGCCGAAGTTACGGGTCGGCTGACGGAATCAATCGGTGGTGTGCGCGTCGTAAAGGGTTACCACGCGGAGAAGCGCGAGGAAGAGGTGTTTTCCTCGGGCGTGCAGCGATTGTTGCAAAACGTACTGGAAACTCTCACAGCGACTTCGCTGATGAGTCTTTCAGCGACGAGCTTGATGGGACTGGTGAGCGCCGCAATCATGTTCATGGGCGCGCGCCAGATTCTCGCCGGGACAATGACTCCTGGCGCGTTTTTCTCTTACACTTTTTTTCTGGGATTGCTGATTGCTCCAGTATTCCAGATTGTTAGCATCGGCCCTCAAATTACCGAAGCGTTGGCGGGCCTGGAGCGCACACGCGAAGTTCTGAACGAAAGGCCGGAAGACGAAGCGCCGGAGCGCAAGGAAAGGCTCGATCGCATCGGCGGCGAAGTGATTTTCGAAAACGTGAGCTTCTCCTATGATACGGGCAAAGAAGTGCTGCACGACATAAGTTTTGATTCGCAGCCCGGCACGGTGACGGCGCTTGTAGGCCCTTCGGGCGCAGGGAAATCCACGGTAATTGGATTGATCGCGGCATTCTACGTACCGACGAGCGGGCGCGTATTGGTGGATGGAGTGGACCTCGCGAAAGTGCGATTGGATTCCTACCGCACGCAACTCGGCGTCGTGCTGCAGGAGACGTTTCTATTCGACGGAACGATCCGCGAGAATGTGGCGTTTGCGCGTCCGAATGCGAGCGAAGAAGAGATTCTCGCCGCTTGCCGCATTGCGCGCGTAGACGAGTTCGCGGAATCGTTCGAGAACAAGTACGACACGGTGGTGGGCGAGCGCGGCGTGAAGCTCTCCGGAGGCCAGCGGCAACGGGCTTCGATCGCGCGAGCGATCCTGGCCGATCCGCGGATTCTAATTCTGGACGAAGCGACGTCGAGCCTGGACTCCGAGTCGGAGGCATTCATTCAGGAAGGGCTGCGCTACCTGATGCGAGGCCGCACCACCTTTGTGATCGCGCATCGTTTATCGACCGTGCGGCGCGCCGACCAGATTCTAGTGTTAGAGGCGGGCAGAATTGTCGAGCGTGGAACGCACGAGTCGTTGTACGCCGCGGGCGGGCGCTACTTCGAGCTTTACACGAAGCAACACGGGCTGGAGTCGAACCTGTTTCTTGCGCCAGGTGAAGGCAACGGCGAACCGGCCGAAATTGCGGACTCGAATGGCACTGCTCCGGGCGCGGCAGCCTCAGATACCGGTGCATTGCCTGAGGCGATTCGTCTGATTCGCGGCAGCGCCGGAAGTTGATGCGCGTCGCCTGCGCCCAAAGCAATCATGTCGACAGCGGAGATGGTCCGGCGATCCCGCCTAGTCCAACCATTGTGGGTTTTGAATTGTTCCGTCGAAGGTGTGAGCGGTCTTGTAGAGTTCGTGTTCACCGCCCAGTGCTACCTTTTCCGTTTTCGCGAGCAGCACAGCTACTTGTTCCTGGCTTAGGGGATGGAATGTACGAGCGACCTGCAACGCCTGTTGCAGTATCGGAAGCGTGTCGCATCCGGTGATGACTACGCTGGTCGGCAGGTTCAACGCATATTGCAGACATTCCACCGAGCTGACCGTTTTGGTGTCCAAAATCAGCCCGCTCCCCATGGGCTTCATGCCCAACACTCCGATATTGTGCGCAACCAGCACAGGCAGGACGAGCTTTTGGAAACTGTCGTAGTGCGCGTCCATCACGTTCAGCGGCATCTGCACGCTATTGAACGTAAAATTGTGCGCGAAGCCGGTGTTCAGCATTTTTAGATGGATCTCGGGGCTCTTGTGTCCGGTGAATCCGATGTAGCGGATCTTTCCTTGTTGTTTGGCAGCGAGGGCCGCTTCCATTCCCCCATTCGCGCCGAAAATGGCGTCTGGATCGGTGGGTCGGATCACTTCGTGAAATTGGAGTAAATCGAGGTGATCGGTCTGCAGCCTGCGGAGGGACTCGTCAATCTGCTTGGCCGCACCCTGCTTGGTGTGGCTGTCAATCTTGGTCATCAGGAAAGCTTTTTGCCTGTAGCCGCTCTGCAACGCCTTGCCCATGCGGATTTCGCTGTTGCCGTCGTTGTAGTCCCAGCAATTGTCGAGGAAATTGATGCCTTGATCGAGGGCGGTGCGAATGATGCGGATGCTTTCCTGCTCATCGCTCTGCATACCGATGTGATAACCGCCAAGCCCGATACAGGAGACCTTTTCGCCTGTGTTTCCCAGTGTGCGGTAGGGCACGCCGTTTCTGACATCGGCGACGTTGCCAAGCGACGCGTGCGTAGGTGAGGTTAGGCTACTCATCAGTGCCGTTCCAACCGTAGCTTCGAGAAAACGGCGGCGCGTCAGACCGCTTTGTGAACTGTCGTCATCGTCCGATGGCAAGTGGTTCTTCATGATGGCCTCCGTTCTGGAGCACTACGAATGCGGTGAATTGTAATTCTTGGGCGGCGTTGTGGCAGGCTCGGAGCACTATTCTGTGCTTGCGGAAAGTGAGGGAACCGAGCGCGGAGGAATCGGGTTCGCGGGCCATGGCCTCGATGCGTCAAAGAACTGGTGCTCGAGGAGGGAATTGAACCCACACGGCCTTGCGGCCACCGGATTTTGAGTCCGGCGCGTCTGCCAGTTCCGCCACTCGAGCACTGGTGCTGTAAGCCTATCCTATTGAATTAGTTGCTGCAAGCCTGTCGGTTCGGCGCTCACTGCAACCGAACCTGGGGTGTCGGTAGTGGTGTCGGTTGGTCGCCCCGTCGATGCGTCTAACCGCTCCACGGCGGCTAGAGTGTGCTTCGGTGCAAGATGACTGTAGCGCACCGTCATGGCGATGGTTTTGTGGCCCATTAGCTCTTGGACAGTTCGGATGTCCACTCCGGCCATGACAAGACGGCTAGCGAACGTGTGCCGAAGACAGTGCCAGCTAAACGCAGTCAACCCCGCCGCCTTTACGACAGGCTCAAACCAGCGGCGAGGCTCGGTGGCCCCGCCGCAAACAAGCCCAGAGCCGTTCGCACGCTTCTCCAAAGATTCCAAGGCGCGCAAAGCCGCCTTGTTCAACGGGACGTGCCGAGTCGCACCGTTCTTGCTGCGTGGGATTGTGAGTGTGCGGCGGGTAAACGACACATCTTCCCAGCGGAGTCTATATTGCTCGCTCATGCGCAATCCGGTGTGCAGCGAAAGCTCTAGTTCTGCAATCCGCTCCGGGCACGTAGCTTCGATAGCCGCCCGCAACTTTGTTTCTTCCTCGGGTGACAGGAATCGGATTCGCGCATTATTTTCGAGACGATGCCGCACCGACCGAGCCGGGTTCTCTTTCGCCTTGCCGTTGCGGATTGCCAACCGATAAGTGAGGGAGAGAAGGGCGCGGTAGCGGTTGGTCGTGGCCGGAGACCAATCTCGTTGCTCGAAACGTCGTTCTATGTCCTGAACCATGATGCCTTCGGCTGGATAGTCCCGGAACCAGCCCAGCAACGTCTCCATCCGATACACGTCATCGCTATAGCTAAGCTTGTTCGCCTTCGAGTAGGCTAAGACGTCTTTTGCGATTTCGGCAAAAGTTATCGTCGGGCGGCGGAGCGTTTCAGGAAGCTTTCGACCTTGCAGGGCCTCCATTCTGCGCTTTTCCACGAGCTTTATAGCGATACTCTTGCTCCCAGCTATCTCACGGCGAAAGCGTCGGTTGCTGTCGTTATACCGAATCCACCATTCGCCGGAGCCGGGCACTTTCTCGTAAACTCCGCGCGGATTTCGCTTTCTCCCTTCTTTCTTCATTGCTGCAGTAACAGGAATCTCATTTTGCATGGCGCTTCCCATCCTTTGGCGGCCTTCCACCAAGCTTACCGTTCTGCCGCGATGTCCTCGCCTTGCGACGTGAGCGCGCTGAGCCACGACAGGAGGGGCAAAAGCAAACCAATCTCACGTTGTGGATGGGACATCGCATCGGCCATCTATAAACCTAGCACGTTAGGTTGTCAAGGACCGTTTTCAATATCCGCTTGTCCGCTTTCTGCGTCTCACTTGGGACGAACCGGCACGCACGAAAATCCGTTGACGCGCAGCCATACGAATTGACAGTCTACGGAGGTGGAGAAAAAGAGCGTTGTAACCTTTGAAGCAGTTCTTAAGCAGCGTGGCGCTGCTGAGGCATGGGCATGCTTGCAGCAGGATGTCCCCGAAAACGATGTGAAACGAGTGAAACACCTCTTAGAAGCCCTCGCCAACCAAAAATCCTCGTTTCGGTGGAATCCACCCAATCCTCTATATGCCCGAAGATTCGCCGACCACCTGCTGGAGCGGGACGTTCCAAAAGTCAGAAGCATGAATTTGTATTTCGAAGCAAAGCTTCCCCTAGGCAACCGCAACTTTCGCGACCTGCCGGAAACTCTTGAGAGCTATGCTCATGCGTTGAAGCAGGCTTCCAGGTCGAGGAAGCCGCAACGTCCTACGAACCAGAACCAGGACAGCGAGGTCGAAATCGTGAGATTGCTCGACCAATCCGTTCCAGGCCAGGAGGAGCACCACTATAAAGAGGCCGCCGCGTTAATTCAGGCAGCCTATTACGCCGGGAGTATAAATCGAACGGTTGACGAAGCGCAGCTTCGCAAGTTGTACGACCGCCAGTCCTTCCGCTACCGCCGAAAATACAGAAAAGTCTAGGCCAGCCCTTCCGGCGACCCAACAACGAGCACCCGCCAAAATTTGGTGGCTCAAGCGTCCTCGATTTGATTCCCGCTTCAGGGAGATACTGCGCGCGTGCTCGCGAACACGAGCATCAGGAAAGCAGGAGAAACCCGGATGCCAGTCGAAAAATTATTGCTCTCGAAGAAAGAATCAGCAGCCGCGCTGGGAATATCCGTTCGCTCGGTTGAAAACTTCATTCGGCGGAAAGAGTTGCCAGCCCGAAAGCTGGGGCGGAGGACCCTTATACCGCTCACCGCGCTACAGCAATTTGCTCGTCGCGACCACGAAACACGGTCGGTAGGTGACAGCGATGTCGCGTGAAACTCGGCCGGTTTCACCATATCAATTCGGACGTGCCTCTGCGGCGACGTTGGCGCTCGAAATATTGTGGCCGCAACCCACTGAGTTCCCTAGCGCCGTTCCGCATTCCGCGCAAGACGCGATGACGGCCGCCGAAATCGCGGAGCGCCTTCACGCACGGCCATCTGGTTCCGGCTGGATGGGACATTGCCCAGGGGGGCTACACGCACGTGCCGACCGCAATCCGTCACTGAGCATCGGCACGGGCCGCTCAGGGTGCGTCGTGCTCCACTGCTTTGCTGGATGCTCGCTGGAATCCATCTGTGCCGCGTTGAAGATAAAAGTCTCCGACCTGTTCCCACATTCGCGCCCGACAGGGAAGGACCGGCCGAGGATTGTTCGCGATGTCGAACGGCAAGTCGCGAATCTTCGTAGCCGCTTGACTCCGCGCGAGCGAGTCTTGCCCGTAACGGTCGTTTATTGCCGCCCCGAAAATTTGGAGGCGGGAATAGCGCGGGCGCTCGCGTTAGCCGTAGAACGGGAGATAGTGCAGGCGTTGCTAGAGGAGCAGGTATGAACATCGGCCGCATCGAACGGGTCCCTAAATCAGGGCCGCAGATTCTCTATGACGCAGAGCCCAATTCGCGAGGAGCGCCGGAGGGGAATCCACAATCCGTAGACGCCGACGCGATGCTGAAAGATATCTTCAACTTTATACGACGTTTCGTTTCCCTCTCTCCATCGCAAGCTCGTGTGGTCGCGCTCTGGGTCAGTCATACACACGTTATTGACGCCGCCGATGCTACTCCATACTTGGCGATTACGTCGGCGGAAAAGCAGAGCGGGAAAAGCAGATTACTGGAGGTCTGTGACCTGCTCGTGGCGAATCCATGGCTCACCGGCCGCGTCACGGCGGCCGTTCTCATTCGCAAGATTGATGCCGTTCAACCAACGTTATTGCTCGATGAAAGCGATGCAGCATTCGCCGGGGAGAAGGAATACGCAGAAGCTCTCCGTGGTGTGCTAAACACCGGCCATCGTCGCGGTGGCAAAGCTTCTTGCTGTGTAGGCCAGGGAGCAAACATCACGTGCAAGGACTTCCTGACGTTTTGCCCTAAAGCGATTGCCGGAATCGGCAGACTACCAGACACGGTTTCGGACAGGTCAATTCCCATTTCTCTGAAGCGGGCCAAACGCGGTGAACACGTGGAGCGGTTCCGCCGACGCGACGTTGAGAGCCAAGCAGCGAAATTGCGCGCGCAGGTGGAGATTTGGTCTAAGGCGAAGACTGGGAATCTACGAGGTGCCCGGCCCGAACTGCCCGACGCCCTTACAGACCGCCAGCAAGACGGAGCGGAACCATTGCTGGCGATTGCAGACTCGGCTGCCGGTGACTGGCCTCAGGCCGCTCGGTCGGCTCTCATCGAACTCTGCGCAGAAGCGCAAGCGAGCGATGAATCCATGGGAGTTCGGCTGCTGGCCGACATTAAGGATGTTTTCAAGAATCGAGCCGTGGACCGTATTTCGTCGGCCGACCTTACTGCTGCTCTCGTGGAGATTGAAACATCACCATGGAGTGAGTGGGGGAAGGCTGGGAAACCGCTGTCGCCTGCGAAGCTGGCGCGATTGCTCGGACCCTTCACCATCATCCCCAGTTCCGTCCGGATAGACAAGAAGACGCCCAAGGGCTACGAATTGAAGGATTTCCAGGACGCGTTTGAGCGTTACCTTCCGCCAGACGCTCCCGTTCCCCCGCCCCCCAGCGCTAAAAGTGCAACAGCGCCACAAGCCAAGCCTGATGCGGGTTCCAGCGATTTTTCGAACCGCAACACGGAGGCGGCTGTTGCGGTTCCAAAATGCGAAACATTCAATGAAAACGGGCCTTGTTGCGGTGTTGCGGATTCAGACCCTGCGGGAGCAGCGAAGACCGTTGTTGAGGTCGATGTATGACCACCGCCGAAAACGTGATTGAGCGCATCGAGGGTGCCGGTGGGATGCTGGTTCTGAATGGCGACCGCATCCGTTGCCGGGTACCGGAGGACGTGGCGCATTTGGTCGAAGACGTGCGAGTGCACAAAGTCGAAATTCTGGTTCTGCTAAAGAGACGTGAGGAAATTCCTGCCATGCCGCCAGGCGTACGGTTGGTGCACTGGCAGCCAAAACCGGCACCGGTTATTCTCACGCATTTTGCGGTGGTAACCGATGTAAGGCAGTTCATCTCGATGACCCTCCTGGAACTGACCGCCGCTCTTTCTGGCATGCGATGGCTCGCGGGTCATCGGACCGCGCGGGAGCTAGTGGACCGGCTGGAACAATGTGGCGTACTAGTCGAAATCAACGAGGAAAAGCCACAACGCCCGGTGGAAGGGCACGCGCAATGAACACGCTTAATACGTGCGCGAATTGTGGAGCGGATTTGCCGGAAACGCGGATTCGGTATTGCTCGGACCGTTGCCTGGTCCTGTGGAAGCGTGAACAGGCACGGCTGAAATATGGCCATCGCCACAAATACCAGTGTTCTGAGTGCGGACATGTCTTGCGGTTAGGACGCCGCCGCAAATAGGTTGCGATGGGCTTCAGTTTCTTTTCTGCGCCGGATAACTCGCCGTCTTCGGCGCACAAGCGCGCAAACGTCATCTTGGACTGCGTATCGCGTCTGCACCAGGATTTCGCAGGGTGCGCTTAGCGTGGGCCGTTTTCAAAGCAAAGGAAGTGCAAAAGTCCCAATTGAGACAGCTGAGGAATTTCGAGTTCTGCGGGATGGTCTCTGTTTCCCTGCTAAATTCCCGTAAAACTCCGATTTCCACCCCGGAATCGGTCCTAAACGCGAGGTTTTGACCTTTTCGTGGCGGCCATTGCAATTTTAGGATTCGCGATACGTGACTTTTGCGCGGGGAATCCGAGACTTCGAACCACGGGAAGTGAATTGCTCGGAATTTGTCATCGCTCTCATCCTGGCGAGATTTTGCACCAAAATCCAGGACTCCAGGCTGAAATCGCATTCATCCCGCCCCGAAAAAACGCCCGAGCAGAAAAATTACGAATCTGGCGACGGCCTGTTCTCTTATCGGCTCAACGACCCAAAATCATGATGCTGAAAGGGCAGACAGGGAAAACGGGTACTCAAGAACAATTAGGCCGTTAACGTCGTTTTCATCACCATTACGCCGCGCATGGAAAACATGCAGAAAGTAAAGTTCACTGGCTTTAACCGACTTTACGAGGCATTTTCTCCGTCGATTAAGCGCCTTCAACCCGTAATTTGGGCTTCCGGCGTGCGCAACCGGAATCTTCGCTTAAGCGCCGAATAAGGCAAAATTAGCGAGGGCCAAGATACTGCGACCGCCAGTTTAGAGGAACGTCTATGAGGAAAGGAACGCACGAAACGCGGCGTATATCCGCAACGCGCCCAGAGCGCCGAGAACGAATGCCGCGTCATGCGCCTAAAATGCGGTCTGGAGCGCCTTTTGGCAGAGCTAAACGATGTTTTGGCACTCAGCGGCGGGTTTGCGGACCAAATACCGCGAGGCTCTGGATACCTGCAGACGGCGCGGAGTCAGTCCTCTATGTCCATGGTTGAGCCGCGTGCCCAGCGTTTGCCGCGCCCACGTGCGAGGCTACGGCTGCATTGGTCCCAACGCTAAACTAGAAACCTGTGCGCAGCTATGGTCGGGATTCCACTTAATGCAGGAACCTACAGACATCTGTGGTCGAGCACCTACGATTGTGTAGATATCAATCTTCGGTTTCCGTTCAATCCTACATCTGGCGATGAGTTCTGGGTCGTGCGGTAACTCGACCCCTTCGGGAAGCTCAAGCACACAATCATTGTAAACGTTCCTGAGCATAAAGAAGGAGCCGCCAAGCCATCTGAGAGTGACGTGGTCGAAGGTATTTCCAATGAAGAGATTGTTGTCAAGTGCAACCGGAATCTGAATAAACTGGCTTGCAAGAAAGTACTTCTTAAATACTTCGTCGGCTGGCTGCTGGGGACTGTAGTAGAAGCTGACCGGAGCGGCACCGCAGGGTGGATTGTTGGTGTTCGAACAGGTAAGACCGCTGAAGCGGTATACCCTAGGCTGAAGGCGGGCCTCAGATGGCAAGTTCGCTGGCAATGACCATCGCACTTGGCCCGAAGTAGGAAACGCGCCTATCTGATCGTCGCCCCCGACTAGGTCGGTGTACTTTCGTGTTTCCATCAGGATGGCTTTAGCGATGGACACCATTTCCGGTATAGACAATTCGTTCAGTCGCGTTTCGTTGGTGCGGAGCCGATAGTAACTCTGAAGTACGGGATTGGTGGTCTTATAATGTCCGCTAAATATTGCATCCGCTATGCAGGGGATGCCGACAGCAAAGTGGAAAAACTCCGTAACCTTCTTCTTCCCCCGTGTCACAGTGTATTTGGGGACGAGGACATTTTGCGGGCCTGTAGGGACCCATTCGGCCACAAACACGTCTTGCTCGACAATTGGCCCGTGGTCGGTATCGAACCTCACGAAGGTCGCTGACATAGCGAGGTTTTGAGCTGGTGTCGTTGCGCTGTCCAACATTGCGGCGACCCCCGTAAGGGCATCGTCAAGCACTCCTTCAGCTGCCACGGGCACCTCAGCAGCTTGTTCGTCGTTCGGCCAATTACGCTCCACCAGTTCCTTTCGAATAACCGAGGCCACAGCCAAATCCAGAGGGCTGTTAAATCGGCCGACCGCAAATCCTGCAATCACCATCGCGGAATTGGGGGTTGTTCGAAATAGCTTCTGGCTGTTGTCACAATAGAGCTGACGTTTTCCCTCGCACGGAAATGGGTGGTCAGAGGACATCCGGCTATCAGCAGCGACCACAAATCCGTTCCTGTTGGCTAGCACGAGGTTAAGTGTGCCGGATGCCATGAACGGACTCGGTTGTGCGTTCTCTTGCTGTGCCGCCGATTGAGTTGGCATCACGAGTGCCGCGAGTAGGACTAAACCGATTGAAGCGCTGGCCAGGACTGGCATGGGTCCTCCAAATAGAACTCTCCGCAATCTTAGAACGAGGACATTCGGATTTCTTGCAATGTTGGTCTCCCGTCCAGCCCACCCCATTGCCAGGATGGTTCTGGCCTCCAATCCACATGTTGGATTTGTGCGCAATTTCGGAGCCTGGATATCGTGCGAGATTGCTTCCTGGCGAGGGTTCCCAGGGCAGTCCCAATTGGGACTGAAACGAAAAACGAAAGTTGTGGTGGAATTTCTTGGCTAGTAGTAGACGATACGTTTCTCTTGGTAAGCCTTCAGCCTGTCCTGTCCTCGATGTGACATAGGCAGAAACGTCTTCGTTTCACAATCCACGCGCAGATATGCAGGGTCGCTCCTTCCTGGAACGCTGCGAGGCGCCCAACACACAGGGGCCGCGTACTCATTCTGTGCTTCGGTAAGGGAACCACCGTGAAGCGTGAAATGTTCAGGCATACCCATACCTGGCTCGACGACTACGGTGTAGCTCACTTCCGCGTCCAGCGGGGGAGGGACGACACCAGATAGTGGCGCTCGCTGCAAGAAGCCGGGGGGCAATACTCCGTATGCGAACCGCAGTCCCATTGGCGGAAATCTGTTCCCTTGCCAGTCAAAACTCCA
>Ga0210396_10001731_pt1 | contig 23036 bp, 24 predicted proteins | sample IncBWH17OmetaG_FD_155466 | JGI IMG/M metagenome (GOLD analysis project Ga0210396, IMG submission 155466) | Forest soil microbial communities from Barre Woods Harvard Forest LTER site, Petersham, Massachusetts, United States - Inc-BW-H-17-O ... | reverse complement strand
AAGTCTTGCTGGTTGTCTTGGCGAGGGGTGGTTCAGGTAACTTCCGTTGTATTCAGGTGAACTGAAGAATCCCAGGTCCACAACCACAGTGTGCTCCTGCTGCCCTATTGTCAATGCAATTAGTATACCGCACTAGAAATATCGTAATGGGGTGTGGGCGATTTGCAAGCTGAGGATATCAGAGGCTTTATGGCTGTCGTGCGGATTCCACTCGCGCGCCCAACGCGCTGGTATTCCCTGTCGCAAGAGCCGGTTACTACTGATAATGCGAATTACCGGCACGTTATCGCCGGCGTACGGTGGCGTCTTTTTCAAACGAGGACTTCTCATTCGCGATCGGCAATTTCTCGCACCGAAGAACGTATACTTGCGACACACCCCGCCTGGGGAGCGATGAAAATGCCAGACGACGAGGGGATTCAAACAGTTCTAGACGGCAGAAAAGTGAAGTCTTACAAACGCGGAAAGAGTGAACCTCTGTGTTGATCAAATTCCGGCGAGTCGCGATGTTTTGAAGCCAGGATATGAAATGTTCGAGCATCCGCGATTCGAACGTGGAACCTGTTGCCAATCTCTGCACTGAAGTCGGCTAGTCAAATGCAAGAGCTGCATACGCGTGAATTTTGAGCGCCCATCGCCGGCCTGGACAATCAATCCTTCCCGCTACTGCTCGTCGCCTCGGCTAGTCTCCGCTTCCAGGACGGAATGACGAAGCGCTTCTGTCGATGAGCCTGGATTTCGATGTCGAATAAGTTGGAAGTGTTTGTTGAGCCATATCTTACTGCGTAAGCTCGAACCGCTTTAGCGCTCTCGTAAAGCCCTTTTGCAAGGAAAAGGAAAATCATAAGAGAACTAAAAAGTGCGACGTACCCAAAAACAAAGATCACAAAAGCTGCGATCACTTGTACCTCGAAATTAAGTGCTGGAAAAGTGGCCATTGGCAACCTCGTAGGCGGCTGCGTTCTTAGACCTTAATGAACGCCCGTGTGAACTTGCCCTCAAACTCCTAAGATGCGAAAGGCCAAGCAGCCAAAGAACAATCAGGACTGTGGCGATTCTACCGAACATGCTTTCATCATCTAGCTTTTAGCGCGAGAACATCGGCGATCTCTTTTCGGCTCGTTTATAGCCCGGCCGAAAAGGAAAATCCGTCCAAACTGAACGCGCGGACTTTAAGGGAATGACGAGAATTTGCCAAGTCGGCAAGAAAGAGTGCACATCCGGATTCGATCGATAATGCAGTTGAGGTGCTAAGGCGCATCGACGTGCGGTTCCAACTCTCGGCAAAACTCGGCAGCGACTGCCTCGCGAGGGACCGGTGACTCTGGCACTGCGGCGCCTTGTTTCGCGGTTTGAGGAACTCGGCTGGAGACACGCTCGGCCTCGGTGTTGTCGTTGCCGTTCCGAAGAACGCCTTGCGAGCTTTCTCAAACGAATCTTCTGCCATTAGATCTCCCGGTTTCATTTCAGTTTTTTAATTGATTAGCCGGCTCTCTACCGTATTCAATCGTTTCGCGAGCAACACGACCGCCATCTGGGCTATCGAATTAGAGCGCAATCATAAAGACGCTCCGGTCGAGCGTCTGTGCAATTGTGAACAGTTATAGTTCTAGCGGCGCGGATAGCAAGCCGACAGCCGACGCAAAACGCTCGGGCAACAAAGCGATTCATAGCGCAATTAGTCCGCGAAACACTTCTGCCTGATCTTTTGCGTCGGTAAGCATATTGTGGTTCTACAACGGACTGCGAATTCCCCATGTAATATGCTTTGATATCAAGCGCACCCCGAAAGTGGTTTCACGACGAATATGACTACGAAAATTCATGCCGCATTTACTCGCTCTACGTCATATGGCAGTCATATGGCAGATTGGCTTTGACGGCGGACATTTTGCTCCGCCCGGTAGCAAAGACAGACGAGTGATAACGAGCCCGGAGGATCAGTCACTTGGACGGTTAACGGCGGGTGGCGCACCGCCACCCGTCACACTGGGGCTGGAGGCTTAATGCCAATGAACCGCCTACTTTCTCCATAGCAGTTGATTGGTCTCGAAGCTAAAAGCAACCTGCTTCGCATCGAGCGATGCCAGTCCCAGGTATCCCGAAACGCCGCTGAGCCTCTTTGCTCCAGGTGCGCTGATCAGAACAACTTCCCTATCGAGATCCTGGCCGCCCAGACGAAGGCGGGACACGATGGCTGTGCGGTTTTCGAGAGGTCCGCCCAGACCCACTACGCCGGTTCGCCCTTCCACACGATAATTCGCGAGTAGGTCCTTGACCGTGTCTTCATAAAGAACGATTCCGCGTGCACCCGTGTCCGCGACCATCCAGACTGGCCGCTGGTCGAGCTCTACTTCCACCCTGAGCGACTTAGCGTCCGCACGCATGGGCACACCGCGCATTCCTTCCGTCGCTGTGGGACCGAGCACCACGCTTTCTCTCGCGTAGTCAACAAGAAAACTCTGCCTGCGCAACTGATCGAGGCCGATCACGCCGTCCACATGTACTCCGGTCGAGCGCAAGTACCCAAGGTCTTCGATCATGACCCGAACGTTGCGAATGCGCTCTGGCCCGAAGGTCATTTCCTGTACTTCTGTCCATTCCAGCGCCACAGTTTTGTCGAAGTTGATTACCTTTGCCGGCTGACCGTGAAGTCCAAGTCTCTCCGCCACTCGGCGGTCGATCGCGGTGCTGCTTGCTCCTGTATCCAGTAAAAACCGCAAATTGTCGGCATTGTTTACGCTGCCCCGGCCCACGGCCAAGTAGCCGCCATAGACTTCAATGGCCATTTCGTTGCTAGCCAGTTGCGTCCTGGTGCCGCCGACGGCCGCGCCGCACACAACCGATAGCAGCAGCGTTCCCAGCAGCACAACGACGTTTGTGCGATCCATGACGGTACCTGCTTCGAACCACAGTAGCGAGCACGTCTAAACTGACGTGAGTGAAGCAGCAGCTCCATAGCACCCCTCTGACCTCTCTCTGGAACATGTGTGACATCACAAAGCACCGACCGACATACATTTACAGCGAGTTCTGACATAGGGTCCGTGCAACATTCCTGCTCGTTATTTCGTCTATAATACCGACCGAAAAACTGTGTTATCGAATTCACGCACCGTCTCGCCGCCAGATCTGCCGCGCTATCGTTTTGGCAATTTTGAATTGGATGTCCATTCGGGTGAACTCAGAAGAAACGGCGCGAGGGTGCGTCTTCAGGACCAGCCCTTCCTTGTTCTCCGAAAGTTGCTGGAGAGCGCCGGCGCGGTTGTCGCGCGCGAAGATCTTCATGCGGCGCTTTGGCCGGCGGACACCTTTGTTGATTTCGATACGAGCCTGAACACAGCCATCAAGCGTCTGCGTGAAGTACTTGGGGACTCCGCGGATACTCCCGTTTTCATTGAGACGATTCCCCGCCGTGGGTATCGTTTCCTTGCCCCGGTTCAAGTCATTCAGGATAGCCGCCTCTCGCCGGTTCAGCGTGCTGCTAACACTTCGCCGACTGCCTTTGCACGCCTTCGACCCAGGCTCGTTGTGGCTGGGCTATTTGTGGCCGTCGTTGTCGCCGGCTTGCTCGTTCTCGTTCGTTTGCCCGTAGCCGTGCCACGCGTTCTGGACTCGACTCAGATTACATTTGACGAAATGGGCAAAGGCCGTCTTTATCTGCACGAGGGGAAAATCTACTTCAATGAACAAGCCTCTGATCGCGTCACGCTCTTGGAAGTTCCTTCCGTCGGCGGCACACCCGTTCTGCTGGCCTCCTCCTATCCCGGTCTGTTTCTTAGCGGCGTCTCTGCTGATGGCGCGAAGCTTCTGGTTGCTCCGGCGACCACAAAGGACGGTCCTTTTCCGCTCAAGATCATGGATTTGCCATCAGGGTCCTTGCAAAGTGTCGATGGGATTGAGTGTAGTGACGTCTCGTGGGCGCCCGGCGGCAAAATCATCTGCGCCAGGGATCAAGATGTTTTCCTGTCCGATCCAGATGGGTCCCATCAGCACAGACTTGTTTCCGCATCGGGTCTGGTCTTCCACATGCGCTTCTCTCCGGATGGCGCTCGCTTGCGTTTCTCTGTCGGCGGCAGGATGACCAGCCAAAGCACAATTTGGGAAGCACAAGCCGGCGGCACAGGTCTTCATCAGATCCTGACGGAAATGACGGATTTCCCGGATCGATGTTGTGGCGAGTGGTCACCCGACGGCCGCTACTACTTTTTCCAGACCGACCGCGATGGCCAGAGCAGGATTTGGGCTCTGGCGGAGCGTCACTCCTTCTGGACCAGGAGCCCTGCGCCCATTCCCCTCACCACGGTTCCGCCTAACTTCTACATGGGCACGCCGAGCGAAGACGGAAAGAAACTGTTTGTCACTGCCGCGGAGCCGCGCGCCGAACTTGTGCACTACGATTCTTCGTCTCGCCAATTTGTGCCATTTCTCTCTGGAATTTCGGCCGGCGATGTCGAAGCGTCGCGCGATGGTCGCATGCTTACCTACGTCCGTTACCCAGAACACACTCTTTGGCGTTCCAAAGTCGACGGCTCCGAGGCTGCTCAACTCACCGGACCTTCTCTTCGCGCCACGCTGCCGCATTGGTCCCCAGACGGCTCGCGCATTGTTTTTTCCGGCGCTCGTCCGGGCCGTCCTTGGAACATCTTCCTGATTCCTGCCGCTGGCGGGCCGGCCGACCAATTGACCTCCGGCACAGTCTCCGATCTTGATCCCACTTGGGTTCCAGACGGCTCGACGATCGCCTACGGCCAAACGCGACTCGAGGGCGGCAAGCAAATCGTATCAATTCAGTTGCTTGATCTGGCTTCTCGACGCAGCACCACTCTCGCCGGCACGGATGGCATCTGTTGTCCTCGCTGGTCTCCCGATGGCCGCTATCTCCTTGCTTCTCACGCGGACTATGGTGATCTTCTCCTCTACGAATTTGCTATCCGAAAGTGGACTGTAATCGCCAAAGACCTTGGGCCCATTGGCTATATGGAATGGACAAACGACGGCAAAAGCATCCTCTTCGATACGCTCCTGGTGCAGGATCCCGCCTTCTATCGTCTTCGCCTCTCCGACTTGCACTTGGATACGATCGTGAGAATCGGTGATGTCCGTCGCTACTACGGCCCATTTGGGCCTTGGACCGGCATTGCGCCTGACGGCTCCCCCCTCCTGGTTCGCGACATCAGCAACGAAGAAATTTACTCCCTCGACCTGCAACTCCCTTAAATCAACACAGGGGACCGACGCACGCGCCCGGCGCGATGGTGTCTCTGCCTCGGAACCCCCTTGGCGAGGCGCGATTGATTCGTTGCGTCCCCGCTCTGTATGATTCGCTAAATTACGGGGGGCGTCATGACCAAGCTGTGGTTGCTCAAGGCCGTCACGGGCGCTGCAGCGCAAATTTCGAAGCGTCACTGCCTTTGATGCGTCGGAACTTCTTTTCTGCTTCCAACAGTCCTGTGGCGATCAAACGCAGCGGCTGATTTCCTTCGCGCCAACGTTTTACGTTCCGCGCCACCCGCAGAACGGTCGACAAGCACGATTCGATCGGGTTGGTAGTGGCCAGTTTTCGCTGCAACACCGCTCCTACTCCCAAGCGATCTACCGTCAGCGTTTCTTCCAGCCCTTCCTCCCAGCTCCGGCCAGCGCTCGGATTGATCCGCTCCAGTTGCCGGAAGATTTTCTGCAGCGCCTCTTTGGCCTCCGCGTAGTTGTTCATCGCGTAGGCATTGCGCATCCGCCGGTCGTATAACCGGCATTACATCGTCCGCTAGATGCTCCAAGTACGTCGCGTTCGTCCCGAATTGGTTTTTTGCAAGTGGGGCAGCCAGTCACCACGACACCACGGGCCACCCTGGGCCATCGCAGGAGGATCGTCAACGAGGGTGTCCCACGAATGCCGCATGAGTTCTTTTTTCGCTGCTTTTAGAATTTCGCGTTTCTTTTCGATGTCCATAAATCGAGGGGAGCGTGTGATCCGAGTTGAAGTAAAATGTCGCCTCTAACCGCGCTCTAACCGTAAACCTTAACTTCCGCAGACAATTTCGCTGCAGGGCTTCGGTCACTATGAGAAAGGGGCTTGTTAGGTACACGAATATCGTGTACACTTTTTACGTATGAAAAACATTACATTAAGTGCGGACGAACAACTGATCGAGCAGGCGCGCCTGCTCGCCAAATCACAGCATAAGACGCTCAACGCAATGTTCCGCGAATGGCTGCAACAGTTCACCGCACAAAGCGGCGGCGCGAAGGAGTTCGACGCTTTGATGAAGCGCCTGAAGCATGTACAGGCGGGGCGGCGCTTCAGCCGGGAAGAGATGAATGAGCGGTAGGTTCTTTCTCGATACAAACATTTTCGTATATTCCTTCGACGCGAATTCGCCGAAGAAGGCTGCGCAAGCCAAGAAGCTGATCAGAGGTGCAATCGAGACGCACGGCGGAATTGTTAGCTATCAAGTAGTGCAAGAGTTCTTCAATGTTGCCCTTCGCCGTTTTTCAAGACCTATGACTGGCGTAGATGCGGAACAATATTTGTCGACCACGTTTCGTCCACTCCTGTCAGTTCATTCGTCGCAAGCTTTGTATGGAGAGGCGCTGAGGATTGGAGCCAGGTTCCGGTTGCCTTGGTACGATTCGTTGATTGTCGCTTCGGCGATCGAAGGTCAATGCGACGTTCTTTGCAGTGAAGACTTCCAGGATGGGCAGCGAATCGGAGGCGTGACGATCTCCAACCCCTTTGTCTGACAAGAGCTTGGCTGAGCACCCCGCTGGTTGTGGAAGTCCCCGACGCCAACATTGTGACGTTGTTCACGCCGCGCGCAAGCTCGTCTCCGGTGGCTTGGTACGTTCAGGTCGATTGCAGTGAACTAGAGATCGCCGAGATTCCTCACGACGCTTGCCCGTTGCGGCTGCACCTGCGCAGAAGATACGGCCCCAATGTCCAACTCGGTGAAATCACCGGATGGGAAGATCGCAACCGTCCAGCAGCCGCGCCGAGGTTCAATAGGGGCGGTACCGTCTACCACGCCACGTTTTCTAAGCCCGGTTCCCAAGTTGGACCCAAGTTTGCGATCAGGCAGACAGTCAGCATGCGCGGTCGCGCCGACTGTTTGGGGCGACGCGCTCTCGCGTGCTTGTATCACTTTGCCCACGCCTCAAAGATCGTGCGTTCCAATTGCAGAGAGCATCAATGGAGTGCGGAGTGCTTTCGACGAACCCTAATCCTTGAGCTGCTATCAGGAACTACATTTGTTACAACTGAAGGTCGAGCCACAATGACTGGATGTATTTCCAACACGTGGTCCCGGATCGTACCGCTCGGCACCGGGTGCCGACTTTCGAGTGCGTCGACGACGGAGCGCTGTGTGCGGGCGCCTGAAGGTCGAGTTCGACTGCGCCGCTGATGCGCATGGCAGCGTCTGGACCTCATCCGCCGGCATTCTCACTTAAGCTTTTCGAAAACTCCGCGCCGGGAACCTCTACTTGTTGAGCTTGCTCTCAAGATCCGGTACGAACATCGGCTGCGCGCCCGGTTCGATCTTTCGCGCTTCCCTGAGTGCCGTGTCCCACTCCTGCCGCGCCTCCTCCTTTCGCCCCATTGCCGCGAGCGCATCTCCCCGCGCCTCGTGCCCCAATATCGAAGATGGATCGATCGCCACCGCCTCCTCCGCCAGCGCCAGCGCCAGCGCCGCCTCGCCTTTCCCCACAGCTGCGGTCGCATTCTGCGCGCGGCTCAGTGCAGCCGCCTGCGTCATATCAAACCGGCCGCGGTAGATCATCACGGCGTGGTCAATTGTTTCTTCTGGTTTGGCGCTTCGGAACGCATCGTACGGATTGAGCGACGCCGCCGGCCACTCGCATCCCGACAGATCCCCCGCGCTCACAAGCACGGTGCCTTCAATCACCGCCGGCACGTTGTCCGCCCCTCCCACCCAGTTCGTATCCACGGTCGGCAAATGGTGACAACTAATCCCGTAGGTCTCCGGGTTCAACTCAGGATACGCAAAATAGGCGAACCAGCACTGTTCTCCTGGATGCCGCTCCTGCCACGCTCTCACCTGGAAGAGTTGCTGCGCCCAATCCACGTTCGAATCGCTCAGTAGCTTATGCACGTTCGCCGGCCCGCCCCATGCTTCGTTCGCGTAGGCCATGGCATTGGGAAACGCCGCGAGCGACGAACCCACGTGTGCCGCCAGCAGCAGGCCGCACACGGCGAACCACTTGCGGTTCGATGCCGCCAGCGCCGCAACTCCGCCGCCGGCCAGCACAAACAAATAGGCATAAAACGGCAACAGGTGCCGTGCCCCAATGTTCATTCCCGACACCATCGCCACGGCCAGATAGAACAGCGCAGGAAATAGCAGAAAATCCACTTCGCGTCCCCATTTCAGTTTCCGGGTCGCCGCCGCATACATCGCCAGGCCTGCCAAGGCCAGCAGTCCGAGCGTCGTCTTGATCGCGATCACCGACGGGAAGTACCACCACACGCCGTGTGCGATGTTCCGCCCAAATATGAATGTCGGATAGAACAGCGCCATCCGCCCTACGTCCACCAGACCGATCAGGTAAGACTCCGGCAGCAGGTGCAGCCGACCCACAAGATTGATGATCCACGAAACATGCGATCCGAGCGGCGCCACATAATCCCCGAGCGTTGTGCTCATCTTCAGTGCCGCGGGCCGCGCCGCGTAACGAAAACCGTAGAAGCTCCACAGCACCAGCACGCCGATCAGAAAAATCCCGCAGAACGCTCCCGCCAGCCGTAGCGCCTCCCGCGCCCGCGTTCCTTTCTCCGCCGCTGCGATCTCGCGCGCGATCAGCAGCACCAGGATTGGCGCCAGCATCACTCCGGAATGCTTCGTCGCCAGCAGGAGGCCCGCCACCACGCCGGCCACCACCAACCGCTTCGCCGTGGGGTGCTTCACGTACCGATAGAAACACCACGTACTCGCCAGAAAAAACAGCGAGACGCCGATGTCCGTCGTCACCAATGCCGAATGCGCCAGAAGGTTCGGATCGAACGCGGCCAGCGTCAGCGCGAAAATCGCCGCCCAGTCCCCGAACGATTCCCGCGCCGCCAGGAAAACCACCAGCGAAAGCGCCACGGACAGGAGGCCGGCCGCCACCCGCATTTCGAAAACCAATTGGTTCCGATCGCCGTCGTTCCGTGCAAGCCAGTCCCGCCCGTCCAAATACGCCTCGGTTTTGAAGTCGCGGCCTTTCAGCTCCGGCACCCACAGAGCCTGCCCCAGCAGCGGCGCCGTCGCCAGCAGCTTTACGAACGGTGGGTGCTCCGGGTTCAGTCCGTAGTCTTTGGTGTGCCACATCATGTAACCGGCAAACATGTGGTTGCCTTCGTCGAACGTGAGCGATTCGCGGTGGACCATCATTAGCGTCAGGACCATCTGTGCACCGATCAGCCCCGCCACGATTCCCCACAGCATCCACCCGGAAAGTTTTGGCACGCTCTTCCCATCCCTTGAAATTCACGCGGACCTCTTATGTCGAATGATCCGTCGCGTGCCGCATCCCTTACGCGGCCGGGTTCTATCGTCCCACGGTGTATGTCAGGTTATTCTTCCGAGAGGCGAATTTCGCTTCATTGAGGTTGATGCGAAAGCGCTCAACCCGCTCAATACCACAAGTATCCATAGCGCAGCGCGAATGGTCGAAAGCTGCGCGACAAACCCGATCAGGGGCGGACCGGCAAGGAAGCCAACATAACCAGCAGTCGTGACTACGGCGAGGCTGGGGCCCGGTGCGCTGCCTTCAATGTTCCCGGCAGCCGCAAACGTATTGGGAATGATCGTAGCTAGACCTGCTCCAGCGCACGTAAATCCCACCAACGCCGAACCCACATTGCCGAACAATAAGACGAAGACCAGCCCTGCCGCGGCTAAAAGTGCCCCGTAACACACGAGGTGCCCGCGGCCGAGCTTCCCAGTGAGATAGTCGCCTGTCAGACGACCTCCAGCCATAGCGGCTGAGAACACCGCATATCCAAGAGCGGCCAGTCCTGGCCCCGTGAGAACCGAAGTACGAAGATAAATGGCGCTCCAATCGGCGATTGCACCTTCAGTGAGCATAATCGAAAATGCAAGAAGAGCGAGAGCACCTAAGGGAACGGACCACGCAAAGGTGCCTCCGGATGCCACTTTCTCTCGATCCGAAGGGGCTGAGGGAAGCGGAAGCCACCTGAATGCAAGCATGGACATTGCGACAAGCGCTATGCCGCTGACCCAAAAGTGAACCCCGGCCGGAACCGCACGTGAAGCGACCAATCCCCCTAGCGCAGATCCGGCCATTCCACCCAAACTGAAGAGGGCATGGAATGAGGACATGATGTGACATTGGTATCGCTTCTCGAGCATCACGGCGTGAGTATTCATCGCTACGTCCATCGAACCACCCATCGCCCCATAGAAAAGAAGAGCGACCGACAGCGTCAGGACCGTATTGGATTCGGCAATCAAGGGCAGTGCGAGGCCAAACCCCAGCGTCGATCCAATCACGATGCTCAGACTACCGAACTTGTTAATGAGCCATCCAGCTACAGGCATGGCGAAAACCGAACCGATTGCCGCCATCATCAGCGACCTGCCCAAAACGGCGGGAGAAAGATGTAGCTGCGCCTGAAAGGCAGGAATCCTCGAAGCCCAGGTAGCGATGATCAGTCCGTGGACCAGAAAGACTAAGGACACGCTTACGCGTACCTGTTGGAGGCTGCGTTGCCGCATCAATCGGGGTCCGTGCGATTCGAGCGCCCACTTATTGAGCTGTACTGTGAATTTGATTGGCGACAGCGGCCGCCCGGAACAGGGATGTCGAATCGGCTTTCGACTCTTGCTGCAGTCTTTTCGACCGTGTCAAACAGTACAGAGTTAATTCCTAAACAAGCCGCCGCCTCGATGTTTTCGGCGCGATCATCCAGATACAAGATGTCTTGAGGGGCCGCCTTGAGTAGTTCGAGACAATTTCGATAGATTGCCGGCTCCGGCTTTATTGACCGGTAGTCGCAGGAATAAATCACGTATTCAAACGTAGAGAGGCTCTGAAAGGACTTCGTCACATAGCGACTGAGTTCGAACGGCATGTTTGAGAGAAGTGCTAATGGGATGCCTGCGCGGTGCAACAGCTCTGCCCATTGCACAGCGCCTTGATTTGGTCGCGTTATACTTTCGCTATCGAGCTTGATTAGCGTCGCTATCTGATCTTTGCTCAAATCCAGTTCTTGCTGGCGAACAACGGCTGTCCAGTAGGCAGGTCCATCGATATCACCGCGGTCGTACGGCGGCCGCAGCTTCCAGTAAAGTTCTGAGAATCGCTCATCGACGATGCCGCAAACAAGCGCCATCGCTTTCATGTCCTCCGGCGTTTGGTCGAGGCAAAGAACGTTTCCGTAATCGAAGACGACTGCTCGAACCGAGCGCTTTCGCGAAGGACCTTGTATGGCGCTGAATTTGGCAGTAACATGCACAAAACGGAATGGTACACGCATAAACGTGCATATTCAAGTGGATTCGTGCAATATGGTGCAGAATGAAACCGCAAGCTGAAGCAGACCAACTCGCCCTAAAGGAAGAGCGCCACCAACACATCCTGGAGCTACTTGGCAGCGAGGGCCGAGTCCTCGCCGCGGACCTCAGCGGTCGATATGGTGTCTCCGAAGACACGATTCGTCGAGATCTGCGCGAATTGGCGCGTTCGGGAAAGATCCAACGGGTACACGGCGGCGCGCTGCCTCGCCGCGCGGAGGCTGTTCCTTTCGTTTCTCGTCAACAAATCGATATTGAGAGCAAGACCGGAATTGCTCGAGCGGCGGCTGACATGATCCGCGATGGTCAGGTAGTGCTGATTGATGGAGGTACCACGAATCTAAGAATTGCTTCTTACCTTTCAAGAGAGCGTTCGACAACGATTGTTACCAACAGCCCGCCGCTTGCGCTTGCGTTGGCGGATCATCCGAAGGTGAGCGTGCTAATGCTCGGAGGAAAGCTTCATAAACAGGAGCGGGTCACGACGGGCATCGAGACCATTCGGGGAATCGAATCCATCCGCGCTGATCTATGCCTTCTTGGAATGTGCAGTTTGCACCCGGAGGTCGGAATAACCGTGGGCGACCGAGAAGAAGCGTACGTGAAGAAAGCGATGATAGGGGCTTCAACGGAAGTTGTTGGCCTGATTTCACTTGGAAAAATGGGGACGTTCCTGCCTTACCTCGTCGGTGCTGCTTCCCGACTGACACGTTTGATCACCGATGCCTCGAACGAAGATGTCCTGAATCCCTACCGCTCCCAAGCATAGAAGTCATAAGTACGTAAACCAGCGAGGTTTCAGAAGCGCTGTTAGGAGGCGGTACCCGGTTTCCGTTGCGATGGTCCAAGCCTCAATGTTCGCCGAGCCAAGGGTCCCGAACTGCCAAAGGCCCTCGTCGTCGAAATCCCATCCGGGTTTTTCAGTGGCGATGGGGCGCGAGAATCTCGCTCCCAAGGAGTGGCGTAGTTCATGCGCCGTGCCACACTGGAAAGTGGCCTGTTTGCGATCCAAGCCCAGATAGTAGACGTCCAGAGAATTTTTATTACGTAGAGGACGCGTTGCGTAGATACCCCAAAATCCCACTGCATGGTTAGGTGCGTTGTCGAAGAACCCGGGCTTATCCAAATCTGGGCGGACGGCGAATCCATCGATTTGCCACGAATTGGCCTTGCCCCTGAGCAAGAAACCATCGAAGCTGAGACGAACATTCGGGCCTTCTCGCAGATCCACGAGGCGCCCAGAACCGTATTCCAGTTCAAGCCTGCCCGCGCGCGCCGCAAGGGAGTTTTGCCCCCAAGTATTGCCGATCTCGAGGAAAGCCGCTTGGAAGTCGAGTTTCTTTTCATCGATTGGCCGGGGGCCGCCGATGCGGAAAGAATTGATGCCGCTCTTCAATTCCACGAACGAGCGAACGTGTTTGCCCGTAATGAACATCGAAATAAAGCATGTAGCGTTCATTGAAATAGCCGTTCATGAAAGGCTGTTGGCCCAGTTGTCGTTTCCGATCTGTTCCCAAACCTCGCGAGCCTCACCACCAATCGATAGGAACCAGTCATTGCGACCGGGACGCAGACGAATATATTTGATGGGGTCCCAAAAGTCCTGGCGCTCAGCGGGATCCGCGAGAAAACTCCAGTCGTCATCCTCGCGAAGCAAGTGATAGATCCGCTCCGGTGCCGGGGGCTCAGCGCTAGGAACCGATTGCCCCTGCGAGAGTCGCGGTGTCGCAGAAGACACGACCATTAAGATCATCAACGTTCGCATGTATCTGTTTGTTCCAACCCCGGGTGTGGCACTGCGCATGGCGAATCATCGTCAGAAGTTTTTTGCGGGTCTTATTTCTTTGTTACAGAATGGATTTCCGCGATGTACCCTCCCGGAAACTGCGCGACCACGGCTTCTCGTTCATCGGTTTTATACGGAGGTACCAGCACTTCGACGCCGCTTGTCTTCGCCTTGGTGAGCGTGTCCGCCAGATCCGCTACCTCGTATCCGGTCATTTCTCTGCCATACGGATAAGGAAGGTGCCCGTCGGTGACCAGAGCGGTCAACTTGCCAAACTTAGATTCGATCCTGACTCGCCGATAATTTTCTGCTGGCCGTCCGATTTCGACACCCGGTGCGCGCGGTTCATCAGAGACTACACTCCCTTGAGAGAAGGCGACAAAGCTGCGTACAAATGCATCCACTCGGTCCGGTGAGACATAGACGCGATTCTCGGGAATGGTTTGGAGCGGCTTGTAGGATGGCGCGGTGGTGTGCCAATACAGTTGCATGTTCACGCCACCCGAGAATTGAACGATTGCGTCTCGACCGATGGGGTCGTTGAAGGCAGCGACTAAGAGGTCTGCGCCGGCGGCCCTGGCGGAGCCGATCGCCTGGTCCAGATCAGTGACCAGATAGCCTGTGCGCTCTAACCCGAATGGGTACGGGACCGGCGTCTTGAAACCAAAGACTGAGATGCTGCCGACCGGAGTCAACACCAATTGGGACATGGTGCTGCTTGGCGTCGGGGTTACGGTGAAGACGCCCTGCTTGGTTGTTGTGCCACCGAATGTGGCAATCAGGCTCGCAACAAAACGATCAAAATCCTGAGGAGCCACGTAGACGTGAGTCGTGTCGTACTGGGGTCCGACAGCCGCGTCGGGTGCTTTGGTTGTCTGAAGACTTTGGGCGAAGGTGCTGGAGTATCGCGATTCCCACGCAAAGCCAATCGTCAGGAAGATCGCAACAGACGTTCCAGCTAAGAACTTTTTCAAGCGCATTCTATTTCTCCTAAGCCGCCGATCACCTCATCGCCGTAAGACTGTCCCCGCTTTCGAAGCACCTCACCTGCTGTGTACGCCGGTTGTGTCGACTGTGTCGGTCAAGGCGACGTGTTCTGCAAAGACGGAACTTCGGTCCTATCATCAGGTGCGTCGGCGTAGAAGATATTTGTGTTCCCCAGAGAGCACGAGTTCACCGCGCTGGTTATGGACTGTGGCCCTCGTCGTTACTTGGCCGCTATCTCCCTGCGGGGTGAGCGCAACAATCTCGAGAGCAGAATAGAGCGTGTCTCCGGCATGTACTTCCTTGAGAAACTTGCAGGACGCTTCGGTAAATGCGATGAACACGTCTCCGATGTACTGGGGAAACAGCGTTGCCCCCGGAGCCGTGACCGCCAGTACCTGCAAGCCATGCACAACCGGGGCTATGTGTCCGTGACGCCGTGCGTACTCCAGGTCGTAGTGAATAGGATGATTGTCAGCCGAAACGGCCTGGAAGGCCGAGGCGTGTGCATCGGTAAGTGTGCGACTTGGTGCGCGGAAGATTTCGCCAACGCGAAGGTCTTCAAACGTTCGCGCCGGTACAACGGTGAAGTCGCCGGGGTTAAAGGTGTGCGCGCTTTCCGGCATGTCTGTTGTCGAATTCATGTTGTCATCCTTTCCATCGTTGTTCTTCGAAGGCTGGTCAGTCGTTGAAAGTGGCGTTGATGCCAAGCTATTCTTCGGCAGGCTTATGGCTGCTACAACTGCTGCGCCGCCAAGAATCATATTGCGGCGGGACAAACCGCTCGATCTCTCATCGAAGTCAGGGGACATACCTGATTTCGCATCACTCGTTTGCGTTGGCATCTTTATAGCAAATCCCTTCGTTGCGCTTGGCAGTGAATTCGAGTGTTTGTTCGTCTCTTCTGCAACGACGGAACTTGAGCTGTAACGTGCCTTTCGTGACGGAGCCTTGTAAAGCTGACGGTCGTAGCGTTCACCGACAAGACAGACCGATGCCGCGTGCGAAACGTCGAGTTTTTTCGTGTGAATCCAAATCCCGAACTGTTCGCCAAGCACCATGCCCAAGAGCCCGACTAAAGCGACGATGGGCGGTGCGGGACTCTTCACGCGGATAAATCCGTAGAGGACGCCCACTCCGAGACCAACGCCAAAAGATAAAAACAACACTTTCACTTCTATCCCTCCGGGCAGGCGTAAATCAGAATGCAAAGCAGTCGCAACCCAGCCCCCACAAGCCAAATTCACCTAGCACTTCAAGGTGTGATCGCGTCCGGCCATCTGACGGCGCCTCAACATGCGAACAGGTGGCGGAGTGAGAAGCACCCCGAGCTTGGTTCACCGACTTGGCGTAACCTCCATATTCCTTGACGGGAGACCAGCTTGGGCTCACCGGCAGCGCAGGCGGGGCTAGTTTTGAGAATTCTTCGGTGGCATAAACGACCTTCCCACCCACGATTGTAAGTACCGATTCGAGGTGTTTGATCTCCTCCTCCGGTATGGAAAAATAATCGCCAGACAGAACAGCCAAGTCGGCCAGCTGGTCTGCGGCGAGAGCTCCCTTTTTTCCGTCTTCCGTAGAAAACCAGCTGCTCCCCATGGTGTAGAGCTTAAGTGCTTCCTCCCGATCCAATCGGTTCTCTGCCGGATAAAGATTGAGACCACCAATGGTCTTGCCAGTGATAAGCCAGTAGAGGGAAAGGTAGGGGTTGTAGCTCGAAACGCGGGTTGCATCGGTGCCGGCTCCCACTGGAACACCCATTTCCAACATTCGGCGGATCGGTGGTGTGCGTTTCGCCTGCTGCGCACCGTACCGCTCGACAAAATATTCGCCCTGGAAAGCCATTCGATTCTGCACGGCGATCCCGCCGCCGAGCGCTTTCACGCGCTCGATGTTGCGGTCGGTGATCGTTTCGCAGTGATCAAAGAACCAGTGCAGGCCGTCAAATGGAATCTCCCGGTTCACGTCTTCATAGACGTTTAGTGCTCGCTCGATGGTCTCGTTGTACGTAGCGTGCAGGCGAAATGGCCAGCGATTCTCCACGAGATGGCGAATCACCGCTTTCAGCTCGCTTTCCATGACGGGAAGCATGTCCGGACGAGGGACAAGAAAGTCTTCGAAATCCGCGGCGGAGAAGACCAGCATTTCTCCTGCTCCGTTGACACGATAGAAGTCGTCCCCATCGCCGGGCTTGGTCATTTTGGTCCAGCCCTGAAAGTCACCTAGTTCCCGTTTCGGTTTCTGCGTAAAGAGGTTGTAGGCGAGCCGAACCGACAGCTCTCCGTTGCGGTGCAGTTCGTTCACCACTCCATAGTCGTCGGGATAGTTCTGGAATCCGCCTCCAGCATCAATGGCACTCGTGATTCCAAACCGATTCAGTTCGCGGAAGAAGAGCCGGGAAGAATTGAGTTGATCTTCGCGGGAGAGCTTGGGGCCCTTGGCGAGGGTGGAATAGAGAATGTTGGCGTTGGGGTTAGCGATAAGAAGACCCGTGGGATTTCCGTGGCGATCACGCTGAACCTCACCAGCCGGGAAATCCGGAGCGTTCTTGTCATAGCCCACCGCACGCAATGCCGCTGCGTTCAACAATGCCCGGTCATACAGATGCATCACAAACACAGGTGTGTCTGGAGCAACTGCGTTGATCTCATCGAGCGTCGGCATGCGGCGTTCGGGAAACTGAAATTCAGTCCAGCCTCCGATCACCCGTACCCACTGGGGCGCGGGCGTTCGTGCAGCTTGCTCCTTGAGCATGCGTAAAGCGTCTGCGAGCGAAGGTACGCCATCCCAGCGCAGCTCCATGTTGTAGTTCAGGCCGCCCCGGATCGGGTGTATGTGCGAATCATTAAGGCCCGGGATGACCGTCCGGCCCTTTCCGTCGATAACTTTGGTCTCCGGGCCGCGCTGGCGAAGAATCTCATCGTTTTTTCCTGTGGCGATGATCTTGCCATTGCCGATGGCGGCGGCTTCGACAAACGAAGGTACACTGCTCGTCGCAATCTTCGCATTATGAATGATCGTTTCCGCAGACATAGAACCTCCTTCATCCAACGATTCCGTATTTTTGAAAAGGACGGGAAGGGGCAGGAATTACTCTCTGCCCCTCGTTCCGTGATAGCCGCGGACAGCAGTTCTCAGTGAGCAGCGTTCCTAAATCACGTTCCCGCCTTCGCGGTTTTCTGTTGTTCTTTGAGAGCTTCTTGCGCCTTTTGGTAGCTCTCCGCCACTGCGGTATAGTTCGGCGCCACCATACCGTACAGCTTGGCGAAATCCGCCGCATCGGAACGGTTCCAAGTCCGTTGAAGTTCGCACAGAACTGCATTCGCGCTCGTCGGAACGACGCCAGCTTGTACGAAACGAGCGACAGTTGTTCTTGACGCCATCTCGCTCGGGTCGCCGGAAGCATCAATCACGGCGTACACCTTGTACCCAGCCGCCAGTGCATCCAGCGCCGGAAACATGACGCAGACGCTGGTCCACACACCGGCCATAATCAAAGTCTTTTTCCCGGTTTCGCGCACCGTTTTGACATAGAGCGCATTGTCCCAGGCGTTGACTTCTCCTTTGCGCGGCACGTGAACGGCATGTGGCGCGGCTTCGTGAATCTCCGGCATGAGTGGGCCATTGGGTCCCTCAGGCACGGAGGCCGTGGTTATGACCGGGAGCTTCATCAATGTGGCGAGCTTCGCGAGCATCGTGGTGTTGGCTCGCAACTGTGCCACTTCGATGTCTTTGACAACTTGAAACAGCCCAGCTTGGTGGTCGAGCAAGAGCAGAAGGGTATCTGCCGGATTGATCAGTGCCGCTCCGCCGGTGGGCTCGTGTTCTATCCCGTCACGTATAGAATTAGGATTTGGTCCTGACTTGCTCATAGTTCCTCCTCCTTGCCTTTCCGTTTCCAGCGTACGCCTCCTGTGCATCTCTTCAGCCAAACGCCCTCCAGCTTTAGATTGCAGAGAAGAGCAGCGTTACGTTCCCGAGTGGGGTTTCGAAGTCGAGAGTCGCTGTTAACATGCTCGCAATTGTCAAGCCTTTGACGGAGATGAAGGGAGTCAACTCAACTGTTTCTCTCGCTGCCACCCGTCGCATGCTTGTCCTCCACCCGGGTTCCAGATACATCTCGAACGAATATTGGCAAGTTCGAACAACCCGAAAACGTGAGCAACGGTCTAGCTCACGGTGATTCGTGCGCGGCGCATGTTTGGGGATGGATCGTCTGGAATCGCCGGGGCGGAAACCGAATACGGGACTCTCGGAAGGCATGCAGTGCTAAGGTAGTCGGGGCAAGGCCAAGATGTCAGAGAAGGTGGTTCGTCACGAGTACGCGAAAAAGGGACCACCCCTAGGCGGCCTACCATCGTCGAGGCCGTGTTGAAGTTGTCGTTCCGTTTCGACGGTGACGGTGGGCGACGAAATTTCGACGACGGGAAAATGTGGATTTCTATTGCGCTGATAATGCCAGCAACGAGACGACGGCGGGCGCAATGTATTAAATCTTCGGGCCGTGATATTTCACGGCGAACGCGCTTAATTTCACAAAATAAAATTAGCTCGGAGATTGTTGAATTCGAAAGGCACTCGCTCTGGATGTCGCGTTTCTATCATCCGTATTTGCAGCACGTTACAACGACGCGGCATGCGTTTAAGGCTTGCCTCGGCTTTTTGCGCGATATTTCAGGGGCAGAATTCACCTGTACGATTAGCATCAATCAGGCACAACACGCCAAAATCTTGCCGATGGAGTCGAAGCGAACGATAACCGTCCGCGCGGCGCTATAATGCAGCCATGCAAGCGCCAGTGTTGTGCACCGCGTTCTTTCTTCTTTTCTCCACGTTTGTGTTCGCGGGTCCAGGCCCCACCTCTGGCACTGAAAATATTCCCAAATTAATGACCGATTCCAGTCTCGTCTGCAAAGGTGAGGTCGTCGAAGCGCCCGAGATGATCGCCGCGCCTAATCCTCCAACACCGCGTCGAACTGCAACCGCAGTCGTCCACGTCGATCGCTGCTTTAAAGGAGAACGGCCTGCCAGCGAACTGGTGCCTGTGCTTTTCGACAACATCCTGCCTGGTGGAGGTACGTCACTTGGGAGCATGTATGCGGTTCTTCGCAAGGGTGATTACTGTCTTTATTTTCTGAAGCCCGAAGGCGACAAGTACGTTTTAGTGGACGATTGGTTCGGCCAACTCCCGATCTCGCGCCAGCTCGCAAGCGATTCCGCAGAAGACTCGGACCCAATGCATCAATTGGAAATGGACCTAAAAGCGGGCCTGACTGACCCCGAGCGCGATCGCGTATTGGACAGCATTCGCATGCTGGGGAACATGCGCCACTTACAGTCGAAAACCGTGCTTATCTCTCTCCTGGACTCACCGGACGCTCTTGTGCGCACCTATGCCTATGAAGCGATGTTGCGGCTGCATGACTATTCTGTCTTGCCTGCCGTCGAACGATGGCTCACGGCACAACCGTCGCCTCCCGCTGCTTTGTTTCTTCCCAGGGATTCGCTGTTCCTTATGCAGTACAAACTGGTAAGTGAGATTTCCGCGATTCGTGATCCCTCATATCTGCGAACGATGGATGGCTTACTGCGGCTTCCAAGTCCAATTATGCGTAGGGACATACTTCAAGGCATTCGGTCCATTCATTCACCGCAGGGTGCCCTAACTTTTCTAAGAATGCTTGATGATCCCGATACCGATATCGGATTCATCGCCATGCAAGCCCTTTTCGAGTTGGCAGGCGGCGGACCAATCGACTGGGTTCCATCCTTCGAGCAGTTCCGCGACAACCCAACCTACTACGCCGCCACATGCCGTGAGTGGTGGCAAGCCAATCACTCCCAAAAGGAATGAGCGGGGCAACAGAATTCACGCCGCTTGGTCAACTCCCGTCGCGTAATCGGAAATCACTTGAATCCACATGGACGGCGTTAATCAGACTTAGGTCCGACATACCTGACTCCCAATAAATTTTTCCGCCACCCTGTCGTCTTTTGCCCGCCGTTTCCGATTACATAGATAGAAAATCTCCGTCCCTAGGCTTCTAAATTTCTCTCTAGGGGAGAAACGAAACAGGAGGACACCATAAATATTGAGTCTGCAAGCCGAACAGGCGACTCGATTTGACGCGTGAGGCGATCCGGTTGACTCGCTCGGCGAAAGCGCTCCTTCCCGATGATGCAGAAGTGGCAGGCCTGTTGTCCCTCATGCTGTTAACCGACGCTCGCCGTGCGGCGCGAGCAGGTCCTGATGAGGAACTGATCCCACTGGATAAACAAGACCGGACTCTTTGGGACCGGGCCGAGATCGAAGAAGGCATTGAGCTGATGACCGACGCACTATCGAAAGGATCGGTGGGTATGTATCAGCTACAGGCGGCGATCGCGGCAGTGCATGATGAGGCAGCACGAGTTGAAGACACGGATTGGCCGCAGATTCTTGCGCTATACGAATTGCTGATACGCGTGTCTCCCAGTCCGATGGTGACGCTCAATCATGCAATTGCATCTGCCATGGTAGACGGCCCGTCGAAAGGTCTCGAACTACTCAAGACGCTCGATGTCGATGGTCGGCTTGCCGAGCATCATCGTCTTGACGCGGTTCGTGCCCATCTGCTCGAAATGCTCGGCGATTATGCAAGCGCCGTCAAACACTACCGGACCGCGGCTGGCCGGACAACAAGCATTCCGGAACGAAATTACTTGACCGCACACCAAGCGGCCCGGCTTGAAAAGGGCTCGCCAAGCCGGGATCAGAAGACTGACGTTCCGTCATCATGAGCGCGATCCTATCCATTAGAAGACGACCTCGTGGAAGAGGGCCTCGCGATCGCACAGCCGCGAAAAGCGATGAGTTTCCATGGGCGGTGAAGTCTAACCTTCGAATGACAAGCATTCGGTGAAGGAGATTAGAGATGAACATGAATACTTACGTGAATTTCTCTGGCAAATGCGCTGAGGCGTTTCGCTACTACGAGAAGCATCTCGGGGCAAAGTTGGCATGGTGATGACTCACGCTCAATCGCCCAGTCCAAGCCGCGTCAGCCCGGAGTGGAAGCACGCAGTGCTGCACGCGCGCATTTCGATTGGTGACACGGAAGTCTGGGCAGCGGACATTCCAAACGCCGAGCCGATGCGGAGTGCGTACCTGACGCTGAGAGTGGACAGTGACGGCGAGGCTGAACGCGTTTTCTCCGCCCTTTCCGACGGCGGTCAGGTCTTGATGCCGATTCGAGAGGAGTCCTTTGCCACCCGCTTCGGCCAGGTGCGCGATCGGTTCGGCATCAACTGGATGATTCTCCACGAGCGTCCTACGCCGTCGCAGACGTAGATGACAAATTCGACTCACTCATTCTTGAGGCCTTCGGCTATTTCCTCGCCTAACACCATATTCGTCAGTTCCTGTTCCCGACTAGCACGAAAAGGCGGGACTCAATCGCTCCGCAGGTTTTTCCCACCGCTATGTGTGCCTCCCGTTCATCTGTGTAATTCTAATGGCCGCATGCCATGATTGCCAGCTCGCCGGGCCGTGGGGACAGTCTATCGCTGATCCCCGTCGTCGTCGCCGTAGTCGAAACCGCCTTTTCCACTTCGTCAAATTTCCGCCGCCCACCGCCGCCTTCGCCGCACGCGCGGCATTCTCGCAGTATCGTCGAAAACGAAAGGACAACTTCAACACGGCCTCGACGGCGTAGGCCAGCAGGGTTGGTCCCTTTTTCGCGTACCCATACGCCATCCCGTTCGGACTTTAACTCCAATCTCTGTCGCTTTTAGATTTGGCTCAGCGAGTTCTTCGCTCGTTCAAATTCGCTTTGGAATCCGGGTAGAATTCCTTCCAGGATGCTCGTCGTGCGTGTTGCCACAATGCCGAGAAAAGCTCCGCCCAGAGCATCTAGATTTTTTCGAGTCGCGGTGGCCACCTTGCTCGGGGGTCGGGCCGACGTCTTCGAGACCGCGCTATCGTATTCGCCGGCATGGCCCGACGGTCGCTCCGCATAAACCTTCGCTGGTCCTCGCAGCGCGCTGAACAGCGCTGCGAGGATGATGCCGCCGGCGAATGCAACTGCGAGCATCGTTCCTGGGCGTTCTTCAACCTGCGAGCGCCAATCGACTGCCGCTTTGGCCCTTTGCTTCAACTCGATCAGGTTATCGCCTAGCTCAGTTCGCTTCTGTTCGATTTCCCACTCTATTTGATTTGTTGTTTCGCCCATCGCACGTCCTCCTCTAAGGTTCGAATCGTTTTGTCGGGTGTTAAATTTGCCCGCTTCAATTTCGTTCCACCGGCGCCAATTAAAATTCCTGCCGCGACTGTTAATACACCGCCCACGATCAACGTCGCGAGCCAACCTGCCATGACCAACGACAGCGCGTACACAGCGGCAAGAAGTAAAAACCCCAATCCGTAAAACGCCAGGGCCACACCTGCACCCAGCGTGGCGCCTGGCCCTGCGACTTTTTCCGCCCCTTCCTTCAGTTCGCTCTTGGCCAGCCGAAACTCCGCTTGGACGATCTGCGTCAGATTAGAGGCGATGTCCTCCAATATTTCAGGCACGGATCGCTGCCTTTGTGGCGCTGTCATAAGCAGCCTCCTGTGCGCCGGTTAAACCGGCGAGGTGTAGTGAATGCAAAAGTCACATGATAGTGGTTTAGCGACCCACATCGGCCCCGAGTCATGCGGAGCCGCTCGCAAGGGCGGCGTCGAAGCGTTGACAGGGGAACGCGCGGGCCGGGTAATC
>Ga0210396_10001729_pt1 | contig 23062 bp, 17 predicted proteins | sample IncBWH17OmetaG_FD_155466 | JGI IMG/M metagenome (GOLD analysis project Ga0210396, IMG submission 155466) | Forest soil microbial communities from Barre Woods Harvard Forest LTER site, Petersham, Massachusetts, United States - Inc-BW-H-17-O ... | reverse complement strand
CACGGCCATCCTATCGTCCCAGTATTCAGGAGTGACGTCTTCCAACTTGTGCCGATCATCGTTCCCTGCGTTGTTGACAAGCACACGAATTGCGCCCAGTTCACCTTCGATTTCGCCAATGACAGTCTTAATCTTCGCGACATCGCGAAGATCGCAGGACCAGAATCGAGGCGGGTGCGTGCAGCGATCCGTCAATTGACGGATCAACTCGTGAGCAGGATCCGCGGCCAAATCGACAAAGGCCACTTTCGCGCCCTGTAGAGCAAAATGTTCCACCATCGCGGCGCCTATTCCGGAGGCTCCGCCTGTGATCAGGACGGGTAGTCCCTCAAGACTCGGATAATGACCGAAACGTTCAGTTGATGTCATCGCCTTACCTTCGTGCTTCCGCGGCATGATCCGAATAGTTAAGTCCGATGCAGATGAATTTTCCGACTCGTCCGACGCACGCTCCGATGGGCGGCTCGCCCTCAACCAAAGGAAGAGAGTTCACGTCCAGACGTTTCAACCGATCCAGCGATAAGGGAAGCAGCACATCTTCAGAGATTTCGCGCACCTCCCCACTCAGATCGTATATATGGCCGTTGTCATCAATACTTCCGGTCATTTCCTGGCCGTTCGGACCGTAACGAAGCAGCTTCATCCTAGTTCCTTTACATGCTGAATTGTTCTGGGTTGCGCATCTGCTTGTCAGTTAGGCGGACAGTCCCTGAACGTACGCATAATCTTTGGTAGCCGCTTCTAGGGCCGTCATTCCGATAAAGGGCGGCTCTTGTTCCACATAGAAGCGCTCGACTCCTGCTAACTTCGCCGCTTTGAGGATGGGGCGGTAATCGATACATCCAGTGCCAAGGACCGTTCCCTGAGGAACATCTTGTGAGGCAAGCGAAGTGCTGGGTTGAGCCGGCCTTACGAAGTCCTTGATGTGTACCATCCGGTACCGGTTTGGATAACGCTGAAAGTACTGGACAGGGCTGTGACCTGCTGCCACCATCCACCCACAGTCGAGTTCGAGCTTCACGAGATCGGCGTCAGTGTGTTCGATGAGAACGTCGTAACCCACTTTTCCGTCGCCAAGATCTCGGAATTCGAAATTATGGTTGTGGTACGCGAACTGCAATCCTGCCTGTTTTGCCTCCTTGCCGAAGCCATTACAGAACTCTGCCATAGCCTTGTAGTCGTCTGCACTCATCAGTTTACCGGCAGGCTTATCGGTGAACTGGCTCATGCCGGAGCTCACGATGTAGTGAACTCCAAGTCTGTTCCCGGTCTCGAAGATCTGGTTCCGCTCGCTTCTTCCAACGTTGAAGAAGTGAGAACTGCGGCACTTCAACCCGGCGTTTGCGAGTGCAGTGCGAAATTGTTGCGGGGAATAGCCTCCGAGGCCGGCCGTTTCCACCTCACGGTAGCCAATCTCCCGAACCTTCTTAAGCGTCCCCTCGACGTCCGCCTTCAGTTCCTTGTCTACGGTGTAAAGCTGGATGCTCGGGACGCTCACGACCGGCTCCGCGTGCAGTATGTTGGTGATTCCGACCGAAGCAGTGGCCGTGAGTGCAACACCGCCCTTCAATATTGAGCGTCGTGTCATTGATTGCATCGTCCAGTCGACCTTTCTAACTTCAGCTCTGTTCCGAATAATCGAGTACCTCGGTGACCGCAAAGCTACTCTCAAGGCAGCGAGAATGCGACGTAGACGCCTTTTGCCGGCGCAATCTGGTATCTCCCACCGCCTGTTGCGACGACGACATATTGCTTTCCATCGATCATGTATGTGGCCGGAGTAGCGCGACCGGCATATGGAAGTTGGGTCTCCCACAGGAGCTTGCCCGTTCTGCTGTCAAAAGCGTGGAACTTGCGGTCATAAAGCGTGGCACCAATGAAGACCAGATCGCCAGCCGTCACAATGGGGCCACCATAGTTTTCTGATCCTGTATTTTTCATGCCTTTCGCCGCCAAAGACGGATATTCGCCCAGAGGAATCTTCCACAAATAGTTCCCAGTGTTGAGATCAATTGCATTGAGCGTGCCCCACGGCGGAGCGATGGCGGGGTAATGATCGGGATCCAGGAACTTGCGATATCCGGTGAAGCTATATTGCGGCTCCTGGGAACCTGCGGACTGCAGCGAATCGGAAACTCGAAGATAACGCAATAAGGCATCGAGTTCTGCCGACTGCAGCTTGGGAAACGCCGGCATTCTTCCTTTTCCCTGGTGAACGAGTGTCACGACTTGCTGCTTGGACAAGCGCTGCCCAGTACCAATCAGCATCGGAAAAGAGGGAAGAATTCCTTCCATGTGATCGCCATGACAAATGGCGCAATGCTGCTGGTAAGCCGCTGCTCCCTGTGGATCGTTGGTAGCAGATTCGGCCGCAACGGACGCCATCTCCTGCTTATCACTAGCCGGCTGTGCTCCAGCAGAGGCCGTTGGATCCTGATGCATAAACTCCAGCAGGCTCGTCAATTGGGCGTCCGTCAGGTTAGGAAACGTCGGCATCCTCCCCTTTCCCTGATGAATCGTCGCTGTGATCTGAGCGTCCGTAAGCTTCTTGCTGATACCGACCAGGGATGGGAAGCCTGGAGGTGAGCCACTTCTGTCAGCTCCATGACAGACGCTGCACTGACTGCGATAAATCGCCTCGCCCGGAGTTCGCGACGGTTTATCTGCTGCGAGCCCACCTGTCCATGCCATCTCATTGGCATTGATGTAGATGACGCCGGTTTTAGGATCAACGGCGGGACCACCCCACTCAGCTCCGCCATCGAATCCTGGAAAGTTGACGGTCTGCTTGTCTAATCCAAATGGAATGAACAACCCTTCGCTACGAAACGTCCGGAATTTATCGACCGCCCACGTGTGAGCTTCGGGCGTTCGATTCGTCAGCATGTCTTCGGTGAGCAGTTGTCTGGCGTAAGGAGCTGGTTTGAGAGGCCTTGGCTGCGTCGGCGACGCAACTTCTCCAGGAACCGTGCTTGCGGGATAGCTATGTTCTTCGATCGGAAACAACGGCTCACCTGTAGAGCGATCGAAGAGATATAGATAGCCAGTCTTGGTAGTTTGCGCGACAGCATCGATCCGTTTTCCATCATGTGTCACCGTCAACAGAGATGGAGCCGAGGGAAAATCTCGATCCCATAGATCGTGATGAACATCCTGGAAATGCCAGATTCGCTTTCCAGTATTGGCGTCGAGCGCCAATAATGTGTCGGCGAAAAGATCGTTGCCGATCCGGTCACCGCCATAGAAGTCGAAGGACGCGGAACCCGTTGGGACATACACAATACCGCGCTCGGCATCAACTGACATGCCGGCCCAATTATTGGCGGCGCCGGATGTCTTCCACGCGTTTGGAGGCCAGGTCTCATAGCCAAATTCCCCCGGATGCGGAATCGTATGGAAACTCCAGCGAAGCGCACCAGAATGGACGTCGAACGCACGGATATCGCCGGGCGGGGCTGGAAGGGTCTCCGGCATTTCGCCGCCTACGATAATGACGTCCTTGTAGACGATACCGGGAGTCGTAAGCGCGATCGACTGAACCTGGTAATTACCCCGCAGATTCTTTCTGAGGTCGATTCTTCCTTCCTCGCCAAACGAAGGAATGGGACTGCCGGTCCGGGGATCGAGCGCATAGAGGTAATTCATTACACCAGCGATAATCCTGCCTTCTTTTCCGTCAGTCCAGTAGGCGACTCCGCGTGCTGGTTGTTCCGCCTTGATGCCTGAATCAAACTTCCACAACAGCTTTCCGGTGACGGCATCGAGGGCAATGACCTTCTGGGACGGGGTGTACGCGTAAAGTGTGCGTCCAACGATAAGCGGACTTGTTTCGAGTCCTCCCTCTTCGCCGGTGTCAAACGTCCACGCCACCTTGAGCTTGCTCACATTGTTGCGATTGATCTGTGTCAGGCTCGAGTAATGCTGATTCGCGGGTTGACCTCCATAGACTGGCCAGTCAACATTCGCGCTCGAACGAGAAGCGCCTTTGTGGGCAACCTGCGCGCTGCCCGCGCCAATCGCGAAAGCGGCTCCGACTATCACTGATGCCGTGATGATTGTGCTCGTTCGTTTCATGCGCTTCCGTATGCTCGTCTACGTCGTTCTATCCAAAGTTTCGAACTCCTGCGAGCCACAGCAGAACGAACAGCGTGCACTCCTTGCGGAAGGATCGAAGCCAAAGCATGCTGCCCGGTGGCGGCTCCGGCGCAAGATAAGAAATCGCGACGCTTCATAGTGCACCAACAGAAAACTTAAAGATGGTCGTGCTGCGTCTCACACGCCCCAGCTGCAATTCTGTGGAAGGAAAAGTCGGATGATTGGGCGAATCCGGGAAATGCTGTGTCTCCAGGCAAAGCCCGGTACGTCTTCCATGGCCCTCCTTAGCTTTACCGAATCGCTGGTCATCCAAGAAATTACCGCTATAAAGCTGCAGACCCGGTTCAGTAGTGGACACTGTGAGGGTGCGGCCACTTGCAGCATTGCGTAGGTGAGCGACGGCCCGTAGCTCTCCGGAGATGCCGTTCAGCGCGAAGTTATGATCGTAGCCGCCAGCGAACTCTAACTGCTCATGCCCGGAATCGATGCGTGCGCCGATTGCGTTCTTCGTTCGAAAATCAAACGGCGTGCCCTCTACAAAAGACAAAGAACCCGTAGGGATCAACGAAGGCCCGACCGGGGTGAAGTGGTCCGCGGCAATAGATAGCTCATGATCAAGAATGGATGCTGTAGCGGATCCGGACAAATTGAAATAAGTGTGGTTCGTCAGATTCACGACTGTTGTCTGGTCCGTGAAGTAGGAATAATCGATACGTAGAGCATTGGGAGAGACTGAGTATCGAACTCGAACAGTCAAGTTGCCCGGAAAGCCCTGATCGCCATCTGGACTATTCAATGTAAGCTCTACACCGGAAGAGAATGGCCGCGCTGACCATACCTGCTGGTCGAACCCGACTCCGCCACCGTGGAGTGAGTTCCCGCGATCGTTCGTAACAGCCTGATAACTTCGAGATCCTACTGTGAACCGGCCCAATGCAATACGATTTGCGTACCGTCCAACAATTGCCCCGAGAAAGGAAGACCGATCGTCGAGATAGCTGTCCAGAAGCGAGTAATTGAGAACAACGTCTTCCATTTTTCCGTAGCGGTCCGGTGTACGAAGCGATGTCAGCCGAGCGCCATACGTCATGATCGCAGCGTCGATACCCTCATCCTTCAACACATAAACATCCACTGCAGAGCCGTCTGGAGCCGATCCGACCTTCGTGCCGCCTCTTTTGTCTGTAAAACCGGGACCCTCGATCGCTGTGGCCATCTTCGGATTTCACCTCCACTCATATTTGCATCGATCAGTCGCCCACCATCGGTACTGGCTCGCTTGTTACTCATCGGGTCAGAGAAAGACTATAGGCTTCAACAGCAGTGCCCCCGAGAATCCTCTCTCTTTCGGTCACCGACAATTGCGCTATTGCGCTTTGGATCGTGGCCATCCAGCGTAGGTACGAGGATGCCAAAGTCATGACTGGCCAATCTGACCCAAACATGATTCGCATCGGAGTGAAAGCCTCCAGAATTGTTTCGATGTATGGAGAGAGTCCCTCGTCGGACCAGGTATGCCAGTCTGCCTCGGTTACCATTCCCGAGACCTTACAGTAAACATTCGATCTCCGAGCCAGCTCCCGTATGTTTTCTCTCCATGGGGAGAAAACGCGATCACGAATGCGCGGTTTGGCGACATGATCGAGGATGAAGACTTGATCCGGATGTCGATCTACGAATTGAATCGTCTGGGGAAGATGCTTCTCAAAGATCAGGATGTCGTATCTGAGATCGAACTGCTTCAATGCAGCTACGCCGCGATTGAAGTCGTCGCGCAACACGAACTGATCGTCCGATTCATCATGAATCGGATGACGTACCGCTTTCATTTTGGGGAGAGCGGCAATCCGTTCGAGGTCTGTCACAACAGCAGGGCTGGTGAGAGGCGCCCAACCCACGACTCCGCAGATCAAGTCGTCTGATCCCGCGACCCGGCTGAGCCATCCAGTCTCTTCGATGGTTCTCTCAGTCTCGACAACGATTGTGCCAGTAACGCCCGCCGCGGCGGTCACCGCATGTAGGTCATCGACCAGGAAATCTCGTCGCAGGCCCTCCATACCATCTGCCATCCAGGGCGGCCCCGGAGGAAGATAGCGCCACAAGTGCTGGTGTGCGTCGATGCATAGGTGACTCATATCAAAAAAACATCCAATACAGCTACAAAAGGATTTGCCCTGCGGAGTTCGTGAATCGCCCAGCAGATGCCGGATCAACTACGATTCACAAAGCACTTTCAGATCCGCCGAGGCACCAGGCTCCTGAGGTGTGTGGTAGACACCATCCTTAACCTGCGCGGGATGGATGAAGTGACTTCGAAGATGAGGAATGTGCTCAAGGAACTCTACTTTGAGCCCCAGCCCGATATGGTTGAAGAGAACCAGGTGCTGATGCAGCTGTCCCATGTCGCCCACGTGCGGCACCACGGGAAGATCGAAGAGTTTCGCGAGGAAACTGATAGTAAGGAACTCGCTGACCCCCCCAACTCTTGTGCAATCGACCTGAACGAAGGACAACGCTTCGGCCCGCATAAAGTTCTTGAACAGGACACGGTTCGCGATATGCTCGCCGGCAGCGATCTTTATTGGGCTTAGTGCACGTGACAGTTCAACGTGAGCCTGGATGTCATCAGGATGGGTCGGCTCTTCGATCCAGTGAGGGCGGAACTTTGCCAATTCGCTGCATATGCGTAGAGCATCGGGAAGATGCCAGTGCTGATTGGCATCGAACATCAGCGTGCTCTCCTCTCCGACCAGGCTGCGCAGCATCGCTGCGCGCCGCAGATCTCGGCTCTCTTCCCGCGAGCCGACCTTCAACTTGAACGCCGAAAATCCCTGACTCAGAGCCTTCTTCGTCAGTTCGGTAACTTTTTCATCGTCATAGTCCATCCAGCCAACCGATGTGTCGTAGCCTGGATAGCCACCCTTCAGGATGGCTTCCCGCTGTGCGCGGCTGGGAAGCTGCTCATTTAACATCGAGAGAGCTTTCTCTTTGCTGAGTATCTCTTCGAGATAGCTCAGGTCCAAAACCCGGACGAGCTCCTCCGGAGCGAGATTAAGCAGGAGCTTCCAGAGCGGTACGCCTCGGCTCTTTGCCCAAAGATCAAAGCAAGCGTTGGTAATGGACGCCAATGCCAATTGCACAACGCCCTTGTGCGGGCCGAGCCAGCGTAGTGCAGCGTGATCCGCGATCTTTCGGGATATGTTCCCAAAGTCTGCCATGACGGCTTCAATGCACATGCCCTCAAGGGGCTTCGCCAGCATTTCGATTGCTTTGCAGACGAGCGTATTGCCGTCGCCGAGCGTTAGGACGAAACCTGATCCGCGCTGCCGGTCCTGCGTCGACAATAAAGTCATGGCCAGGCAGTATTCCGACGTTGCGTGAATCGAGTCTGTACCCGCACCCGGAGGCAATGCAAACCGGGCATCATACGTAGAGATGGATTGAATTGTGCAATCAGGCATGTCCCATTCCAGTTAACGTCTGTAACCGAGCTCAGCGCCGCCGCTTACCGGCAAGATGGATCCGGTAATAAAGCGGGCCTTAGATGAAAGTAGAAAAGCTGCTGCATCTGCGATGACGTCACCCCGCGGGCAACACCCGAGTAGGTGAATGTCATCGAGATACTGTCGTATGCCGGCGGGGTTGGGCTGATCTGCAGCCCACTGCTCAAGCATGGGTGTCCATACCCCCGCAGGGCAGACCGCGTTCACTCTGATGTGATACTTTGCGTAGTCGGCCGCCATGGCCTTGGTGAGCGAGATCATCCCGCCCTTAGCCGCAACGTAGGCAGCGTGGTCGTGTTGTCCGAGGAGTCCGACCATGCTCGCCGTATTCAGAATCGCTCCTTTGCTTTCGACCAGAGCTGAAAAAGCAAACTTCGTCGTCCAGTAAACGGATTTGAGATTTGTACGCTGAAGGTCGTCCCACTGTTCTTCTGTAGTTTCGTGCAGGGGGCACGATGGTCCTACAATTCCGGCATTGTTGTGCACTGCATCGAGGCGTCCGAACTCTTTCAACACGGCTGTGATTGCAGCTTTGATCTCCGCTCCGTTAGAAACATCGGAATGATACGCGGTACTGCGATTGCCTAGTTCTTTAGCCGCGCCTTTCGCCTCTTCAAAGTTCCGATCAAGAATCGCTACGGTCGCCCCTTCACGCGCATAGGCAATCGCACACTCGCGGCCTATCCCACTCGCCCCGCCAGTCAGGAGAATTACCTTGCCTTCAAGATCTCTTTCCATGTGCAACCCAGTTGTCGTACGCGGTTTTGGCAAATCGAGCCATTGCCTTTTTCACGTATTGCTCTGCCATCTCCCCGTCGCCCTCGCGCAGGAGATCGACAATCCGTTGATGTGACTCGAGGTCTTTGTCCCACACTGATGTACTCCGTCCCCCGGAAATCATCCGCAATCGGACAAAGGCGAAAAACGGTGTCAGCATACGTTGGGCGTAGTCGAGAAGGTGTTTGTTCTCTGACAGACGGCAGAGTTCCAGATGAAACTTCAAATCCCAATCAAGCATGTTTGGAGCGCTCTTTGCCTTGGCGGCCCGCCGCATCCCATCCACGATGGCTTGCAGATTTGAGAAGTCCGGTTGCGCCTGCGCCGCGAGACTTGCTGCGAGCCCTTCGACAGCACTGCGCATTTGATAGAGCTGGACAACATCTTTTTCGGCCAGATTGATTACGCGCGCGCTTCGGCCGCCTTCCTTTGTGACGAAGCCGTCACGCTCAAGCAGATTGATCGCCTCGCGGATCGTTCCTTGCGCTACGCCGAAATGTTGTGACCACTTGCCTTCAATAATCCGTGTGCCTGGAGGCAGAGTTCCGTTCATGATCTCTGCCAGCAGCTTTTCAGCCAGAGTCTTCTTGACGAGGCCATCTGTCGCGAGTGAGGAAGGGGTCGGCATCGGATTAAGTGCTTAAATTATGCACGGGTGATCCTATTGTTACGCCCGCCCGATTGTCAAACAAACAATCAAAGCACTTGGACAAATTTGCCCTTTTAGATGGTGAGAGATAGCATGTCTCCGTTTTTGAGGAGTTCGCTATGCAACGATTCGGCACAGTAATCCACGTCAAGCCCGGGTGCACTGAGGAATACAAGAGATACCACGCCGCTGTTTGGCCCGAAGTGCTGAGCAAGATCTCAGAGTGCAATATTCGCAACTACTCAGTCTTCCTCAAAGAGAATGTCTTGTTTGGATATTTCGAGTATCACGGAACAGACATCAAGAAGGACTGGGCAAAGATGGCTGCAGACCCAAAAACCCAAGAGTGGTGGGCGATCACGGGTCCTTTGCAGGACCCTCTCCCAACGAGAAAAGAGGGGGAATGGTGGGCGGAAATGGAAGAAGTATTTCATCTCGACTGAAACAACGTTTCTACGCCAACTCTGATCTACGTCCGACCGGTCGCCTAATCTTCTCGGGCATCGTCACGCGGTGAGCGGGACAAGTCGGCACGTCTGCCCTCCTCAAAGCCTCATTCAAGCATTCTCGACCGGGGACAATTCAAAGTGACCTTCTAATCGTGCGTAAGTGCCTGCGTCGTGCTCTGAAGCACTTAAACCGAGATGAGAGCGTGCGGGCAGGTCGTCCCGAATCATGGTAAAGTTCTTATTATAAATGGTTTACGAAAAACTACTTGACAATCGAAAATTCTGTGATCTAGGGTGCTCATCACAATTTAAGTGCTTCATTTGGGCGCACAATGTCCAAACGAAGGCACAGGACAAGCTGCAGGACGCGGCCTCACGGCCTGGCGCCAGCTGGAAGCAAGCAGGAAGGTGTGTGGCCTGTCTAGTTTTTCAGTCTCGATTCGTTTGGGGAGGTCATTCGCATGTCGAAGCGGTTCGTAGTTTTTGCGCTCCAGGTCGGAATCGTTGCATTGGCACTGACAGGTTGGACTCGTGCCCAAACAACATCCGGACTCATCACTGGCGCCATCACGGATTCAAGCGGCGCAGCGATACCAGACGCACAGGTAGTCCTCACGAATCAGGCTACCGGAGTGCAGCGAACAGCCGCCACCGACAGTGGCGGCCATTACTCTGTCCCGGATTTGCAGCCAGGCGTCTATGATGTCTCGGTCAGAAAAGTAGGATTCGCAACCGAGAAGTTGGCGAACGTTCACCTGGAAGTCAACCAAAGCGAAACATTGAACTTCAAGATGTCTATTTCGACCTCCACGCAGACCGTGGAAGTCAACGCGGACGTGACACAAATCAACACGACCTCCGCGACACGCGGCGAAGTAGTAGGCCACACGGCAATCGTGGAGTTGCCGCTGAACGGACGGCAATTCAACCAGCTCACTCTGCTCACGCCCGGAGCTGTGCCTTTAATTCAGGGAGGACAGCAGGGGGCGTTCACCGTGAAGCTTGGAGCTGGGTCGGTCAGCCCTTCGGTCGACGGACAGCGTCCGCAGCAGAACAACTACACGATGGATGGTGTGCTAAACAACGCGCTGTTCACGAACACCTTCGCCATTAGCCCGCCGCCGGACGCGATTCAGGAGTTCAACGTCCAGTCCCATATTACGGACGCTCAGTTTGCAATCAGTTCGGGAGCAAACATCAATCTCGTGACCCGTTCTGGAACCAATGAATTTCATGGTGGAGTGTACGAGTTCATTCGCAACAACGTGCTGGACGCCCGGACATATCCAGCCACAACTGATAACCCCTATAAACAGAATCAATATGGCCTTTACGTGGGTGGGCCGATCATCAAGAATCACACTTTTTTTTCAGGATACTGGGAAGGATTCCGCTCGGAGCAAACGCAGTCCTATCTTTCGTCGACCCTGACCGACGCCATGCGGGGAGGAGATTATTCGGCCGTGTTGGGAACGACACCAATCGGAATTGATGATCTTGGTCGCCCCGAATATGCAAATGAGATTTACGACCCGTACTCCACAGCTACCGACCCCAAGGATTCTTCTAAAATCATTCGAAATCCCTATCCGAACAACACCATTCCCAAGGAACAAGTCAATTCAGCTGCACTCGCGATACTCAACAAGTACTACCCATCCCCGAATCTGAATGTCGCGCCTGACGTACTGCCAAACTACGCATTTAATGGGAATACGTCGACTAAGGCGGATCAGGTGGGCATTCGAATCGATCATGAGTTCAACCAGAACAATACGGTGTTCTTCCGTTTCAACCGCTCCAACAACAACGTTACGAGCCCGGAAGGATTCCCTGGGTATGAGGGAGAGAAATCCAACTACTCGCGTGCTTTTGCCGGCGGATATACCCACGTCTTCAGTCCAAACACGATTCTCAATATCCGCTATGGATATACCGAGACTTCGTTCAGCGTCTTTGACCAGCCGGCGGGGACGGACTTCCTCAGCGCCCTGAACTTCGCTGAGACGGCTCCCGTGAAGAATGATCTACCGCTAGGCCCGGGCGTTGGCATTGCCAACGGGTATACGGGAGTTAGCCAGTTTGCTGCTCCGGTCGGACCCCAAAAAAACAGCGACTATCACGCAGATCTCTCAAAAATTGTTGGAAACCACACCATTGGTGTCGGCGGCATGTACTACCGGATTCATAGTTTCGATGATGGCTGGCAGTACACAATGAACTTCACCCCAAACGGAACCTCCGTCGATGGATCACAAAGTACAGGTTACGGTCCGGCCAGCCTGTTGGTGGGTACTCCAGACAGCTACACCCCATGGGTCGGTGATACCTCGGAAGACCAAAAAATAAACTGGTACGGATTCTATGCCCAGGATCAATGGCGCGTTCGCAAAGATTTGGTGCTCTCCTATGGTCTTCGCTACGACTACATTTCTCCGCCGACGTTTGCCAAGATCAATTCCGGCTTAAACGTCCTTACCGGCCAATTCCTTGTTACAGGTCCCGTCCCCCCACTCTTTCCAAAGGCTGTCGGACCCAGCAGCTATTACTACGCCCAGACGAACGGCTGGCAACCCCGTTTCGGCTTCGTCTACCAGCCCGGGAACCGCACCGCTATCCAGGGCGCGTTCGTGATCATCGACGATCACAACAACACCTTGATCGAAGAACAATCGGACATCCGACTCTCCTGGCCGAGCGGCATCTTCACCACCATTAGTAATCAGGACCTCGGCTATCCATCAGTATTCATCAATACACTTCCTCCCGCATCAACGTTCCTCAATCCGAATAAGCCACTCGCAAGCTTCGGTGGAAGTCCGCACCCTTCCATTCCTTACTCAATGGAATGGAATTTCGGCGTGGAGCAGCAGTTGACGCGAACTCTGGTCCTGGGCGCACACTATGTTGCTTCGGGAAGCAGGCACGAATTTCTGCAGCCTCTCGCCAACTCGGCAACCATCCCGGGACCCGGACCAATCTCGAATCGTCAACCGTTTCCGCAATACGGTGGCCCGATTCCCTGGGACTACAACGAAGGCACCGGTAACTACAACGGGCTTCAGGTGAAGCTGAAGCAAGAGCTCGCGGGTGGCCTTTATTATCTCTTCTCTTACAGCTATGGTAAGTCGATGGATTTGGCATCAGATCCACAGGCGGATACCATTACTAACTTCTACAACCTCGCTCAAGACTATGGCCCGTCTGACTACAACAGGAAGCACATGGTCTCATTCGCAGCTTCCTATGCGCTCCCCGTAGGTAATGGAAAGGCTCTTTTGACAAACGCAAACTCGGTGGTCAACGGCGTTCTCGGGGGATGGAATATCGGCGGCATCTTCACTGCTGACAGCGGTTTGCCATTCAGTGCAATGGCCGGTGGTGATGTCGCTAATACCGGCGGCGGACCGCAAAGGGCGGAGCGAATTTCAAATGCAACAGGAACAGCTCCGAAAACGAGACAGCAATGGCTCAATGTCAATGAATTCTCGACCCCAGTGCCATACACGTTTGGTAACGAGCGGAGGAATGACCTCGTCGGTCCCGGATACCTGAACGTGGATTTTAACGCCCGAAAGGACTTCAAGATTGAGCGACTTACGACACAATTCAAAGCCGAATTCTTCAATCTGTTCAATCGGACTCAGCTCGGACTGCCTAACAACAATGTTCAGTCTTCCTCGTTTGGGAGCATTACCTCAAGCAGTGCTCCAGCTCGCGAGATTCAGTTTGGCCTGAAGATATTGTTCTAAATGATTGCGAACGAGGCACCTCTCGATGCCTCGTTCTGCTTCCATCGAAACGATGTTGCCGTATGACTGGAGATGGCAGTGTTCTGATGACCGGTGTACTGCTGATAAAACGTGACATATCGCAAGCTCGCGGGATGAGGGGGCTGAGATTGCTTCTGACCGGGGGACTGTTCCTCTTTCCAGTCTGCATTAACTCCGCGGCTCAAGAACAGAAGCCCTGTCTTCCCGACAAGACATTCACCAGAGTGGGAGTCCTCCTCGAACAGCAGGACTATCAAGCCTCAAAGGCTCTCCTTCACGAACTAGAATCCTGTTCGCATCTCTCGCCGATTCAACGATTCAATGTCGGCTGGCTGTACGGCAAAGCGCACGATTCCGCGGACGCCCTCAGAGTCTTCAAGTCAGTCCAACCGGAAGTGCCGGATCGCCTGACGCACGCTTATGCCATTGCCTTGGCTGAATTTGACCTGGCACAGTATCAGGCTTCGGTCGAGACTCTCATCGCACTCCGTTCGAAAGGGATATTCGACGCAAAGTGCGCAGACCTGCTCGGCGTCTCCTATTCGAAGCTCGACAATTTCCAGGATGCGTACGACGTAATGATCGAGAACATTCAGCAAAATCCATCGAATCCCTATGCGTATTTCAATCTCATCGCTCTATTTGTAGATATATCGGAAATGGACAAAGCCGCCCAGGTGGCGAACAAGGCGGTCGCCGCATTGCCTCAGAATGCGGACGCCCTTTCGATGCGGGGTTCGATCGAGCTGTTTCGAAATCAAACAGATGACGCTTATCGGGACTTCAGCGCCGCGGTGCAGCTTTCTCCGCAAGCTCCTGATCCCCCATTTTTTATGGCGCTGGTCAACTACCGGCAGTCGAAGTTTGATGAGGCTGTAAGGGTATTGAGAAATGCCATAGCTTCTGGAGTAGCGGATTCCGATCTCCATTACATGTTGGCAGAATGCCTGCTTCGGACCGGCTCAAGGAATTTGGCAGCTGTCTTGGCCGAACTTAACCTGGCAATTCAGCTTAACCCCAATTCTGTTCCCGCGCGTTCCCTTCGGGGGGCCACTTTGCTTGAGGTAGGGCGCCCACAGGATGCGGTGGCCGATTTGAAGTTGGCGCGCGAGCTCGATCCCAATCCTCAGCGAGACACACGCAATACGACGTACTTGCTGGCACGGGCTTATGTTGCCATCGGTCGGCGAGACGAATCCAAGGCACTCTTCGCACAGGTGGGTCGTCAATACAGCTCCAACAAAACCGATACGCTCAACCAATTCAGCGAACAAAAAATGCGCACAGCCCTACATCCGTAGTCAAACCACTGGCAGACCACCGGCGATCAAGGTTTGGCAATTGGCAACGCGAGTGTCCCGCCATGCAGGAGGAAGAGTTCGATGCTTCGAAAGCTATCGCGAAGAACATTTATTCAAACTGCCACGGGCATGATCGTTGCCAATTGGGGAGGGCTGCAGATTGTGGCTGGACCACTGACCGCGATGGCTCCAGCTTCCGAGATACCCCGCCCCACACCTGTACCGCAGGAGTTCATCTACGGAGCGGAATTCTTCCGTCCGCCGAATCCTCCACGTGCTCTACGGCATGAGATGTTGAAGGCCATCGCCAACGAGTACAAGTTCAACATCATTCGCATCTATTGTTCTTGGGTGTATCTAAATCCCGAGCCGGGTAAATTCGACTTCACGGAAATTGAAGAGGTGCTCAATGATTGCGACCAGCTCGGTCTGAAAGTGCTGATGGGCGCGGTCATCGAGGAAGCTCCGTATTGGCTTGAGGCCGCACATCCGGAGTCGAGGTTCGTCGATGCATTGGGAGCACCGCAGCGCCTGCAGACTGCCTCCATCAATATGAGTGGCGGCTGGCCAAGCTTGTGCATGGACTGGACTCCCGTTCGCGATGCAGCGGAGACATTTCTTCGCGAGCTGGCGAAGCTCGTTTCGAAGCACTCCTCGATGTACGCATACGATGTGTGGAACGAACCGCATCTTGAGCCTTCGGGCGGACACGAGTTCAACGCATCGACCGACCAGAAGCTGTACTGTTACTGCGAAAAGACCATTGCGTCCTTTCAAGCCTGGCTCAAGCAGCGCTACGGCACTCTTGAGAAACTCAGTGAAGCGTGGGTTCGGCGCTATCCCAGCTGGGACGTAATCGATCCGCCGCGTGGGCCCGGGTCCTACGTCGATTGGGTCGACTGGCGTCGCTTCATGATCGAGCGAAGCACGGAGGAGATGCGTTTCCGTGTCAAGACGCTACGCGCTGTCGACACGCGAAGCATTCTCGAAAGCCATGTCTTTAGCCAAGCCGCGATTCTTCCCCTTGCGCTCCAGGCTATCAATCCCTGGCGTCTGGCAGAGTTGATGGAAACATGGGGGCTATCGAATTTTCCTCGATGGCAGGGGTCTCCAATTTACTTTGGGGCGGCGCAAATTGAACTGACACGTGCAGCCGCGGCTGGAAAACCATTCTGGATCACAGAGCTACAGGGCGGGCACGGAAGCAATGGCATTCGTCGCAGCATGCAGATGCGCCCGCGAGACATCCGGCTGTGGAACTGGATGCTTGTTGCGATGGGCGGAAAAGGCATCGTCTACTGGTGCTACCTCACCGAGGCAACAGGAACAGAGTCGACCGGCTTCGGCCTGGTCGAGCGCGACGGATCGGCGAGTGAACGCGTGCTTGAGGCTGCGCAGGATCATAAGCTCATCCAGTCGCAGTGGGAGATCATCAAGGACTACAAACCAAATCCTGAAGTAGCCGTACTCGTCGACATCGACAATGCCCTGCTGACTTTCGCCATGAGCGGGAAGGAAGATGCTTCGACCAAGTCCTTCGCCGGCTATTACAGAGCCCTTTGGAACAGCGACGTGCTTGTGGATTTCGTCGAGTCGCAAAGCCTGCGCGATGCCGACAAATATCGGGTCATCATTGCTCCGTGGCACCTGATTGGCAAAAAGGACACCTGCGATCATTTGCGGCGGTTCGTGGAGGGTGGAGGCACACTTCTTTTAGAAACTGGATTTGCTTCCTACGATGAGCACATGGTCTACAACCCGATCGTCCCTGCATTCGGGCTTGCCGATGCCTTCGGTTATCGCGAGCAGGAGAGCCTGTACATGATGCAGGACGACGGACGTGACAATCCCAAGCCTGAGCATTTACCAGAATCCGACCGAGTTTATGTGGAAGGTCATCTCACGTTCACGGAGCCAATCTCGGCGACGATTAAGGCGCATACCTTCCTCACCCCGATCGCACCTGGGTCAGCTAAAGTGATCGCAACATATGAATCGACTCCTGTTGCCGCAACGAAAAAGGTGGGCAAAGGGCAGGTTTACTACGTCGGGACCAACCTGGGAGCGAGCATCGAAGAGGGCTCTCAGACAGGAATTGAACTTGTCCGCACAATTGTGACTCGAGCTATTCAACCGCCCGTTACATCTGAGAAGGTCCGCCCGCGACTGATTGAGTCATCGAACGGGAGCCTCCTCATTGTCTTCAATGATCAGATCATCGACCAGACCGCGAGGGTCCAAGTTCCATCCCGCTACAGGACGGCGACAAACGTCTACGACAATCAATCGCAGGCCATTTCGGCGGGCAGTGTCGAGATTCAGGTACCATTTGAAGGAGTCAGTGTTTTTCGTCTTTCATAGCATTCGGTCACCGAGGACGCTTATGTCTGCAAGATAGATCAGCCCTGCGCTCTCCGTCGGTGCGGACTAAATTCGATCGGTCGCCTCTGATCTTTCAATCTGAGTGGCAACCAAAGTGTTCGAATTCATCATGCTATTGTGTCGCTACGGTAGCGGATCCAGCTGTATTTTGTATCTCTGTATTTCGACGTTTCTGGCCTTGATCACTCTGTCGACAGTTCCACCCAGCTGCGCCTTTCGTTGCTGGCGAGGACGGCATCGAGCAGCTTCATCTGATGCAGACCATCTTCCATCTGGGGATATTCAGGCGTGAGGTCTGGATCGAGAATCGACGCATAAAACCTGCGGAAAATCTGCTTAAAAGTATCGCCGTACCCCTCGGAATGACCTCCCGGGAGGTCGGCAAAGGTCCGAGCCGTTCCGCGTAACAGTAAAGGATCCTTTACGATTGTCTGGTTCGGCGCATTGCGATGGCCAATCCAGAGTTCGTTGGGGCGCTCCTGATCCCACGCTACCGAAGATTCGCTACCATAGATGTCGATGCTGAGACGGTTTTTGCGTCCCGCCGACACCTGACTTGCAGTCATCATTCCGCGAGCCTTCTTGCCGAGGTGAAAGCTCACGCTCGCGAAATCATCGGATTTCACTTGAATCACCTCAACATCTTCGGACTGAGGGAGCTTACCGCCGAAGGTCTCGGTCTTTTGACGAGGGCGCCGACGCTCCTTATGGAAAGTCTGTATATCAGCGGAAAGCGATGTGACGCGCAGCCCAGTGACGTGGCTCATCATGTCGAACCAGTGTGTTCCGATATCAGTCATGGCGCGAAGTGGGCCCCCCATGGTTGGATCGACTCTCCAGTTCCAGTCAGTGTCGTACAGTAGCCAGTCCTGCGAGTACGTTCCTTGGGCCACAAGGATTTCTCCAAGTTCGCCGCTCTCTCGCATTGTGCGCATCTGCTGCACCAATGGATAGTAGCGCAGGTTATGACAGACGCAGTTCCGTAGTCCCCGATCCTTTGCCACGCTGACCAATTCCTCAGCTTCGGCTGCGGATACGGAAAGTGGCTTCTCGCAAAGTACATGCTTTCCTTCCTTGAGCGCCGAGAGCGACAACGTGTAATGACTCGCGTTGGGCGTACAGATATGGACTGCATCGATCGAGGAATCCCCTAATACTTTGGCCAAGTCGGTTGTGGACGGAACATCGAAGCCACGAGCAATCTTGTCGGCCGATTCGGCTTCACGTCCGACCACAGCGGCAACTTCAATGCCTTCCGTGCGGCGTAACGCTTCCAGATGGACGCGTCCCATGAAGCCGGTACCGACTACTGCTGTTCTAAGCTTTTTCATGTTCTATATCTCTATACCCACCATGGGGCGTTAGGCTGTTCGCGAATGACAATTTCGTCGAGGAACTGCACTGCTTTCCTCAGACCTTCCTCCGCGGATAGCAGAGTGTCCTCGTGCTCTATCGAAAGCACTCCGTCATATCCATAGAGGCGCAATGTTGAAACAAACTCTTTCCACCACGAAGCATCATGTCCGTACCCGCAGGTACGGAATATCCAGCTTCGGTTCCGCTCGTCCGTATATGGCTTCGTGTCCAGCACGCCGGTCTTCGGTAGGTTGGCGGAGTAGATCTGTGTATCCTTCGCATGCACATGAAACACAGCTTCGCCCAGCACACGGATCGCTGCGATTGGGTCGATGTTCTGCCAGAACATGTGGCTCGGATCGTAGTTGCAGCCGATGGAAGGCCCGGCAATTGAGCGCAGACGCAGCAGGGTTTCTGGGTTGTATACGACGAATCCAGGATGCATCTCGATCGCAATCCTGACTCCATGATCAGCGGCAAACGCCGCGCGCTCGATCCAGTAAGGCGTGACGACTTCATTCCACTGCCAATTCAGTACATCCAAATATTCCGGTGGCCAGGGGCAGGTGACCCAGTTCGGCGCCTTTGAGTTCGGCGAATCCCCGGGGCAGCCCGAGAAATCAATCACGACCGGTACCCCAAGCTTTTCTGCTAGCAGGACGGTATTCTGATTGACTTCACGGTCGTGCTTCGCCCGTTCCGGGTCCGGGTGCAGCGGATTGCCGTGACAGCTCAGAGCGCTGATACTGACGTTGTACCGGGCAAAAGTATCCCGAAATTTCTGCAACTCGACCTCGTCCTCGAGTAAGGACAGTTTGCAGTGGGCAGCACCCGGATAATTTCCAGTACCAAGCTCAACGCTATGAATATCGAGACTGGTGAGCTTTTTCAGCATATCGTCCAAGGGCAGCTGCGAGAGTAGCGCGGTAAATACACCTAATTTCATAGCAATTCTCCGAGCGAACAATTTCCTGGAGCAAAAACCAGATTGCCAATCTCATAGATCTACGGACACTTCTCCAACTTCGCGATGATCGCGTCTGTGTCGTAGACGCACCCGCTCCAAACACCTCCGCTCGCCTGCACCAAAGCAGCCCACAACCTTGTATCTGCCGGGAGTTCTGGATGCGGCTTCAGATCTGGACGTAGAGTGCGCTCCTTCAACACCCCATCGGCCTCTTCCAGATTGAACTCACGCTCCGCGTCGCCCACCAACTCGACTGAGCCCACCAGATTGAGCCGGTCGACCGTGATCTCGATCTGGTCGCCCTCGCGTACCTTGCCAATGGGGCCCCCCGCCAGTGCCTCCGGCGAAATGTGGCCAACACATGCCCCCGTCGATACGCCGCTGAACCGCGCATCGGTCAGAACGGCTACGTGCTTGCAATGCGGCAAGGCCTTCAGAGCAGATGTCACCTGATAGATCTCCTGCATACCGGCGCCTTTGGGTCCGCCGCAGATCAGCACAATTATGTCGCCATGTCCGATTCCTCCGCTTTTGATGGCATGGATAGCATCGGTTTCGGTAACAAATACTCGAGCAGGTCCACGATGTCGGTAGACGTCGTTCTTGTCTACCAGCGAGGGGTCGATGGCTGTGCTCTTGATGACCGAGCCTTCCGGCGTCAGATTCCCCCTCGGAAAGCACACTGTCGAAGTCAGTCCACGCGCCCGAGCTCGATCCGGGCCCATAATGATGTCTTCAGGATCGATGCCATCGAGTTCCCGCAACCGCCTGCGGAGCTCGTGGCGGCGTTCGCTGTCCTGCCACCAGTCAAGACACGCATCCAGAGTTTCTCCGCTCACTGTGCGCACACTCGTATCTAATAAATCTGAGGCGCGCAACTCGAGCATGACCTCCGGAACGCCTCCGGCAAGAAATACCTGCACCGTAGCAAATCCGCGCGGTCCATTCGGCAGGGCGTCTACGAGGCGCGGAGTTTCTCGATTGGCAGCGGCCCACTCATCGATTGTCGGACGCTTCAATCCTGCCGAAAATGCAATAGCTGGCAGGTGGATCAGCAGATTTGTGGAACCGCCAAACGCAGCATGCAGCACTATCGCGTTGCGCAGAGCACCCGGCGTGAGTACGTCTTTCGTGCCCATGCCCAGCTGTTCCAGCCGACGCAAGGCACGCGCTGAGCGCTTTGCCGCGTCGAGCCAGATCGGCTGTCCTGAAGGTGCAAGTGCCGAATGCGGCAACGATAATCCCAACGCTTCGCCTACGACCTGCGAAGTTGCCGCCGTGCCGAGAAACTGGCACCCACCACCCGGACTTGCGCACGCGCGACACCCAACTTCTGCGGCGTACTCCAATGTGATCTGCTGTTGAGCAAACCGAGCACCGATCGTCTGCACTCTTCCCGCGTCCTCGCCAAACTCAGGAAGAAGCGTCACTCCACCCGGCACGAGCACCGTGGGAAGCGATCTAGCTGACGCAAGCGCCATCATCATCGCGGGCAGCCCTTTGTCGCAGGTCGCCACGCCCAGGACGCCCTTGCCCGTTGGCAACGACCGCATTAGTCGCCGCAATACCGTCGCCGCATCGTTCCGAAACGGGAGTGAATCCATCATGCCCGTTGTGCCTTGTGTACGCCCGTCGCAAGGATCAGTACACGCCCCGGCGAACGGCACCGCATGAAGCGCCTTCAACTCCCTCGCCGCCTCCGCGACTAGCAGGCCCACTTCCCAATGTCCGGTGTGAAAGCCAAGCGCAATGGGTTGTCCATCTTCCGCCCTTAGTCCACCGTGCGTGCTGAGAATCAAGAACCCTGGGTCAAGAAGGCGCCCGGGGTCCCAACCCATGCCTGCATTTTGCGTCAGGCCGAACAGATTCCCCGATGACTGCGTCAGTAGCATTTCTGCAGACAGCGGCAACACGCCAACTGGGCCGGTTGCGTGCGTTGTCACTTCACGCCAGAGCGTCGCCGGAGATTCCAACACCGCCCCGAACGCGATATCGGTGCGCTCAGAGAGGGAGTCACAACTATTCGTCGGTTCGGTTTGACGAACGACTTCGCCTTCTTCTGCCTTCCGGTGGGGCCTGTTCTTCGGAACGTTGGTCATAAGGTATCCAGTTCTTGCGAGCCATGGATGCGAAGCGGACCATGGACTTCTTTATGTAGTGTTCGGCGAGTTCGCTCTCTCCCTCGCGGATCAAATCGATGATTCGTTGATGTGCATCGATATCCTGCCCACGGGCGGCCCTTCCTTGGCAGCAATAAAGACAAATCGAGTCAATGGTTCCGTCATCCTTTCAAAGCCTGAAGTCAAGACTGCTAAGTACGCTGCCCGCGAGATGGATTGCGTTTTCGATCTCGACATCCAACTCACGGTCGGATGTGGTTCCACCCCGCGCACGAGGCGGCCACTTTACCGTGCGGACCGCGAGAATCAAAAATGCGCCGATCAGCAACGACGGTCCCATCTTCGGCCAGTCGGGACGCTGCACGTATCCGCCAATATCCATTCCCGCCCTCGTCGCCCCCTGCGGTGCTCGCATGACCAGTTCGCCTGAGGGCGGCACCACATCGAGTGCCAGACGTGGGTGGTCGTGAAACCGCATTTGAGGCAATGCGCGCCGCTGGCATTCTCCGCCACGTTGCCGCCCGATGGTGCACACCGATTGCGAAGACGGGTCGGGTGCATAGAAGTATCCCCGCGGTGCTACCCGTTGGGTCACATGCGCGTTAATCACTCCGGGCTCTACCACAACCTGCCGATTGGCAAAATCGACCTCGAGAATGCGGTTCATGCGCGCCAGACTGATGACGATAGCGCCCGCCGCGGGAAGCGCGCCCCCGCTGAGGCCCGTTCCCGCACCGCGACTCACAAAAGGAATTCTGTCCCGAGCATATAGCCGCACCACCGCCTGCGCCTGCCCGGCGGTTCGCGGCAGCACCACGGCGTCCGGCATCGCCCGCAAATTCGTCAGCGCGTCACACTCATATGTCTGCAACTGGCTTTTTCCGGTAATCAGCCCGTCGGCACCCACAGCAGTGCATAGTTCGTCGATTTTGGCACGCCTCAACATCCTGCGAAACAGCTTACGAGATGAAAGCAGGCATCGGCTCGGGAATCGGGGTTGCCATTCTTGATCGGGTCTGTCAAGCCTGGTGGTGGCTCGGATCCTCAGTGTTCCGTTATGTTTGTAGGCGCTCGCACACGAGAGCCGAAGGAAAACCTGACGGCAGCCTGCGTCGCAAGGCCCCGCTGGCCGAATGGCCGTTGCAGAAGCGCAGCGCAAGCGTTAGGCGAAGCAGAAAGTTGCAGCGAAGAAATAGATCAGCCCATGCCCCCATGACCGTTGCTGAGGACTCATGTGGGAGAGACAGAATGAGCAAGTTGTCGTTTAAAGTCGACGTTGAATTCCTCATCAATGACACCATTCTCAGATTCCGATAAAACCTGATCCTCAGCGCCCTGTGTGCCGGTTGTGTGCCTAACACCTGGCGGGCCAAGATTCGGAAAGCTAAGCTTTGTATCCGGGGAATTGGGCGAGACCGATGTTCAATGAGTGCTTTGGCCTGTTGTCGACAGTTGGCCTTTCGGGGCCAATGAGAGTTCGCTGGACACTGGCCGACTAGAACGAAGCCGCAGGCGCCGGGGACGCTGCGTCATGGGCCTCCGAGTAGTCTCTCTGCCGGTATAGGGTGTGGGTCACAAGGAGATCCTTGTGACCCATTTACGCAGGAGAACAGTCTCCATTACCTCCAAATGGTTCGGCGACAGTAACCCTGCCCTCAGCGATCAACCCCCGCCATGATTTTTTCGTTGT